>Ga0210406_10002718_pt1 | contig 19975 bp, 13 predicted proteins | sample IncBWC30MmetaG_FD_155454 | JGI IMG/M metagenome (GOLD analysis project Ga0210406, IMG submission 155454) | Forest soil microbial communities from Barre Woods Harvard Forest LTER site, Petersham, Massachusetts, United States - Inc-BW-C-30-M | ecosystem: Environmental > Terrestrial > Soil >... | reverse complement strand
CCGGAATCAGGTTGCGAAACATATGCGACGAGGTCGGGAAGCCGTGTAGCAGGAGAATAGTTGGTGCGCCTCGAGACCCCGCTTCGCGATAGAAAATATTGTTGCCGTCAACGACGGCATGTTTGTAGCTGATCATCCGAGTCTCCTTATGAGATTTGGAAGCCCGGCCTAACGAGGCACCGGTCAGTGACCTTTGCGCTTCCTTATCCTCTGATGAGCTAACCGATAAAAGGTTTCATTATTGGTGTATAATTCTTGCGAGGGTATGGGCATGGGGAAGGCAGCAAACAAGTCCGATTGGAAAGATGGCTTTCTTTTCCTTGGAGGCGAGCTGGTACTGGATTTTGTGAACACGCGGCCGGTCCAGGATGGCGAACCGACGGAACTGCTCGAAGACTTCGGCGCGGTCTTACGGTGGTTCCAGGCCGCTGACCTTTTGAATTCGCAGGAAGCGGCCAGTCTTGAGCATCAATGGGAAGGAACGACCGTAGCGCAGAAAGCGATAAACGACTTGAAGGATCTTCGGGAAAGACTTCGAGAGGAAATCCTCGCGTGGGAGGGAGGCCGTGCGATTCGTCGCTCGACGATCAACGAACTAAATGGATTGATGGGGGTCCACCCGATGCTCACGAGACTCACAACAAATGGAACGGCGTATTCGACGAAGTTGTGGTTTGAAGTGGGTGAACCTGCAGATTTGCTCTCGCCATTGGCACACAGCGCCGCGACATTATTTGTAGCCGGGGATCGCAAACGCGTCCGCAAATGTGACAATTGCGTGCTTCACTTCCACGACACCAGCAAGAAGGGGACGCGTCGCTGGTGCAGCATGCAGTTATGCGGGAATCGGTTTAAGGTTGCAGCGTACGCAGCTCGCCAGCGCGAGAACCGATAAAAAGGCCAGCTACATATATTCAGGGCTTAGCATAGTAATCGATTTATTTTCTTGAATTAATACCTACAAACGCCCTTGTAGTGACCGGTCTGGCTAGCCTTCCGACGCGAGATCCGTAAGGCTCTCCGTCGTTGACGGTGGTGATCGGCGTCCATCGGCAGGGTAAACAGTTGAAATTCTGGTTGCACAATAGTTGCACAAATGCTCCCAAACAGGGGCTCTTTGCCCAACAATGAGGCAACTCATCCGAACGTAAGCTATTGATTCCGAACAACAGCGCGTGGAATCGGGAATTTGCTAAACCGTTTTAGGGACTAAACACCCTAACGGGGGTTCGAATCCCCCCTCTCCGCCAGATTTTCCCTAACTGCTTCTAGCGGTTGGGCTTGCTGCACAGTGATGACCCCGTTTTTTGTCCCCAATTATGTCCCCTCAGAAGGCAGTTGGGGAACAGTTTGGGGAACAACTAGGGAACACTTCGTCTCCAACTTCTTCATCGCCTCTTCCGCGTCCTGCGTGACCATCTTCACGTAAATGTTGATTGTGGTGGTCACATTCGCATGTCGCAGAATCTGCTGAACGACTTTGTCGGAGACGCCGAGTCGGTGAAGATTCGTAGCCAGCCCGCGCCGAAACGCGTGCCAGCCGTACCACGGAATCTTCTCCGCTTCGAGAGCGGGTTGAATCACTTCTCCCACCAGTGCGTCGAGGTTCAACGCGTTCCCCCAGAGATTTCGAAAAATAAATCCCTCTGAAGGATTTCCCGACGAAGCTCGGTGCCGGTCGAGGAAAAGTTTTAACTGCGCGATCACCGGAATGGATCCTTTGCTCTTCTCCCTCTTTGGTTCGCCGACTTGGTTTCGCCATACGGATTGCTTTACATCGATGGTGTAACCGCCATAGCCCTGCCAAAGGAATCCACGGATTTCACCCTTGCGGGCGCCCGTGAACGCCGCCACCGCGACGATCGTCGCGGCGGGTTCTGGAAGAATCGCCAGCATCCGAACTTCTTCCTCAAGCGCATAGGCACGCGTTTCACCCGCCGGGCGCGCTCTGGGAATCTCCACTTCCCACATAGGGTTGGGAGAATCGAGCACACCTTGTCGGCCGGCGTAACGAAACACGCCGCTGAGAAAGTGCTTGATGTGGCCGAGCGTCGAGCGGCACAGATCTTCTTGACGAGCAATCGAAGACAACATTTGCTCGCACTCGAAGGTCCGGAACTCGCGCAGCGCCCTGTCTCCATCCGGTTTTATGTAACGCTTCCAAATATTGCGGTAGCCAAGAAAAGTGGACCGACGCTTCTGTCGTTCCGCGTAGGGCAAATACACGGTTTCTATGAATCGGTTCAAGCTCATCGTGCTCTCTGCAACCAGCATGCCATCGTTGAGCGGCCGTAAAGTCTTTTCGGCCAACCCTTCAGCAGCGCGCTTTGTTTGAGCGTTGCATGGTTTGCTCGCGAACACGATTACGAACGAGCACGGCTGCCCGGTCCTCCGGTTGGTGAAGCGCCAGGACATACTGCGAAGCCGACAGATGTCTTGCCTTAAACGGATTTAGTTCGGTCATGCATGCTCTCGTGGTGCCACAAAGATCGCGCAGAAGTCGAACAAATCAGCATCGGGATCGTAGTTGTTGATTTCGAGCACTTCGGAAATAAAGCGGCGACCGGGACGTCGTTCGATCTGAATCACGACATTAAGCGAATCGCCGATATTGGATTTAATCGCCGCGTACGGTAGCTCCACGCCGCTTTGGAGGACACAACTCGCAAAGCGAGATAGTCCCTGTTTCGCGGAGCTCGCATGGATCGTCGAAATACTTCCGGAATGGCCCGTATTGAGAAGCTGCAAAAGGTCGAAGGCTTCACCGCCCCGGACTTCACCGACTAGAATCCTATCTGGGCGATGGCGCAGAGACGCTTTGAGCAGATCGCGGATCGATATAACGGGCATGCCGTTCTGTTCGCGCCGCGCTTCAAAGCGGACGAGGTTCTCATGGGCCAGCTGGATCTCAGCGGTATCTTCAATCAGAAGAATGCGCTCGTCAGCGGGAATGAACTTCCCAAGTGCCGTAAGAAGGCTGGTTTTTCCTGATCCTGTTGAACCAGAAATCAACAGGTTACGTTTTTGAAGAACATAATCTTCGAGCCGGTTGGCGAGCCCGCGGTCAAGCGTCCCCGTGCGGATCAAATCTTCGATTTCGAAGTGGCGGGAGTTGAACTTTCGAATCGTCAAGGTGACGCCACTCAGACTGCATGGCGGAATCACTGCGGCCACGCGGCTGCCATCCGGCAGACGCGAGTCAAGAATGGGCTTCGATTCCGAAATATCGTCTCCCAATCGCCGCGCGATGTTTTTAACGGCAACGGTCAGAGCTCGATCACCCAACGAGATTCCCGGAACCTGATGCACGAACCCATCGCGCTCGATGAAGACACGGTCGGGGCCATTCACCATGACCTCGCTGACGGATTCGTCGAGGATGAGCCGGAGCGTCGCGGCACTGCTCCCGAGTCATTCACCATTGGCCCAGATGGCCTTTAAGACGGCTTCGTTGTTCCCAAGGACTTCGGTGGGTTCTTCGAACGAGATCCGTTGCGAGTACGCCGATGGGTGACGAAGCGACTGCACGGAAGGTTCGCGCTGGATACACTCCCAGACCTCGAACAGGATCTACTGCTGTATCTCTGCACGCTGCCCCCAGACAGCCGATTCCGCAAAAAGGGAGCAAATCGAAGAGCCGACGGGTGCACGGATGTAATCCAGTGCTTTGATCCCACCCGGCATTACGGAGCAACCGCAGGACGTTTCCACAACTTCATCAATCTCTGCCTCGCAAACCGGATGAGCACGCTGTTGGCGAAGCAGCGGCACACCAGCACATCCAATCCTATCCCTTTTTTGTATCGTACTCAGCTCGTAGAGGTATAGCTCTGCGTCTGTATTACGATTTTAATATCACCTATAACTGTATTGCGCGTATATATTGGAGAGGTTTTATGACGGTGTAGTGGCTCCGAGCTCCAGAGAATCAAGATAGCAGTCCGAAATCTCGGGTGTTACTCTGCCGAGGGCGCGCGCTGAATTCTGTTGGAGATGAGAAAGAACATGGCACAAGCTCTTCCCTTCCAAGGTTCAGCACTGGGTCTCAGCCCTGCCGGCCTGGCGAGAGTTAGTAGCAATCTCGCTATCCACGTTCCTGAAATCTGGACTGTGTTGGCGGTTGAGACTTCGGGTTGCGGATTCTTGCCGGATCGGCGTCCCCAAATCCTCTATGAGAGACATATCTTTCATCGCTTAACCGAAGGCCGATTTGACGACGGGGATATCAGCGATCCAAGTCCAGGGGGTTACGGTCCGAGGGGCGCGTCACAATATGATCGGCTGGCAAGGGCCATACTGAAAGACCACAATGCCGCGCTGCAAAGCGCTTCTTGGGGAATCGGGCAAATCATGGGACAGAATTATGCTCTCGCCGGCTTCCAGACAGTTGATGAAATGATTCTGGCTATGTCTCAGTCGGAAGACGACCAGCTCATGGCCATGGGGACATTTCTTCTGAGCTCGCATTTAGCGTCATCCCTGCAAGCCCATGACTGGACATCATTTGCGCGCGGTTATAACGGGCCGAACTATACCGTCAATCGATACGATGTTCGCTTGAATGGCGAATACCAAAAATATTTGACAGGCGGGCTTCCCGACTTGAATGTCCGTTCCGCGCAGCTCTATCTGACTTTCCTAGGTTTTCATCCCGGTCCGGTCGATGGAATTGCCGGAGTTGAGACTCTTGCTGCGTTCGACGAGTTCGCGCGGCAACAGGGAGTTGCGAACAACGGAGTCATAGACGCAAATGCGGTCGCAAGTCTGATCACGGCCCTTTCGAGACTTTCTTAGTAGTGGATCTACGATGGCTCTGCGGTTGCGCCGCTTATCCGGCCATATTCTGCGAAGCGTTGCGGTGCTTCCGATCGAGCATCATCCGAGCGACCGGCGTGATAGCACTCTTTGAAACAATATGGCCTCTAGCAGTCCGTGGCGGAAGCACCTTTTCTTGAGTCACGGAGTTTGTATTGGAGATAGCGTTCACTTGGGTGCCAGCGGAGGCGGGACCGCGAGATTGAAAACTTTGTGCGACTCGCAAGCGCTGAGTAGCGACGGAGTAGCAAAAAAAGCGCAAAAAGTAGGGAGGACTGCGAAGGCTGGTCCTTTATATATACGCTTAGTGGGCGGATTCCCAGGAATCGTCTGGCGCCTGCAACGGTCATGTAAACCGTTGAAGTCCAGGTTCAAATCCTGGCGGTCCACCCGCTTACCAGCCAAGTTCGCTAGTGGTAGTAAGAGTTTGACGTTTGGTTCCTTCGGCGGCGGATATCACTCAACCTTACAGTCCCGAGGCACGCTAGGCCAATTCTCGATTGTGGATCGTCGGGAAGCGACTTTCTTCTGAGCCATGCCCACAGTTTTGGCACAGGTCGGAAATCTTCACTAGCGTCGGGAATCTGGGCACACAGTGCCCTCCTGAACGGTAGTAAACTGCGCGTATGAGAAAGCGGCTTATCACTCCAACCCCGGAGGGTATTCGAACTCGCGGCGAAAGTTGGTTCGATGTCGAGGGTCAAGCGGTCGTAGAGGTTACGTCGGAAGACAAAAATTACCCGGTCGAGTCTGCCTTCATCTCGGGACATGCGCAGGGTTGGCGTGCGGCAGCGCCGGGGAGCCAAACGATTCGGCTGGTCTTCGATCAGCCGCAACGGCTTCGGTGCATTTCGCTGGTGTTTGAGGAAAATGAAACTACTCGCACGCAGGAGTTCGTTTTGCGGTGGTCTCCGGATGGCGGAAACTCAGTCAAAGAAATTGTCCGACAACAATGGAATTTCAGTCCACCTGACTCGGTCCGTGAGGTGGAAGAATATCAAGTAGAGCTTTCAGCTGTTACTGTACTTGAATTGATCATCAATCCAAATATCAGTGGCGGAGTTGATCGTGCGTCGCTCAAGAACCTCTGCCTGTCTTAACGTCCGCGGGTCTGTGCCATAGGTTTTCCGAGTGAACCGCGTGTTGACTGAACAAAGACGAGGAGGTTTTCCGCCCGCATACCCTGTCCATTCTTCTCTATACTTATTGTTTCATGTTGGATCAAGGCGTGAGGGCGGAAGTCAAAGTGGGGGGAAGAACATCCCGCAAATTGTTTTCTCGGGACCGATTGTTCCACAGAGCCTCAGGCTGGAAGCGGGCGATGATATACTCCCGCGATAATCATGCGTTGCGCTACCTGCGGAAGTGAAGTCCCTGGCACAGCCCGGTTTTGCCCTTCTTGCGGCTATGCGGTGGACTGCGACGCGACCGTCTCGCTGGAGCCAGGAGCCACTCCTCCCAAGCAGACTCCCTTTCCCAGTTCCAGAAGTTCCTCTTCCCTCGGCTACGAAGCCCGTTACGTTCCTGGGACTACTTTAGCGGATCGGTACCGTATTGTTTCGCCGCTGGGCAAAGGCGGGATGGGCGAAGTTTATCGGGCTGAGGATTTAAAACTCGGCCAAACAGTGGCACTGAAATTTCTACCACGGTCGCTGGCCCGGACGGAAGAAGCGCTCGAGCGGTTTACGCGCGAAGTACGTCTGGCGCGACAAGTGTCGCACCCGAATGTGTGCCGGGTTTTCGACATAGGCGAAATCAGCGAAAGCGGCGACGATGGCAAAACCTTCACACACACGTTTCTGACCATGGAATTCGTGGACGGCGAAGATCTAGCTTCGCTGCTGCGGCGTATCGGCAGATTGCCGATGGACAAAGCGGTCGAAATCGCGCGGCAATTGTGCGCTGGCCTGGCGGCGGCACACGAGCACGGCATCGTTCATCGAGACCTGAAACCCGCGAACGTGATGCTCGACGGGCGTGGTCGCGTGCGAATCGCGGATTTCGGTCTCGCTGGACTAGCCGCTGAAATGGAAGACGACGCCACGGGCGCCGGTACGCCCGCCTACATGTCGCCCGAACAATTCGCGGGTCGAGAAGTAACGCCGAAAAGCGATCTTTACTCACTCGGTCTTGTACTTTATGAGGTAATCACCGGTAGGCGCCCCTTCGAAGGTACTTCCATCGAACAAATAGCGCGTAGGCGCGACGAGATTGCGCCGACGCCTCCATCGCAGTTCGTAAAAGAGTTGGATCCATTGGTCGAGCGCGTGATTCTGCATTGTCTCGAAGAAGATCCGCGGAACCGGCCCGCTTCTGCGCTGCAAGTTGCGGCCGCTTTGCCGGGCGGTGACCCGCTTGCAGCCGCGCTGGCTGCAGGAGAAACGCCATCGCCGGAGATGGTTGCGGCTTCGGGAGAAACCCAAGGGCTGCGCCCGGCTGTGGCTTGGTTTTTGCTGATGGGCGTAATTGTGTTAGTCGTCGCGGCAGCCTTCTGGAGCGCACAAACCAAGCTTTACCGGCGCGTGCCACTGGAAACGCCGCCGGACGCACTTGCGCAACGAGCACGGGATATTTTGCAGAGCGTCGGGTACTCCGAACCGCCAGTGGACACGGCCATGGGGTTCTATGCGGGAAAGGATTTTCTCCGCTATGTCGAGGAGCACGACAAATCGAAGACCCGTTGGAACCATCTCGAAACTGGGGCGCTTGTGTTTTGGTATCGCAGCAGCCCTCGGCCGCTCGCGGCTCTTTCTTTTCTAACTCGTGCGCCGGTGCAAGGGTCCGTTTGGACCGACGACCCGCCGCTCGACGTGTCCGGGATGACGCTCGTCAGCCTCAATCCTGAAGGTCGACTTACGGAGTTAGTCGCGGTTCCTCCCCAGATTGATATTGCGGGAGGACCTGCGTCTTTACCTAACTGGGGATTGCTATTTTCCGCAGCGGGGCTCGAAGCGTCCAAATGGCAACCGACGGAACCGACGTGGACGCCGCCAGTTTATAGCGATGCCCGCGCAGCGTGGACGGGAACGCTCGCCGCACGTCCCAACGTCCCGATGCGAATTGAGGCTGCGGCCTACCGGAGCAAGCCGGTATATTTCGAGTTGATTGGCCCGTGGACACTACCGCAACGCATGCAGCCGTACCGGCCGACCACCAGCGAATGGGCAGCTCTGGTGATTGTAAGGGTCCTATTCTTTTCGGTGCTGGTAGCCAGCGCCCTGCTTGCACGGCGGAACCTGCGGCTTGGCCGAGGCGATCGCCAAGGGGCTTTTCGTTTAGCCGCTTTTGTTTTTGCGGCTTGGGCAGTTGCGTGGTTCTTTGGCGCGCACCATGTGGCAAACTTCGACGAAGTCCCACTCTTCATCGAGTTCTTGGCCTGGGGCCTAGCGTTGCCCTTTTTTCTCTGGGTGCTTTACATTGCCTTGGAGCCCTCGGTGCGCCGCCGATGGCCCGCGACGCTGGTGTCGTGGAGCCGATTGTTAGCGGGAAACTTTCGTGATCCGGTGGTGGGGCGAGACGTGCTTGTCGGATGTTTCGTGGCGCCGTTTTCAACCGCGATTGAAAGACTCGGAGTGTTTCTTACCTCCTTTCTTGGCTATCCTGCACCGCAAGCATCAGCGGGCCCACAACAATGGGTTTTTCTGGGCGCGCGCACGATCGTAGCTGACGTAGCCCAGGAATTGATGTTGGCGCCTTTTTTCTGGTTTGCACTTCTGTTTGTCTTGTTCGTGCTGCGGGTTTTGTTGCGCAAGCAGTGGGCGGCGGCGGTTGCATGGGTGCTGTTATTTACCGTGCTTGCAAGCGGTGATCCAGGTGGCTGGGTGAGTGCACTGATCTTCAGTATCCTGGCAGTGTTTGTGATGATTCGCTTCGGTTTACTTGCGCTGGTGGCTAATCACGTGGTTTTCAGTATTCTGCAACACTTTCCTCTAACGACGGAATTCTCGGCGTGGTATGCGGGAATTGGTCTGACCGGAATTCTGCTGATTGTCTCGTTGGCGTTTTACGGCTTTTACGTCTCCTTGGGCGGGCGACCGGTTTTCGGAGGCGCCATACTCGAGGAGTGAGCTGGACTCGGCTCGGGCAATCCTCGTCGCGCCTTGGAATTCCGCCCGTGTCACGGGCGACTCTGACGTAACACGATTAGGTAAGGGTTGCCGGCACTCGTCCAGAATTATTGGATCCGCTGCGCATCGATGAACGGCGAGTGCCAGGTTGCCTAGTGTATGAGTTCCGGGTCAAAAGGACACATGCGGGCGTCAGGTACCGGGCGAAGGTTCACGAGGGGTATAATCGCGGCCACTTATGCGTCTTGCTCCCGGCACGAAGCTCGGGCCCTACGAAATCCTCGCGCCGCTGGGCGCGGGCGGAATGGGCGAGGTTTATCGCGCGCGCGACTCTCGACTGGGCCGGGAGGTCGCGGTCAAGATCCTGCCGCAGCACCTGGCGGGTAATTGTGAGGCTCTGGCGCGTTTCGAGCGCGAGGCCCGGGCTGTCGCCGCTCTCTCTCATCCCAATATCGTGGTTATCTTCGATCTGGGCAACGAAAGTGGGATGCCGTTTGCGGTTATGGAACTGCTGCAAGGAGAGACGCTGCGCCAGCAATTAAAACGCCTGCCGTACGGTCCGCGTGCAGTGGCAGAAGTCGGCTTGGTGATCTCCGGCGCGCTCTCGGCTGCCCACGCTAAAGGCATCATCCACCGCGATCTCAAACCAGAAAATATATTTGTCAACGCCGATGGGCAGATCAAGGTCCTGGATTTCGGATTGGCCCGCGTTATATCGGTTCCCTCCGGTGTTGGAAGTTCGCTGCTCACCGCCACTGTAGAGACGACTCCTGGGACGATTCTGGGTACGCTCGCCTATATGTCGCCCGAGCAGGTACGGGGCGATGCTTCTGAAGCCGCGAGCGATATCTTCTCGCTAGGCGCGATGCTGTACGAAATGGCCACTCGCAAACCCGCCTTCTCCCGACCCTCCCCGGCGGAAACCATGGCTGCGATCCTCAAAGACACTCCGCCGCGAATCACCGCTTCCTCGGACTTGGACCGCATTGTTTCGCGGTGCCTGGCCAAGGAGCCACGCGATCGCTTCCCATCCGCCTCCGCTGTCGCCTCCGCTTTGCGCGTTCTTCTCAAACGGCCCGCGACCAGCAAGAAAACGCAGGCCCTCGATTCGATCGCGGTGCTTCCATTCGTCAATGCCGGGTGCGACTCAAATCTCGATTACCTATGCGATGGCCTTACCGAAAGCCTTATCAACAATCTCTCGCAGATCCCCAAACTGCGCGTTCTGCCTTGCAGCACGGTGTTCCGCCACAAGGGTTTGGAATTGGATCTCGATCGCGCGATGCGCGAACTGAATGTGCGCGTGCTGCTGATTGGAAGAATCGTGCAGCGGGACGATACGTTGAATGTGCAAGCCGAATTGATCGATCCAGCTGCCGATTCTCAGTTATGGGGTCAGAAATACAGCCGTAAACTCACTGACCTCTCCGGCGTCGAAGAGGAGATTGCGCGGGAGATCGCCGAAGTTCTGCGGGTCAAGCTGAGTATCGCCGATAAGAAACACCTGGCGCGCCGCTCAACTCGGGACGGCGAGGCATATCAGCTCTATCTCAAAGGCAGGTATCTGTGGAACCGGCGTACTCGCGACGCCCTCGAGCGAGCGATTAAATACTTCCAGGAGGCAATTAGCCGAGATCCCGTTTATGGGCTTGCATACGCCGGTCTGGCGGATTGCTATGCCGTGCTGGGATCCTTTGCGTTCCGGGCACCTCAGGAAACTTTTCCGCGCGCAAAAGCAGCTGCTCAACACGCAACCGAAATAGTCGAGAATCTGGCGGAGGCACATGTCACCTTGGCCGTAGTTGCTGCTTTCTTTGATTTTGACCAACCACGCGCCGATCGCGAGTTCAGACGAACCCTCTCGATCAATCCAGGCTATGCCGTTGCCCACCAATGGTATGGAACCTACCTGTGTCTTTCCGCGGATTTCCAGCAAGGTCTCGCGGAACTCCATGAGGCGCAGCGCCTGGAGCCACTCTCCCCGATGATCAACGTGCAGCTTGGCGTGGGCTACTACCTGGCACGCCGTTATGATGTGGCCGCCCAAGTTCTGCGAGATGCGATCGAGTTCGAACCGTCTTTCTGGCCCGCCCACTGCTTCCTCGGGATGGTGTATGGGCAGCAGCAGGAAACCCGAGCCATCGAGGAAATCAAAGCGGCGGCTGAACTCTCAGGTCGCGAACCGCTCACGCTGTCCGGCCTTGGCTACATTCTCGGCCGAATGGGCGAACGGGAACAGGCGGCTGGTGTGCTCGAAGAATTAAGAGCGCGCTCGCGGACCGAGTACATTGCGTCCTATCATTTCGCGTTGCTCCATTTGGCGCTGGGCGACGAGAACAACTCCATGGAACGGCTAAAAGAATGTCTGTCTCAGCACTCTCCATACGCCGTCTGGCTGAAAGTCGAACCAAGATTCGACCCGCTGCGTGGAGACGCTCGGTATGAGATCTTACTTCGGGATGTATTTGGCAACGAGGCTGGTGTGAGTTGACCCAGTGGTAGGCATGACTCAGACGGTCCGCACGGACGATGGCATTGCGATTGAATATAAGGCCTATGGTTCTGGGCCGCTCACGGCCTTGTTTCTTCACGGCTGGGGTAATGCAGCCAGCTTCTGGGATGATCTGTTCACCACGCGCCTGAACCTTGCCAACCTGCGCTGCGTTGCCGCAAGCTATCGCGGCCACGGCGGCTCGGACCACCCCACATTCGGCTACACGAACGACCGTTTTTCACGGGACATGTTCGCGGTCGCCGACGCGGTTGGTGCGGAGCGGTTCATCATCGTCGGTTTCAGCATGGCCGGCAAGTTCGGCCGGTATATGGGATACCGGCATCCCCAGCGCGTGCTGGGACAAGTCTTGATCGCGCCGCCTGGCCCTGGGATTTTGCAGCTCTCGCGCGAAGCTTTCGTTCCCTGGCTGGACGCAGCGCCTGACCCGAAGCGCTTCCGTGAGATCCTGCTCCCCTTCACCAAACGACCCATTCAGGAGGAACTGCTCGCTCTGTATTGCCAGAACGTGTCCCTGGCCTCCCGCGCCGGGCTTGAGGGGACGATAGACATGACCTATGAATCCATCGAGGAAGAGGTGAGTGACCTCCGCATATCGACCCTGATCATCGGCGGTGCCGCCGATCCTTTATTCAATCCCGGATACATCATGAAGTGCGTGTTGCCGACGACTCCGGAAGCTAGAGCGGTATTCCTGCCTTGTGGGCATGAAATCCCGATTGAAATGCCGAACGAAACCGCGTGGTTGCTTGAGGCATATTTTGCAGGAGTGCAGGCGCGGTCAGCCGAAGCTCTCGCCAGATAGCCCCCGATTCAAACCCACTGGCGTTGATCCGGCGACCAGGCCAAGCCGCAGTTTTACTGCTGTTGGCGTTCGGCTCATCAGTCTTCTCCTTGTCCTAGCCGGAAGGTGCCACGGATGACGAGCGGCTCATGCCTCGACGAAAACGTAGCCCTCGTCGTTCCGCTCGGTGGATGAGGTGGCCAATCGGTGATGTAGTCCGCCTTCTTACTGTGGTGATTGTGACTGGATCGGGCAACCCGGAATTTATCAACTCGCCCGTCGGGTTAGTGCCGACAAACGCTAGCGCTTATGTCAACGAATGGAGTGCTTCCGCGATGGTCGTCTTCTCTTCAGATCGGCGACTTTGTGCAGCTTGTCCATCTCAATCAGAGTCGGCGACCGAATCGGTTCTACTTTTGGGCGTTTTACCGGCGAAGAGTAGCATTTGCCTAAAATGTGAGGCAAGTTCTGACTGGTGGAATGCTATGCCCGGACCTTCTGATCCCGACAAGAAACGAACGGCGCTAGCCGAGGCCGTAGATGCAATCGGACGCAATGGCAGCGGGTACGTGTTGCTCGTGGTCATTATGATTGTTATGGCTGGTGCGTGGGCCATCTTCGGACCTACCGAAGACCAGCGGTCGTCTCCCATCTGATCCACTTGAGGTCGAGCACAAAAATGGCGTAAAAGACCGGGACAAGGAGCAAGGTGATGAACGTAGCGACGGCAAGCCCGCCGATCTGGGCATAGCAGAGAGGTTTCCAGAGCGGGCCGCCTTCGAGCGCGAGCGGAAACAAAGCGAGGATCGTCGCGCCCACGGTGATCATCACGGGCCGAATTCGCTCAATCCCAGCATCCGGAAGAGCGCGCTCGAGCGGCTCCCCCTTTTCGTGCATCTCCTCGATGAAATCGAACAGCACAATCACATGGCTGACGATGACGCCGATTAAACTGGCCACGCCGAGAAAAGCCATGAAGCCGAACGGCGTATGCATGACTGCGAGAGCAATCAAAGCTCCGATCGTACCGTAAGGTGCCGCTGCAAAAACGAGTAGGGGTTTGACGGCATTGTTGAACTGGATGAGGAGCGCCAGGTAGATGCCGACAAGCGAAATCAAAAGTACGACAGCCAGATTGAGGAAACCGTCAACCTGCTTCGCCTGCTCGCCGCCGATTTCGAGTTGATATCCCGGAGGCAGGCTCTTCTTAAGATTATCCAATTTCGATTGTGCTGGCGCGAGCGTTTCGGATGCGAGCACGCCGGGTGCTGGAAAGCACAAGACTGAGATAGTGCGGAAATGTTCGCGACGCCGAATCCTTCCGGTCTCGAGGATATTTCGTACCGTAGCCACGGAAAGCAGCGGCACTCGAATATTCTGCTGCGAAGAGTAGACGTAGAGATTCTCAATTTGCCCCAGCTGCGCCCGCTCCGATCCACGAAGACGCGCCACGATCGGAATGCTCTTATTACCCTCCTTCAGCAAACCGACAGATGCGCCGCTGATCGCCGCGGCAGTGGAGTTCGCGACGTCGGCGTTCGTTATGCCGACGACATTCGCGCGGTCGGGATCGATCTGAATCTTGACCTGGGGACTGTCGGGGGACCAGTCATCTCGCATCACCGCGATGCCTGGAGAATGCTGTAGAACATTGATCGCTTGTGCCGCAATTCCGCGTAGCGTCTGGATGTCCGCTGCTTCATCCTTAACGTCGGTATCGGCCTGACCGGAGATCAGGATCTCTACCGGAGTCTCGACAGGATTCGTTTGCAGTTGCCGGACGGTGATCCATGCGCCGGGTACGTTCCGGCTAAGCGCGGACTGCAACGGACCGATGATCTTCGGCGTAAGCTCTTTATCGCTGACCTGAACGATGACCTGGGCGTAGTTGGTTTGTGGCGCTTCTGGAGAAATCGAGAACCAGAAGCGCGGCCCGCCTCCTCCGATGAAGCTGGTAATGGATGTCAGGTTATGTTCCTTTTTGTTTTCATGCGAATGTGCTTCCATGTCCGATAAAACCTGCCGGACGACCGTTTCGGCTTTCTCCGCAGCGTCGTTGGTCGCGGTCAGCGGTACATCGTTCGGCAGCCAGACGTCGAGATAGAACCAGTATTGGACATCTTCCGGAAAGAACTGCTGCTTGAGACGCGAAGCAAAAAGGCCGCCACCTACTAAGAAGACGAGTGAACCGAGCAGGACGATCCAGCGGTGCACGATCGCCCGCCCAACCAGCCTGTTGTAAAAGCCATAGAAGCCCCGTTCGCGCTTCTCTTCAATACTGAGTTCTTTCTTTTTAGCAGGTCTTTGAATGTAATAGCCCAGGAACGGAATGAACGTCATGGAGACAACCAGCGCACACAGAAGCGACGCAGTCATCACGATCGGCAGGCTTTTGAGGAACTGACCGGTATTGCCTGTCAGCATCAAGAACGGAAGATAGGCAATGACGTTGGTGATGGTGGCAAAGAAAATGGCGGTCGCCAGTTTGGTTGGACCGAGCCACGCCGCAACCTTGCGCGGAAGACCGTCCGCGAGGCCGCGCTTGATCCCGTCGCCAGAGACTACCGGCACATCGACCAAAAGCCCCAACGCGATAATGAGCGTGGCCACGGAAACCTGTTGGAGATCAATCCCCAGCATGTAAACGACACCGAAGGTCATGGCCAGGGTGATCGGTATCGCCAACGCCATGATGAGCGCGAGTCTCCACTCCCAGAAGCCAATAAGCGAAACGATCACGACAAGGATGATCGCTTCGTACAGCGCGCGCAGAAAAAGGTGGATGTTTTCCTTTACCTGCAGCGGTTGGTCGGAGGTGTGGACAGTGATGAGATCCGCAGGGAGGATGCGATGAAGTTGTGCCAGTTTGGCGTCCACGGACTCGCCGAATTTGGCGATCTGCTTTTGATCGCGCATATAGATGGCGATGGTAACGGCTCGACTGCGACGCCACTGTCCATCCGCGTCCCGCCAAGTGTAGTAGTTCAGGTAATTTGCGGGGCTCTGATATCCGCTGCTTATATCAACGAGGTCGCGCAGGTAAACGGGAGCGCCAACCGCCGTTGTCGTTACAACGGTGTCGCCGATTGCCTTGGGGTTTTCGAATTGCCCGGAAGGAGTCAGCGTGATCTCGCGTTGCCCCGTTTCAAACACCCCGCCCGGCGCGATGATATTGTGAGCTTGAATCAGTTTGCCGAGGTCCGCAGGCTGCAGGCCGTAGGCGGCGAGCCGATCCTGGGAGAATTCCAGGTAAATTGTCTGTTGCTGCACGCCGCTACGTTCTACCTTTGAAGTCTCTGGAGCGCCTTGCACGGTTCTGGCGATGAGATCAGAGAAGTCATCAAGCTCGGCGTAGCTATATTTGTCGCCCGCAACCTCGGACAATTTTTCGCGCGTTTCAGCCGGATCGCGCAGAATGACCGGGCTCCAGGCATCCGGATGCAGCTCTGATCGCTGTATCTGGCTCGTGAAAAATTGCAGGATAAACGCCTGGATCGCAGCATCGTCTTGGGTGCTGGTACCGTCAAAACCAATGAACCCGGTTCCCTGAATCTGCGTGCTGTTGCGCAAAACGCCGGCCTGGGTCGCCTGTCTTTCAAATAGCGCTGCTGCGCTCGCGATGGCTCTTGGCGAAATTGATTCTGGAAAGGGGTAGATGATGCTGACTGATTTTTCCGGCGGCACGGTTTTTTTGTTCGCACGAGCCGAGCGCACCGCTGCCTGAATGGATTGCGAGCGCAGATCGATCTCTACCGAGTCTGCCTTCGGACTTGCAACGGTCAGCATCAGTGCTGCTGTATCGCCGAAGTCGCTCTGGAATGTAATAGGCCCGGCGCCTTGCGGCAGTTGGCCACTCAGTGCGTTGAGCTTCAGATTGATATCGCTGAATTGACGCTTAAGGTCATCCACATCGTCGATGAGTTGTATGTAAACGTAAGAGTAGCCGGGAAGGGAAATGGATCTGATGCCGTAGTCTGCGGGTGTTCCTGCATGGATCGTCTTGTTTTGCGCGACGGTATCTTCAATCGGCCGCGTAACCAGTTGTTCGACCTGTTGAGACGTTGCGCCCGGCCATGAACAACTGGCGACGGCAACTCTGACCGGGATGTTCGGGTCTTTGCGCTGCGGCATGGAGTGATAACCGAACCAGCCCCAAATCAGAACGCCGGCCAGCAGCACCCAGGAAACCTGTGGGTGTTCCACGAAGAATCTCGGAACGTTCCTGGTTTGCTCGATTCTTTCCTGATCGCTCTTATGTGCCATGGTCTCGCGGTCCGCCTACGGAATCACTGAAAGAGAATCGCCGTCCTTCAAGAGCTGCGCCCCAATCGCGGCGACCTTTTCTCCGGCGTGGAGTCCGGTCACGGAAACCGAACTGCCATGAGTCGCGCCAACTGTGACCTTGCGGACGTGTGCTTTCCATTGGCCGGACTGCTGGTCGGCAACCACGACGGCGAATTGTCCCGATTCACCCGGATAAGCAACGATGGCGCTCAATGGAACCGAAGGTTGCGACGTCTCGCGTTTTCCGCCAAGTTCAACCGACGCAATCATTCCCGGCCGCAGTTTGTTCTGGCGGTTCGACAGCGTGACTTCGATCGTGAACACGCGGCTCCGCGCGTCAGCGCTGGGAGAAATGCTGGTCACTCGTCCGGAATATTGGGCAGCGTCATTCTGAAGCTGCAGCGTCAGCGCCTGGCCTAGGTGAACAAGAGTGAGGGCGTCTTCCGGCACACCGAACGTGGCCTTTACCGCACTGGTATCGGCAAGGGTAAAAGCCGCGGAAGATGGCGATGCCAGCGTCCCGATGTCAATATTCCTGGCGAGGATGAATCCGGAGAGAGGCGCCTCTAACTGCGAATCACTTAACGTCAGCTGCGCCTGGCGCTGCACGGCTTTGGATTGGTTCACCGTCGCGAGAGTCGAATCATAGCGCGCTTGTGCTTGGTCGTAGTCCGGCTTGGTCAAACTCTGCGTGCCGTACAGAGCTCTGGCCCGGTTGAAGTCCTGTTCAGCCTGCGTATGTTGTGCGACCGCGGCGTCCACCTGCGCTCCAGATTCGTCCGCCTGATTCTTCAAATCCTGGCGCCGTATCTGGGCCAGTACAGTCCCTTTTGTGACGTAATCCCCGACGCCGACATTGCGAGTGCGGCCATCGGCTGACTTCACTTGCTTTACCTCGGTAATGTAACCGGTGGTCCGAAAGGCGACGTCGACCTGCGAATACGGAACGAGAGAGGCGGAATATCTCAGACCCTCGCTCGATTGGTAAAGAGTTACGTCGGCTAAACGCACAGCGATCGGCGCCTTCGCAGGTAAAGCGGGTTCGTTGTGGCAACCGACAACCATGGTCGTCGCTAGGAGAGCAATCGTTGCACCTGCTGTCGCTGCAGGGCGCGATCGCACCGGCGCGTTGGCTGGCATTAATTTGAATCGAATCAAGGCTCTACTCCTCACCCAAGGCTTTTTCAAAGTCAGCTCGCGCCGCCCAGAACCCAAGCAAAGCTTGCCGGTATTGATCCTCCGCACTTGCGAACGACGCCTGCTGCTGCAACAGGTCGCTCAGCAGAATCGCTTGTTGCGAGTAGGCTTCAGTTTGGTTGCGAAGTCTTTCCTGTTCCGCGTCCCGGCCGGCCTCTGCCACTGCCAGCTGTGCTCTGGCTTCGCGTAGCTTGCGGAACTGCGAGTCCACATCCAGAAGAACCTGGTCCCGCGCATCCTCTTCGCTTAGAACCGCCTGACGTTCCGCGATGGTTTTCTGTTCGATATTGTGGCGCTTCTGGCCCCAGTCCCAGGGCTGCCAGGTAAGGAGAACTCCGATGCCGCCGATGTTTTGTGGGAGAAAGTCGACGCCCTCCGGGGTCAGATAATTGGCCTGGATGGAAACGTCGGGCAAATAGCGCGTTTTCTCAATCCTGGTCTCGAGGTTTGCTTGATCCTTCTTGATGGAAGCAACTTTGATCTCAGGACGTTGCGCAAGCGCCCGCTTTCGCGCTGCGGACAGATCCAATTCCTCCGGCAAAGTGGAAGGCACCGGCTCGACGGAAAACTCGGCGAGAAGATCTCTGCCCAGGAGACGGTTCAAGGCTTCCTTGCGGTCAGAGAGTGCATCCTCGACCACCAGCAGCTGATACTTGGCTTTTGCCTCCTCAGCCTTGATGCGCAGGCTATCCGCTTTGAGCGTTGCTTTTTCCTGCAGACGCCTTTCGGTCAGATGGCCGAGTTCCTCAAGCGACTGGATGGTGGCGCGCTGCGATTCAGCCTGGCTCTGAGATTGGAGCACGGAATAATAAGCGCGACGAATGTCTCTCACCAACTGCTGGTCTCGCTCCGCGTAGGTCTGGCGGCTCAGATCTTCGTTCAATCGTTGCTCAGCTACGCCCAGGCGAATTCTGGGAATTTGCGTAAGCGGTTGCGTGAGCGTAATCGACGCTACTGCCACGGGACGAGCGGGGGTGTGCAAGTCGGTGTTGCCGCTCGGAATCGGGCCGGTTGCAGGAAATGTGCCCAACTCACCGGCTTTGATCGTGAAATCGAGAGGCGTCAAGAGTTCTGTAGCGAGCAAATACGTGTCAAAACGGGGAAACAACGATGTCCTAGCTTCGGCCGAGGCTTCCCGCTGCTTGTCGATTTCGAACTTGGCCCGCTTGTTTTCACGATTGTTGGCTCGCGCCAATTCGATCGCTTGATCCAAGGTGAGTACGTTCTCGGTTGGCTCTTGCCCTGGCGCTGCCATGGCCACTGTCGATAACAAAATTGTAGCGAGGAGATAAATGAGTATCGAATGCCTGCCAATCATTGAGCCGCTCTCCTCCGAAGCCGGTTCTTTTTTCGCACTCGGCAACTGCTTTCCACGCTTTACAATATAGACGATATATCATTAATAGTCTATCTTGTATAGTACGCCGCGAGCGATTCTTCGGATCGGGAGGGTCCTCACGGCCTTGATTCCACTTGGATGGTGAAAGTGGCATCATTGAGCGTGCATAAACCCGCCAGGACCAAATCCGACGACACGCGGGAAAGGATTCTCGAAGCGGCGATTCGGCGCTTCAGCAAGTTTGGCTATCGCCGAACCTCGATCAACGATGTCGCAGAGGAAGCAGGATTAGCGCGTGCCACGGTTTACCTTTATTGGAAAAGGAAAGAAGACCTCTTTGTTGCCGCGCTGGAGCGATTCAACGCACGCTCCTGGAACCTTGCTGAAACCGCGGCCGCCAAGAAAGGGTCTGCCGCGGAACGAATCCGTGCAATGGTCCTGGCTCAGTACGGCGCAACCTCCGACATTGTTCACGGCACAGCCAGCGGCCATGAGCTGTTCCAAGCAAACCTCCGGGTTGGTGGAGCCGTCGTGGAGGAGTGCCTGCGCCATGGAGAGAAACTCTTGACTGGCCTCCTGCAACAAGGCGTGCGGGATGACGAATTGGGTTTTCGCCGTTGCTCAGCCCGCCCCGCGGAGGTAGCGCACATCATCGTCAGCTTCGCGCAGAATTCGTTACTCGATCGGCATCACACACCCCTCTCGTACCGGAAGAGTTTGCGCAAAACACTGAATTTCGTCCTCGATTCTATTCGCGCATGACACCTCCATGCCGCTCGCTTTGCGGCACGTCGGGTCGAGGCGTGAGCTGGTCGGTGGGGACCGGGGTTCTCGGGGGCGTGTGAGTGAGGAAACAATGCCTGAAGTACAGCAGTGCACAAAGTGCGGCCGGATTATCGAGAGTGGAGAAGTGTTCGTCAAGTTCAAAAATCCCAATCCCAATCAGCCGCCCCTTTTCTTTCACCATCGCGGCGGAG
>Ga0210406_10002717_pt1 | contig 19988 bp, 20 predicted proteins | sample IncBWC30MmetaG_FD_155454 | JGI IMG/M metagenome (GOLD analysis project Ga0210406, IMG submission 155454) | Forest soil microbial communities from Barre Woods Harvard Forest LTER site, Petersham, Massachusetts, United States - Inc-BW-C-30-M | ecosystem: Environmental > Terrestrial > Soil >... | reverse complement strand
CAATTAATCTCGAAAGCTACACTCTGGCCTTGTTCACAACTACGCGAAGAAAGCATTCGCCATGGGCAGGTCAGACAAATAGGTATCAATTCGGCCTATTTTTCCCTCGCGCAAGGAACACACAGTCGCCAAGTGTTCATCAAGTACAAGGTCACCACATTTTGCCGTGTTATTCAGCGAGAGTGCGAAGCCGAATTGCCCATAGAGCACGTGCTTGAGAGCAAAGTTCAGCCCGTAGCTCGTTATGATCTGACAACGCGCTATGACAGCGTCTACTCCCTGTGCTTCCCCTGAAATTCTGCTTGAGCCCGGAAGGCTCCATGCGATATCCGGAGCCATAATGGTGCGCATCAGCTCCCAATTGTGGGAGCGCAAGGCGTTAAGGAACTTCTCTGCAATCTCTTGTTTTATTGATTCTGCTGGCACCGGTCTGTGTCCTCCCTGTTGGTTCGGCATCGATCACGAAAAACGCTAAATGCGGAATTCTTAAGTCCGCCATTAATCTTACTGGTTACTCCTCGGCACTCACCCGAGCGCATTTGTTCATAAAGCCCAGCAAATACTCAAGGGGACCGGGAACCTTGCCATGAGCTAACTAAAACGTGCAGCTAGCAGCTAGAGCGCGGTCGAGCGCGATCGACTGAAGAGGTCCGACTTCATGCTTGTGCTCTAAGATGTATTTGCCTATGGCCTTTGCAACGTCAGCACGACATGTCGTGCTTGCACGGATGACCACGGTGTCCGCTAATTCTGCGATCAGTGCCGTTTGCACGCGGTCGAGTTCCGGTCGGATCGTAGCGACTAAATCGATCGGTGCGTGGGCCGGCGCTCTTCCGGAACGACGCCAATCAGCTAATAGCGAATACTGAATGATCTTATTAGCCTCGATCTGGGCTTTGAAAAAGTTCGATATTGATATTGGGTCTAATCCTCTCGATTCGCCTTCCCTGACCGCCTCCACAATGACCTGTGCCTCGCGAGGCAAGTCCTCAACCGCCGCTCCACTGTCCCACTTCGCTAGTGCTACTTGTTCTGCGATGAGCAATCTGCGCGCCGATGTTTCCACCAGCGGATGAAGCCGGTCGATTGCGTCCTGTCCGCGTGCCGCGCCGATCCCGATTATTGTAAAAGCAACGACCACGGCCAGTTTCCGCTTGCTGAGTTGCATTGTTCTCCGCCAGGATTCCGCCCAGGACATTCACGTTGGAATGACTGTGAAAGTGCTCCTCCGTGATCCGCTCTAAAGGCATGAAATCGTTCAGACCAGCGTTATTGACCAAAATATCCAGCCGGCTGAAGCGTTCTTTTTTGATAGCAAAGAGCTTCTCTACTTCGGATGCCTTGGTCGTTCAATTCGCCGAAGAATGGTAATACTGCTCCAGTAGTGAATGTCGCATTAGCTAACAGGTAGATCACGCTACGCACGATCTCGACAGGTTCCGAGATACGCTTCATAGGGGTGTACATCAGCAAGAACTCACGTTCGTCCTTCGTTATGCCATCCAACATCTCCATTGCGGTCAAGCCAGGTCCGATCGCATTTATTCGAATGCCCCGGGTGGCATATTCAAGCGCTACGCTCTTGGTGAGACCGATCACTCCCCATTTGGTTGCTGCATATAAAGACATCCCTGGAACACCCGCAAGCCCTGCCGCGCTGGATACATTGACGATTCCACCGCCTCCGCTCCTCAGCATCGCTGGAATCTCCACCTGCATGGCGAGGATGACACCGCGAAGATTGATTGCCGCAATTCGGTCGAAGTCTTCGACCGCCATATCCATGAAGGCGCCCTGGCCGGAAACACCGGCATTATTGACCGCGTAATCAAGCCGGCCATATTGCTCCTCTGCAGCCTCCACCATCCGCTTCAGGTCATGCGCTTGGGTAACTTCGGTTGCGAGCGGATAAGCTCGCCCTCCGGATGCTTCGATCTCGGCAGCAATGGCTTTAAGGCGGTCGAAACGCCGAGCAGCAATTACAACGCTCGCGCCGAGCCGCGTCAGTTCACGGGCAGTTGCTTCTCCGATACCGCTACTTGCGCCGGTCACCACGGCGACCTTGCCTGCAAGTGGGGAGTTTCGCGCAAGGTTAGTGCTATCACTAGGAGATGTTTTGGTTGGGTCGGCTTTCACTAAAGAACCTCTTATCTATAGGACTCTTTTGATCACCGGCCTCAGCTGAGGCTCGACCGATGAACTAATTCCGAGTATGACGATGAGGCGCAGCGTGTGCTTTCAGGAAGGGATCAAAACTTTCATCGAATGAACGTTAATTCGTGCTGCGCGTTGCGCGGAAAGCTCTCTTGACGGCTGTTCGCCTGTGCTCATACCACTTCTGTGGTCGACAGCAGTCAAGGAATTATGGGCAAGCCACTACAGTAAATCCGGCGTGATCCTGACCTCAGTTGATTCTCCTCGCGCGAGTTCTATAGGCCGCGCCGGTATGTACTCGGCGACAACCCAAATCTCGATCGAAAGGCCGTAGTAAGGTGGGCGTGACTGGAGAAACCACAAGCCGCAGCTATGTCGATCAGCGGTATCGATCTGTTGGAAAGCAAGGCTCGAGCCTTGGATAGACGCAGTTCCATCAGATAATGGTGTGGCGTCTGTCCCGTCGCCGCTCGGAAGGTACGCAGGAAATGGGCCCTACTGTAGCCACTTTCGGCGGCTAGCATCGCAAGGTTCAAATTCGTGCTGAGATCAGCCTGCATACGTTCCAACACGCGCCGTAGCTGCCGGAGCGGTAACGGAGATACTGGAGCCTTTACAGGCAGTTTCTCTAAGCGCGCCGCATACAGCAACCGTGTCGCAAGCGCGACGATCAGGGACTCAGCGTAGAGAGTCCCGCATCGCCCTCCTGTCCCCGATTCTTTCACCAGAAGAAGGAGCAGATTCCGGAGATCGGGATCGTCTGTTCCGTACAGTCCCTGGAAGGTTCCACTCGGACGCTTGTCGAGCTCCTCTTCTATCCCACGAATGAAATCGGGGTGGAGCGCACCTACAATCACTTCATGCTTAAATCTACTGCGTACTGCTGGCCTGATCCCAGGATGGCAGGTTGAGATGGTGTTCGGATACTTCTTGTAAGGGGAGAATCGGCCTCTACGGTAAGCACTCTCGCCCTCGGCGACATGCACATCCCAGAGAATTAGAATGTGGTGCCGTAATATGAGCTCAGGCTCCTCGTAGGGCAGGCTTGTGCGGCGCTCTATGGCGAAGTTGTTCCAATCTAGTTCGACACTCGATGGTTGACGCAAGACAGAGTCACCCAAGAAAGCGTTGATCTCCGTACTCTCGCGTTTGGCGATGACGCGCACCTGCGCATTTGGCTGTTCGTCGCTAGACAAGAAGCTTGCATCTCCAAAATTCTCGCCCATGTGCACCGCCCTACTTCGTGGCACGTTCCCATGTGCTTGCATCTCCGAAATCCCCAGCAGGCCTAACAACAGTGTAATGCAACGGCGGGCCGTGGATAAAGCGGAGGTTGAGTACGTGAAACAATTACGTCCGAACACTGTGGCGCAAGCATATTCTCCTGAGTTTTTCGCGGAATAAAATCATAGATCGTGTGTTCCTTATAGATAGAACATCCTCATGCGACCCATTTTTCAGTGAAAGGATTCGCTCAGTGAGCTCGGAACTTAAATCAGCAAACCTGGAGGTGGAGGATCTAAGCAAAGAGATCCTCGCTTGCGAGAAAAAAGTATATGAGACCTTCCTTGGCCCCAAACCCGACGTAGAATCCCTTCAAAAGTTGCTCCTGCCAGACTACCTTTACATTCAGTCCAAAGGAGTCGTCTGGACCAGAGAGGAAAACAGCGCTAGCCTAAAAAGCGGTGTAGTTTTTTCGTCTATTGAAATCAAAAATCCGCAGGTTAGGAAGCTTTCACCGACTTCAGCTGTGATCGTCGCCCGCGTTCTCATCGAAGCCGCAGCAGGAGAACACAACCTCTCCACCGAAACTCTGACCTCCAGTGTCTGGGTCAAGCAACATGGCAAATGGCTGGCTCAGCTGCATACTGCCACCACAGCAGCTCAAGGCTAAATCGATGTGAGGTCACGCGGGCACAAGACGGCAGGCGCAGTGACACGACCTGCCCCCGGCTGTCCTCTGATCGCAATCGCTGCCTACGCAGACATGGCTGCGCCATCGAATATGGATCTCTGACCCACCACTCACCTGTCGTTTATCTAATTATTATTTGGCGTATCTCTATCACGCTATTTAGCGTGCGTTTGCAGACGGGCGAGAACAGCAAAGTGCGCCAGAGGACGCTACCGGAAATTGAATCAAATGACTAACAAGGGAGCTATATCTTGACTGACATTTCACCAGAAGTTATTCAGACTGTGGAACAACTTACCGATACCTGGAGAGCTTTTGTAACCGATCATGGTCCGGGCGACGTGCGTGACCTTCCTGGCATGGCGATCCGTTGGGCCGACAGCAAGTTTCCGTTCTGGAACTGCATTACCTTCACCGACCAGGGCGCTGACGACCGGTTGCTTGACGAGCGACTCGCACAAGCAGTTGCCTACATGCGCCAGAAGAGCGAACCCGGCTTGATCTGGCTGTTCGAGGACCTGCTCGATCCATCGTGCCGTGCAAGATTACCGGCTGCCGCAGATCGCGCCGGGCTCGCCTTATCGTTCACGGGTTTTGGAATGTCCGGAGATTTCTCGTCTATCTCAGAACCGGAGCATTCAGGCCTGAGCTTCGTCCGTGTGACGTCGGACGAAGAGTTGTTGACTTATGCGGATCTGAACTCTCGCGCCTATGGTATGCCGCTCGAGGCTGGCCGCGATGGGCTCAGCGGGTCAGAGCTATGGAAGTCAGGCATGTATACATACCTCGGCCTCGAAGCCGGTGTTCCGGTCTCGGCTGCCGCGATGGTGCAGACCAACGATTGCCTTTACCTGGCGCTGGTTGCAACTGCTCCCGAGGCGCAACGGAGAGGCTTTGGGGAAGCGACTGTTCGTAAGGCTCTGTTCGAGGGTGCAAAGGCAACCGGGCTGACGCGATCCGTTCTCCACGCTACCCCGGCGGGAACTCCAGTTTACGAGCGCATCGGATATCGTAAGGTATCAACAATCGGGTTCTATGGCCTACGTGCTTAAACAAGGCCCAGTCTCAGGATACGGACAACAGAGCACGCTAAGCGGGAGCAACTATTGAAAACACGTCACTTATCGTGCTGTTCCAACCGTAACCGCTTATGGTTACTGTCGCCTGTGATTGGCGTGTGGCGTCCTAAACGTGCTTTAAAGTCCGAACTCTGATGGTACCGCAAGTAGTTCCGTGAGAAATTAAGTGGCGTAAGCTTCTGGGATTACTTGGCGTGTAATTGCGCGGGGCGGCAGATAAGGCGTAGGGGTCTGATCTGGTCAAGGGAAGTATCTTCCAACCGGTCAATAATCATCATCGAGGCCGAGATGCAGTTTCTTCTTCATGTTGGATGTACTTGCGCATTGATCACTGGAGGGGCCTATCCTGCCACCGATACGATGAAATTCTGCCGCCCGGTGCAATCCAATCTTGCCACTTGAATGAAAGCGGTCTCGATTGCCAAATCCAGCGCTCCGCGACCGTATGGCGACTCCGGTCGGAGCAACAGGCAGTAAGGTGCGGTTCGCCCGTAACCTGGAAAGTTGGAGTTCTTCACGAAGCTCAACGAATGTATTGGCGACTTAGTATCAGCCCGGAATGGTTCCTGGCAACGCTGCGGTCAGTTGTGGGCCCAATTTTCTTAACGTGGCGACGGCGTAGGGCTGCAGCACAGCAATGCCCATTGGCCCGAAGATTTTTCCAGGATCGTGCTGCACCAGACCCACCAAGCAGTCCGCCGCCCGGCCGATACCCGCGAGAGTACCCAGGATGAGCAACGCCGATACCGGGCGTTTGTAAACCGCCATCAGAGTCATCACGGCCAATGGAAGGGTGCGCGCTGCCGCGTACATGACGAATATCGAGGAGGCCTCAGTGAGAACGTAATGCGTGGGCAGAGAAATCAGCCCCGCAATGGAGAATCCGCTCGCAACAATGACATTGATGGCCGTGATCAGGGACGCGATGCGCATGGCTTTGAGTGAGGAAGAAGGTGTTGTCAAGGGTCGTGGCTCCGGAACGAAAATGGATGACCGCACGTTCTCCAGGCAGAAAGGCGACACTCGCACCCGGACTCGGCAGATCTTCTGCGAGCAGTGTGAACGAATCCGAAGTGTCCGCCATAGTAAGAATCGGACAAAAGGAAGCGCAGTCGACGTCGGCTCCGGCATTCATCTCGCATGTAGGCTCGGTCAAGCGCGACAACCTCCAATCTCTGTTTATGTCTATCGCCTGAGGGAGACGAACGTAGGTGTCATCATGTGGCAATGCTGAATCTGCCACATGTCTCCGAGGGATCCAGCAGTGCCGGTTACCTGTTCGACAATTCACCTGCCCATGAGCTCATCAGTTTCCGCGTGTGATGCTGACTGCTTCTTCATGGTCCAGCTCCGCTCGCGGGTGACGGATCACCGTGATTCCTCTGGGGGATAGGAGGAACAACGTTCCGGTATCCCTCTTCACAAGCGTTTGCTGTACGCCCGGTACGATTGCCACAACCTCTGACCGCAGTGGAGCAGAAGTATCTATGACTTGAAAGTCAGTAGCCGTTGTCTCTGATGCCAACGCTCGGTGGGTCGATGCTTGTAGCAATGCTCCCGAATCATCTATGGTCTGTGTTGGGATAGCTCGGGCGTCGGAGGATATTGGGGTGACAACAGGACGATCAACCTTCTTCAAATCCAGCACAGCAAGGCCCGCCTGATCTCGATAACTGATAAGGATTGCCCGATCGTTGAGTGATTGAACGAAGTCAAAGGGACCTGTTGCAGCGACGGTCGCCCGCGCGACTCCATGAATTTTTGCGGGATTCGTCACATCGAGAATAGAAATGGTCTTCCCCCCCATTCCTTCAATGAAGAGGAACGTTCCTCCATCCCCACGAGCTAGGAGATAGAGCGCTTCTCCATCCGGCTGGGCAAGCTCAGGAAGAGAAGATGGTGATTCAACGATCACCGTTTTTGAATGGTGTCGATCGTCGCTTTGGGGATTGCCCGAGGCTTTCGCTGGCATTCCAGTCACGAACAACGCAGCCAAGAATGTAAAGGGGAGTGCAGTTTTCATCGGATTCTCCTTACTGGTGCATCTGTGGCAGCAGCTGCCCACAGCAGCGGTTTTAGGTTTGTTGTGACTTATAGTCCTCGCGGTAAAACTGGATATCGAGTGTGCGCAAATACATTTCCAGATTGGAATGAAGGGGTGAAGCGACTCGACTGGTTCTGCCTTTCTATCGCGGCGTAGCTCCATGCGGTATGGCTGAATATCTCCAAAGCGCTTGTTACTTTTAAACACACAGTTACACGATCTATTCCTCAGTCTCAGCTTTGATCTGCCTCGGCACATGTCGTGTTCCTATCGAAGGAGTTTTGGCCCGTAGTGGTTGCCGCGCTTGCTCATGCCGAGCAGTCGGCCTTGCGGCAGTTGAGTACTGCCTAAGCCCAAGTCCGAGCCAAGACACGAACTCGCGACCTTTACGGAAGGCTGCACCTTTTGCCGACCGCCGCAACGATGGCGGTGGCGATCAACCAATCAGAATGCTGGAGAGACCGAATAGATAACCACGAGAATTCCCAATTCACCATTGAGTGTCGAGAGCTATTAGCGAGAACAGTTCACAAACAAGACTGCACTTTGAAGGCGGCTGCAGCTGCCTTCAACGTGAGCGCCATTAATTCGGTCACGTGTTTGTAAGCCAGTGGATATCGCAAATATTATCGCATCGCTGTAAGAATCACTTCACCTGATTACTGGCGTCCCTTGAACGGCGTTGTAGATGCCTCATGAGACCACGTGGCCTGTTCGCAAATTATCGCGGTCCTGAAATACTTGGGAATAAATTATTCCTTCACGTGTTCATCATGTGGGCTCTGTTGCATTAACTTTTCGAGACCCCCTTTTATGAGTAACATTGCTCAGGCACATAAGAGATTACAGGATGGGTCGCAGCAGTGAAGCTGCAGGCGATATCACCACAGCGCGAACTGAGTACGTGGAATTCATGGATGCCTTGAAAAATAGCGATTCAGAAAATCCGGGGATGACACACGCCCGCGATGTCATTGCCTCGTCAAAGCCCATCACCGCATCGGCAGTTTCTGCAAACTGACCTCGATGACAAGCTGGGTTCTGCCGTGTTAAGAACGTCGAGGCGAAGAACGAGGGTGCAATAGCGTTGAGTCCGCGAGAGGTCGGGAACCGGCTCTGTTGCATTAACTCAAATTTGGCCTCCTAGGTCGATGACAGCAGCAGAATTGGACTCTTCAAACAGAAGTGGGATGAGCTCAGGCGAGCAGCCCTCAAGAGAGCTTTCCATGCAACGCGCAGTACGAAATTAAGTTCATTTGATAGAAGTTTGATCCCTTCCTGAAAGCATGTGCTGCGCCCAATCGTCATACTCGAAATTAACTCATCGGTCGAGCCTCAGTCTGATCGACAAACTGAAAAACTTCTGCGGAAGGGACTATGAATCACGCTGGCGCAAATAAGCAGTTCTTTCTTGAAGACCAGCGTCGGATTCTGCGACCCAGTGGTTCAGGAACCATTTGGTAGTGGGGTCTCGAGCAAAGCATAAGTGAGACAAAATGACGGTTTGGGGTTGCCGTCCATGGCGGTTACGAAGTTGCAAGTACCTTTTACCCGATGTCGTCGAGGAACCAATTTGGAGTTAATGCAACTGGGCCATTGTTGAATGCTCGTCTCTCCCGGCACATCTGAAATGGCATACGGTTCCGCCTGGTATCAGGCCTCTATCTTGCCCAAATATTGCCTGGGACCAATCGAATACAAGCGGATGTCTACAAGACAAAGCATAATCCAAAAAAGATCGGGCAGTCCAAGGGAAATCAATCAGCCGCACGCTTGTTATTCCCAAAGAGTTTAGTGCACAGAATATCCGGAGACCGAATGCTGAAGGAACAACGATCAACGACGATGGGTAATACTGAAGAGCGCCTCATGGAAGATCACACAGTCATCTTGAACGGAGTCGATCTTCGTTACCGGACTATCGGCGATGGCCCAGTGCTTTTTCTTGTGCCTCCGGGCTGAGGAGTAGCTTCCGTTTACTTGCAGCGCGTCGCCTTCAGCTCACTGGCCAAGCATCTTAGACTCATCTTTATCGATACCCGGGGTAGCAGTCTCTCGGGTCGACCGGCCGATGCCACGCACATGGGAAGCATCGATATGGCAGACGATCTCGACGAGGTGACTGATCGAAGAGGTTCGAGTTCTTTCCGATCACTTCACCGACAGGTGCGAGCACCGATGTAAGCGATTCATTAGCTGCGATGGGACAGTTGTAATTTCTCTTTCCCTTTCCACGGGCTGCTCGACAGGAAAGCAGGCCGATCCTTCAAGGGATCGTTGTGAAGTTTCGACGATGACAAAGCTGTTGCATTACACATTCAAAACTATTTGGGACGACGGTAATTTCATCCTGTCGCAAGCGATGCCCCCAGAGGAGAGGGTCCCGATACTGGTTGTGAATCCGACGCATGCGCAACCTACGCCGCTCGGCATCGCTCAGCTTGAGCATGCGTATGCGTTACGGGGGGAGTTGGATGCAGCCTGGGCAGCCCGCCCCTTCGAATTAGTTCATCACCAGGGAAAGCCGGCGCTGCTGATGGAGAATCCCGGGGGTGAACTTCTTGCCACAATGCTCGGCAGGCCCTGGGAACTGACGCAGTTCCTGCGCGTCGCCATCGGCTTAGCCGTTTCCCTCGGTCGTCTCCACGAGCACGGCCTCGTTCACAAAGACATCAATCCGGCGAACATCCTGGTGAACAAGGCGACAGGTAAGGTATGGCTGATGGGCTTTGGGATTGCGTCGCGCCTCGTACGCGAGCGGCAGGCTCCAGAACCTCCTTCGGTAATCGCCGGGACGCTTCCGTACATGGCGCCTGAGCAAACCGGCCGCATGAATCGGTCGATCGATTCGCGGAGCGATCTGTATGCCTTGGGCATAACTTTGTAGGGGGCACCTCAAGAAACGGAAATTTATGTACGCTAGTGCGCTCCCAAAGAGGGCCAGGTCCAGCAGTCATAAATGTTGGAAGTTCAGACCCACTCAATGGTTCACCTCGGCCCTACGGCGACAGCTCCTGCAATACTAGTCGTCATTAGGAATAACTAGAAGGAAAGTCGACTGCGCAAGCAAAATGTGGTCTCTTTTGGGGCTGATAAGGACAACGTCGGCTTGATGATTACCCGCCTGTTGTATCGCGCTGGTTGTCTCTATTTCACTGGATATTGTTACCGTACCGTCTGGCTGGTCAGCGATAGCGAGCTCAGGCGACCTGTCTATTAGCATATTATCCAGAACTAGTCGGGCGGACCAATGGCTAGTGAGCTCCTTTGCAAACTTTGGATTCCTTGGATAAAGACGCACCAAAACTTTCAGAGGAGTGCCAACTACGAATTGCGAGCTAGGAGCCAGTTCACACGAATGCCACTGCAAGGGACTTTGGAGGACACGACGCGCATCGTCTCTCTTTTCATCGGCAAGACACGAGGTCGCAATGACGAGTGAACTTACGGGAACGGTGAGGTTTTCGAATGACTGAACCATAAATTGATACGTGCGGGTACCGATCACATTTGAGTTGTCGTCCATCGCGGCTATCTTCAATGTGTATGAACCAGGAAATACCGTCGCCATCGAACGCCTCTGTGCCGAGGCGATGACACGTGCACAGAGGAAGGTCTTCGCTCTTCTCACGGAAGGCCTCAGCGCTGAACAATGCAATAGGCTCGACCAACTCCTGGAGCAGCGTGAGGGCAGCCCATACAGTACGCTCTCCTGGCTGCGGATGCCGCCCGGAGAGCCTACGCCCAGAGCTGTGCTCGAGCGCCTGAATGCAATTCGGGAGCTAGCGTTGTCCCCGGACGCAAGCCAGCAACTGCATCAGAACCGTCTCTTGCAGCTCGCCCGTGAGGCCGGCCAAACAGCGGTCTATCAACTGAAGGAGTACGAGCAGGCGCGGCGTCACGGCACACTGGTCGCCCTGATGATTGAAACAGCGGCAACGCTGACCGATGAGATCGTCGACCTCAATGATCGACTGATCGGCAGCTTCTTTACAAAATCGAAGAACAAGTACGAACGTGCCTTTGCCGAGCAGGGTAAGGCTATCAACGACAAGGTACGGCTCTACGCCAAGGTTGGTGCGGCGCTGGTCGACGCCCGGGACCAAGGCCGCGATCCATTCGCCGCTATTGAAGCGATCGTACCCTGGGATAGTTTCTCCGCAAGCGTGAAAGAGGCAGCCGAACTCGCCCGGGATCAGGACTTCGATGCGCTCTCACTCATCGGAGAACACTATCCTCAGCTCAGGCGTTATGGCCCCGCGTTGATCGAAACTCTTCGACTTCGGCCCGCTCCGATTGCACGCGAGCTGATCGAGGCAGTTGAAGTGTTGCGAGAGAACCGGGGCGGGCTGCGGAAGGTGCCCCAGTACGCTCCCCTAGGCTTCATTCGAAAGCGTTGGGAGGCGTATGTGCTCGGTCCTGAAGGCATCGACCGGCGCTTTTATGAACTCTGCGTCATGGCTGAGTTGAAAAACTCCTTGCGTTCCGGCGATGTAGCGGTAGCTGGCTCCCGCCAGTTCCGCGACTTCGAGGACTACCTGATGCCGCACCCCGAGTTTGATCGCAGGCTTACGCAAGGCGAGCTCCACGTCGCTGTCCCTACGACCGGAGCGGCATACATTGAGGAGCGGATGTCGCTATTGCGGAATGCTCTCGACCAAACCAATACTCTAGCCCGAGAGGACCAATTGCCTGACGCGGAGCTGAACACTACAGGGCTCAAGATCAGCCCGCTTGAGAACAGCGTTCCGAAGGAGGCCGAAGCTCTCCGGGATGCTCTCAGCAGTATGCTTCCACACGTCAAGATCACGGACCTGTTGATGGAGGTAGACCGCTGGACAGGTTTCACCCGGCACTTCACACATCTCAAGACGAACGAGCCGGTGAAGGATTCGTCACTGCTGCTGACCGCTATCTTGGCCGATGCGACCAATCTCGGCCTCGGCAAGATGGCTGTGTCGTGCCCCGGCACAAGCCCTGCCAAACTCTCCTGGCTGGTCGCATGGCACATCCGCGACGAAACCTTCTCAAAAGCTCTGGCCGAAATGGTCAATCATCAGCACCGCATTCCGTTCGCCGCGCACTGGGGAGAAGGAACCACGTCCTCCTCCGACGGCCAGCGCTATCGAGCAGGCGGCCGCGGCGAAGCGGGCGGCCAGGTGAACGCCAAGTATGGAAGCGACCGGGCGTCACCTTCTACACTCACGTCTCCGACCAGTACGCGCCCTTCCACATCAAAGTGATCAATGCCACCGTGCGAGATGCGACGCATGTGCTCGATGGGCTGCTCTACCATGAGTCCGAACTGCGGATCGAGGAGCACTACACCGATACTGCCGGCTTTACCGATCATCTCTTCGCTCTGTGTCACCTGCTCGGCTTTCGTTTCGCGCCTCGCATACGCGACCTGGCGGACAAGCGCCTTTACGTACCGGGTAAGCCTGCGCAATGGCCGGCACTCGGCTCTATGATCGGCGGCTCAATCAATACGAAGATCATTGAACAACAGCTCGGCGAGGTGTTACGGCTGGCCGCATCCATCCAGCAGGGGACGGTCACTGCATCTTTGATTCTTCGCAAGCTCGGCTCCTATCCTCGCCAGAACAGTCTTGCCCTCGCTCTGCGCGAGATCGGAAGGATCGAACGAACCCTCTTCATGCTGGCGTGGCTCGAAGATCCAGCACTGCGGCGGCGTGTCACCGCCGGTCTGAACAAGGGCGAAGCCCGGAACTCACTGGCACGAGCGGTGTTCTTCAACCGGCTTGGTGAGATACGTGACCGGTCATTCGAAAACCAGCGGCATCGGGCAAGCGGCCTAAATCTGGTTGTAGCTGCAATCACGCTCTGGAACACTGTCTACTTGGAGCGCGCCACAGAGCAGATGGCAAAATCACGGCAGTTCGATCTGGCTCTACTCCAGCACGCCTCCCCACTCGGCTGGGAGCACATCAATCTCACTGGCGATTACACCTGGCACACCAATAAAAGGGTAGCCAAGGGTGGCTTCAGACCCCTCCGAACCCCTAGAAACGCCTCCAGCGGCCCTTAGCGTACATAAATTTCCCTTTCTTGAGGTGTCCCCTATATGGACTTTTTCGCTTGGCTCATCGTCATAGGAATTGAGCTATCCCCTGTAGTTTTTGACCGCTTGTCAGCACCTGTCGTGACGCCCTTCCGTGGACGCCAGTCGAATGTCCCGCTGTCGCGCTGCAGTTAAATCGCGGCCTTTTGCACCTAAAAGCCGGACGAAGTTCATCGCTAAGTTCATCCGGGGTTAAAACGCAAAAGAGATGACAAAATAAGACACGCGGTGCCACGTAAAACAAGCTACTACTTGCGCATACGCTAGCGCTCCACGACTCAACGAGCATTCATTCCGTCCGTGATTTAAGTACACTGGCTATCCAGAATTCCGGGTTTAACTGCAGTAATTCATCATCCTGCAAACAATTCCGGGAATTTAGCGCAGCGCGACACCTGGAGGAATTGGGTCAGGTAGGGCAATCTGGACTACTTCCCGAGTGAGATTGCGATTTCCCAACAAATGAGAAGTCGGAGCCAGGTAGCGATTGGCTAGTGAACTGTTCCGGTACGATCATCTATTAGGCACAGGAATCAGACTTGACGCGATTCCGTACCGTTAAAGCTTGATGGTGACCGTCTTTACCTCCGTATACTGATGCAGCGCATATTCGCCCATCTCCCTGCCGATGCCCGACTGCTTGAAGCCACCGAAGGGGGCCGCGGCATCGAAAACATCAAAACAGTTAATCCACACCGTACCCGCGCGGACATTGTTTGCAATCGCGTGCGCCTTACCAATGTCTCGTGTCCAAACCGCAGCCGCGAGGCCATAGGGAGTGTTGTTCGCACGCTCAACAACTTCGTCGAGATCGCGGAACCTGATGATGCTCATTACCGGTCCAAAAATCTCTTCCCGTGCAATCTTCATTTCGTCCTGAACGTTGGCAAACACCGTTGGTTCAATAAAGTGACCACGGTGCCCGACCCGCTTGCCGCCGATAAGCAGTTCGGCACCCTCCCGTTTACCTTCATCGATATAGGACATTACCTTGTCGAACTGTGTTCCATCGATTTGCGGCCCTTGCTCGGTATTTACGTCGAACGGATCGCCCACCGTGCGTCGGCCCGCGCGTGCGACGCTTTTTTCAACAAACTCGTCATAGATTTTCTCTTCAACGTATAGGCGCGAACCCGCGCAGCAGACCTGGCCCTGATTGAAAAACAATGCGAAATGACAGCCTTCAATCGCCTGATCCATATCGGCATCGGCAAAAACGATGTTCGGGCTCTTGCCGCCGAGTTCGAGACCAACACGCTTGAGATTGGATCTGCCAGCTGCTTGCATGATAAGACGGCCCACTTCGCCCGAGCCTGTGAAAGCGACCTTGTCGATGTCCATGTGATCGGCTATAGCAGCTCCAGCTGTAGGCCCATAACCAGGAAGAATATTCACTACTCCCGGAGGGAATCCGGTATCGAGGACCAGTTCCCCAAGACGCAATGCAGTGAGCGGAGTTTGCTCGGCGGGCTTTAGTACGGCAGTGTTACCCATCGCCAGAGCTGGTCCAAGCTTCATGCCATACATAAGAAGCGGGAAGTTCCACGGAGTGATCTGGCCGACAACGCCCACCGGCTCGTGCCTTGTGTAGCAAAAATAGTCGCCGTTGATGGTAATTGTCTTGCCATGGTTCTTGTCAGCCCATCCGGCGAAATAGCGAAACTGGGCGATGATAAGAGGCAAAGCCACGTTGCGCGCAACAGTCAAGGGCATTCCGTTGTCAAGTGTCTCCAGAGCCGCAAGCTCGTCGGCGTTTTGCTCAATCAGGTCGGCGAGCCGATTGAGGAGGCGTCCCCGTTCCGAAGCGGACACCTTGCGCCACGGGCCACGTTCAAGCGCGTACCGTGACGCTTTGACCGCCTTGTCCACGTCCGCGGCTTCGGCTTCGGCTACTTGAGCGATCTCCTCGCCAGTCGCCGGGTTGTAAGTGGGGAATGTCTTGCCAGATTCGCTAGGAACCCACTGATTATTGATCAGAAGTTGGGTTGCTGCGTGGATACTCACGTGTTCCTGGATACTGGAAGCTGCGGTTGCCATGGAGTGTCTTCCTTTCTCGAGCGGTCAAATTCTTAACGAAATCTCAAATCAGTGCGCGAACGCGTTTTCTTCCTGACCAAGCGCGCGCCGCTGGATCTTGCCGGTTGGCCCCTTAGGCAACTCGGCCCGAAAGATGACACGTACGGGTATCTTGTAGTCCGCCAACCTTTCTCGGGCAAACGCAATCAACTCGGCCTCTGTGACCGCCTGCCCCGATCGCAAGGCGACAAAGGCGACTACGACTTCTCCCCAAACATGATCCGGCCGACCCACCACGCCCGCCTCACCGACCGCGGGATGCTGGTAGAGGACGGCTTCCACTTCCTGTGGGGAGATATTGCTCCCGCCCCGGATGATGATCTCCTTCTTACGTCCTGCGAACCAATAGAAGCCCTCTACGTCACAACGAGCCAAATCTCCGGTATGGAACCAGCCATTCCGAACAGCCGCCGTTGTGGCGTCCGGATCCTGCCAATAGCCGACCATTAGGTGCGGGCCTCGAACGCATATCTCCCCCACGTCACCGCCTTTCACATCGCGACCATCAGAATCAACCAAGCGGATCGCAACCCCTTCACCCGGCTGGCCAATGGAACCGACTCGTACATGACCAGGGCGGTTCCAGGCTGCAGGGGCGATCTCTGTCATGCCGTAGGCTTCACATACGGGACCGAAGGCCGCTTGGAAAGCCTCCTGAAGTGCGGGAGACGCGGAGTCTCCACCAGAGAAATAGAATCGCCCTGAAGCCACATCTTGCGGCATCTCAGTTTGTGCAAGGAGCAAACCGTGGAGCATCACGGGAAGACCAACCGTGTAGGTGCAGCCCCAGTGCCCATAGGCTTCGAGGACACCCCGGAAGTCAAACGGCCTCGTAATGACAACCGTTGCACCGTTGAGCAGACCAGACAGAAACACCATCCCAAAACCCACCATGTGAGTCATCGATGACATCACGACAGCAACCTGGTCCTGATCGAGCCGCATGTGATGCATGGCGCGGGCTGTCTGAATGAGACTCTCATGCGAATGCATGACGCCCTTGGGCCGGGTTGTCGTACCCGAGGTATAAAGAATCGCTGCAACCTGATTGGGCACAATCTCTGGAATACGAACGGAGCCAGCCGTGGAACGCAGAAGACTGTCAAAAGAACTCGTGCCGCTACCTGCCCCGCCACCTGTAAGATAACGAAGCTCCAACGCAGTCATTGCTGGACATGATTTTGTAGCTTCCGTATAAAGATCCGGCTGACCTATGTAACACGCCGACCCGCTATGGCGAAGAATGTAATCAATCTCCGGCCCTTTCAATTGCGGGTTGATGGGTACGACAAGTCCCCCCGCTTTCAAACAGCCGAAGTACCCAATGGCGAGTTCCGGCCCATTCAGAAGGTGAAGGGCGATCCTGTCCCCTGATTCCAGCCCCGCCGCCAACAGATTGCTGGCTACGTTATTCGTAAGTCTGTCGAACTCTGCGTAGGTCCAGGATTGCTGGCCACATCGGATGGCCAGCTTCTCAGGATTCCGGGTTCGAGAGTGCTTCAAACCTGCGATCAGAGACATCTTTCACCGGAAGTAGTCTGCTTGACCTGGCGGCAATCGGCAAGTTTGAAACGGTTTCAAGGGTTGGATATCTTATCCTGAAACGGTCGTCGAATAATCGATGCTCGGTAAGCCCAGCCTTTCGAGAAGAGAGCCAAAACGGACATCCTTCCGTAGCGGATCGAACCGCGGATCCGTGGCCAGGTACATAAGCCAGCCTGCGCGTTCGTTGCAGCTGCGCTCCAGCCAGTCGAAAACCTTATCGTCGCCGAGTCCTAGATAGATCAGGACTCGTCCGTAAGGTGAAACGTAACGGCTCTTGGCAAGATTGTCCAGTTCAGCCAACAGCAGATGAGCATCCTTCGTTCGTCCGGCTAGCGCGTAAGCGCGTCCCAGCGCTCCTACGGCTGTTGGAACGTTGTCTGAGACCGCCTTCGCATGTTCAAAGCAGACGATTGCATCTTCATATCCACCACGCGCTTCATGGCAACGCCCCAGGCCGACGAGCGCCCGCCAGAAATTGGCATCCAGTTCCAACGCGCGGCGGCACTCGAGCTCCGCCTCACCAACCCGGCGCGCCATGAGCAGCACCGCGGCCCTGCTCGCGGACACCAGGAGAGATAGGGGATCGATTCGTCTTGCATCGTCGAGCATACTGAGCGCCTCCTCAATCCGCGCCATTGGCAAAAGAACGAATAAGGCGAACAGGTGACCGCAGAGGTCGCTTCGCGGTTGAATGTTGAGAGACCGCCGGAACAGCGTTTCAGCTTCGTACCACTTCCACTCGAACATAGCCTTGCTGCACGCCGAAACGGACAACGCATCTCCCTGGCAATCATCTATCTCAAGTGCTCGGGCTGCCGCCTTCTGCGCCTTGGGCATTGTGTCAAACGGAGCATCCATGGCAAATAAGCCGAGATAGAGCCAGGCCACCGCCATCCCACTGAATGCTGGAGCGTATCCGGGGCTACGTACAGAAGCCTCTTCAAAGCACTCGATGGCCCGGTGAAACTCCTCTCTTGTTTGGCGATTCAGGTGATGCCGACCTCGAAGGTACCATTCGTACGCTTCGAAATTACCAGCGTTGCTAGCCAACAAAGCCCGAGGTTGGTTTGCAGTGCCGACGCGAAGCATGTCTGCGATCGCGAGGGCTATCTCATCCTGTACCGCAAACAAGTCTTCAAGGCTACGCTCGTAACGCCGCGACCATAACTGATATCCGTCCGAAGTGCTAGCCAGTTGCACCGTCACGCGCAGCGCATTCCCCGACTTACGAACGCTTCCTTCAAGAACGAAACCTACATTCAGCGCCCGGCCGATCTCCGGAACGTCTGCGTTCCTGTGTTTGAGCGCAAAAGCTGATGTGCGAGCGACCACTCGAAGTCCTCGAATGGTGGACAGCGCATGGATGATCTCCTCGGTGAGACCGTCGCTGAAATAGGCCTCTGGATCGGGGCTTAGATTCGAGAAAGGGAGAACCACGATAGATGGTTCAGTGAAACTGGTGGTAGGGCGCGGAGGATCGACCTTAATGGAAGCTTCACGAAAGACCGGCGTATAGCTTCCCTTCGGGAGATCGATGACGAGAGGATCGGCGGCGCCTTCGGACAGGTAATATTCGCGAAGTTTCGTCCGCACCCGGGAGGCGTCTACTCGGACGACAGCAGTGATTCGAGGATCAAATTCACCGTGTCCGGCATAGAGCTCGATTCCAATGATCATCTCTTTCAGGTGCTCGTTCGGAGAGGATAAAGTGTGCTCGACAACGAACTCCAGGAAGCGGCGCATCCGTTCCGCATTCGCAAAGGCAGTGCTCGCGAGAACCTTCTGAAGTTGCGTTCTGATCTGGTCTGGCGGTTGAGGACTCATGAGTCACGACAGTTTACTGGAAATGTCGCGCCGCGATCACAACGCCGATTACGTCGATCGATCGTAACCTGTTCACCACCACGTCCGGTTGATATCTTTTGCCTCGTGCCGCCTTGGGCCCATCATGGAAAGCTTAATGATTCGACGCAATAACCTATGCCGCCACCCACGTCCAGGTTGTAGATCGGATGATTCAGTGGGATATCGGCGATGGGGGACCCTACACGGACGAAGGCAACTTGTCCGATTGGATCCTGCTCAAGATGTTCCCGAAGCCTGCGGTGAGGACGGCCAGATCGAGATCTCTGTCAATGACACAGGCCCCGGGCTGACCCCGGGCAAGGCCGACCAGATATTCGACGCATTCTTTACTACGAAGCCGCAGGGCATCGGGATGGGTCTAGCAATCAGTAAGTCGATCATCGAATCGCATGGTGGACAGATCTGGGCCGACGGTAATAGCGGCCGGGGCGCGACGTTCCACTTCACCTTGCCAGCGGCCCCCGCAGAAACAAACCCGCCCATGGACGCAGCGTGATGCGGCATTCGCTCAAAAAGCGGTTTATAACTCTTCGGCTTGAATCACTTGCGGCGATATGGCCCGGTTTGTCGCGAATCGTTCTCATACCCCAACTCCAATGAGGAGTCGACGTACCAACTACAGTCCGAGGTTGTCGTTTACGGCGATCTCGATATCCTGCTCGGAGCCCAGATAGCGTTCTGTCGTCTGGATCGAGGAGTGGCCGAGCAGGAATTTGATCTGCTCCAGATCCCCGCCGTTCTTCCTACACAGTTTCGCGCGCAGGTGCGACGGAGGTCGTGGGCGCCGAAGTGCTCGATCCCGATTTGCTTCGATGACTGTTCAACTACCGACCAGACCGCCCAGTCGCTCAAGGTGTCGCGATTGACCTTGCCGCTTTTGGAAACCGAACGCAGCAGCCGGCCGTCTTCGATGCCGGCCGCGGTCATCCAGGCGTTGACGCCCTGCTTGACCCAAATCGGGACGGCGACGGTGCGGATCCGCCGGCCCTTGCCCTCGAGGTCGGCCAGGACCCAGCGGCCTTCCCTTGTTGGATGGTCTCGACGTCGAGCTCGGCCAGCTCGTTCCGCCTGAGGGCACAACCGACAAGGAGCGCCAGGATGACATAGTCGCGTTTGCCCTTCAGGGTAGAGCGGTCGGGGACGGCCAAAAGTTCTTTGGCCTGCTCCCGGGTCAGCCAGTTGCCCAGCCGGGTTCCCTTCTGGCGGATGTTGGGGACGTCGGTCAGG
>Ga0210406_10002716_pt1 | contig 19993 bp, 17 predicted proteins | sample IncBWC30MmetaG_FD_155454 | JGI IMG/M metagenome (GOLD analysis project Ga0210406, IMG submission 155454) | Forest soil microbial communities from Barre Woods Harvard Forest LTER site, Petersham, Massachusetts, United States - Inc-BW-C-30-M | ecosystem: Environmental > Terrestrial > Soil >... | reverse complement strand
TTATCTCGTCTACTACTACCCAAGGATGACGTGGTGGCAGCACTACCTCGCCTCGGTTGCGCTGATCGCCGCGCTAACGTGGGTCAACGTGCGCGGCATTCAGATGGTCGGCCAACTCGCGACGGCATTGGAGATTTTCATTTTTGTTCCGGTCATGGCCATGATCGTCATCGGCCTGTTCCATTGGCGCCACAATCCGTTCACGCCCCTGACCCCTCCGCATCAACCGACGTTCAAGATCTTCGGCGTGGGCCTGGCCCTGGGCCTGTGGCTATACTCCGGCTACGAACAGCTATCGACGGTGGCGGAGGAGGTCGAAGAGCCGCAGCGCGCTTATCCACGCGCGCTGGCTCTGGTGGTGCCGCTCTCCATCGCAGCGTACTTTCTGCCAGCGTTCGCAGGTCTGGCATCCGCTGGGAACTGGGAGAAGTGGCACACCGGCTTCCTCTCCGATGCTGCTCGGATGATCGGCGGGCCCTGGCTGGGCACATGGATGACATTGGCGGCGATGGTGGGCAACGTAGCCCTGCTGAACAGCACCGTGCTGACCACCACGCGCATGCCATTTGCGATGGCAGAAGACGGCTATCTGCCCCGAGTGCTGACGCGAAAGCACGCCCGCTACGGAACGCCATGGCTGGCAATCGTGGTTTCGGCCGTCATTTATGCTCTGCTCGCGTGGCAAAGCCTGGCCGAACTGATCTCCGTCTATATCTGGTTACGTTCGGCAACGACCGTATTGACGGTACTCTCCGCGTGGAAACTGCGACGCACGCAGCCCGACATTAGGCGCTCGTTCACGATTCCCGGTGGGGGTGCGGGACTGCTGTACGTAGTGGCCGCGCCAATCGTAATGGCAATGGTGGCTCTGCTGGGCAGTGACCGGTTTGGATTCATTGGTGGGGCAATCGCCATTGTGGTCGGGCCACTGGTGTACCTGCTGGACCTTCGCTGCAGACACCCCGATTCTCGTCCGGCTTAACTCCGGTTCGCGACACTCCCTAAAGACTATGCGATAGCACTGCGGATCGCCGATCCATCCCCGAAACCGGATCGAGCGGGTCTTAAATCGTCGCAAATGGCCAAAGAGAACGGACGATTCGATTAGCTCACCCAGTCCAAAAACTTGTACCAAGCCCCCGCCAACGGCAGGAACCACGGTCGGCCGTTGTAGAAACCGAGCGGCGCGCCCGGGAACGGAATGCCCACAAATGGATTCTCTGGCTTGTCGCCAGCCATCAGTTCAGCGATTTTCTGGCCCTGATACGTCGCCATGGCGACTCCGTGACCGGCGTAGCCGACAGCGTAGTACATACCGTCCATCTGGCCAGCGTGGGGCATGATGTCGAAGGCGAAGTCGAGCGTGCCTCCCCAGACGTAGTCGATCTTCGCGTCACTGAGCTGGGGATAAACATCGATCATGCCTCGGCGCAGGATTTCTGCGCTCTGCCGGACCGTCTGGTCAGTCTCCGGGAAAAATGCGGCGCGCCCGCCGAACAGCATGCGGCCGTCCGGTGTGAGCCGGTAGTAGTACAGATAGTTCTTGGAATCGTAGATCATTCGGTTGCGCGGGCTGAGCTCTCGTGCCAGCTTCTCTGGCAGCACTTCGGTGGTGATGATGAACGATCCGATCGGAATCAGCCTCTTCTGCAAACCCGGCGTCACCTTGCCCGTGTATCCGCTAGTCCCGACGAAGACTTCTTGAGCCCAGATCTCGCGACGAGAGCCCGGGCCGCAGGATACAGAAACCTTCCATCCATTCTCGCCTTGGCGCGATTCGCGCTCGATCGATATGACACGCGTACGTTCCAAGATCTGTGCTCCGGCTTGCAGGGCGGCGCGCCCAAGTCCGGCGACGTAGCGGGCTGGATTGCACCCCGCGCTGACTTCATCCACCATGCCACCGAAATAGACTTTGGAGCCGATCTCCGAACTCAGCTCGTTTTTCTGCACCACCCGCAGAGTGTGGTTAAATTCCCTCGCGATAACCTCCGCCTGGCGGGCGTAAGCATCGAAGTGTTTCTGCTTGCAGGCCACTTCGAGATGCCCGCAGCGGTGAAAATTGCAGTCAATTGTTTCTTCGCGGACGATCTGTTCCACACAATCCATCGAGGCGAGCGAGGCGGCATACATGCGCTGGGTCCGCTCGCGTCCATACATCGAGATGAGTTTGTTGACGCTCAGCTTCATCCCGGTGAGGACCATTCCGCCATTCCTGGAGCTTGCACCCCAGCCGATGGTTTCTGATTCAAGCACAACAACCTTCGCTCCGCGCTTTGTCAACGTGCGGGCGGCAGAAAGACCGGTGAAACCGGCGCCGATCACCGCTACATCCACGGCCTCGGGCACGGGAAGTGCAGTATCGACCGTGGGGAATTCTGCGGTTGTGAGCCAGTAATTCTGTTCTCGCAGGGGCATACCCTTGTGTCCCTCAGTGCCCTCAGTGGTGAAGGGTTGTTTAGACGCGCCTCGCCGCGGGCCAAGCGGCCTCGGCGAACCGAGCATTCTAGCGTAGCCGCGCCCAGCGGTACATGTACCTCGGGTCACCCGTTCGCTGCGTTTCGGTCCCCCTCGGTAATCTTGCCCCGGTTACTGCTTCGCCCTAGTCTGAAGAAGCATGCCTCTTCGCTGCCTCTTGTTTTCCTCGGACCTCGAAACGGCCGAGCCGATTCGCCAGGTACTATCGCGTCTCGGCGTGGAGGGAGAGTACTGCTCCGACGCCACGGCTGCCATCGAGAAAGTCGGTCAACAGAGTTTTCAGATCGTCATTATTGATTGGGATCAGCAACCCGAAGCCGGACTGCTGCTCAACACCGCCCGCCAACGCAAGGCCGCGGAACGGCCGCTAACGCTGGCGATTGTCAGCCAGGATGTCAGCGTGCCGCAGGCGCTGCAGGCCGGTGCGAACTCGATTTTGCGTAAGCCCCTTCAAGGCAACCAGGTCAACGATGTCTTGACTACGGCCCGCGATCTCCTGCGTGCGAAGCAGGAATCGGCGGCATCCGTGGCGCAAGCGGCCGCAGCCGGAACCTCCGCCAGTGCCTCAACTACTGTGGCAGCAAGCCCGGGGGAACCAAAGCAGAGACCCCAACCGGCAGGAGAGCTCTTCCAATTTTCACTCTCAGCCCCGGCACCACAATTCGTTAACAAATCAAATACGCCCGTGCCCTCGGAATGGTCATCGCCTGAGCCTCTGGGATCGCGGAACAACCTGCAGCCGCTCACCACCTCGCAGGCAACCGAGTATCCCGTTCCAAGCTCCTCTGAGCCTACTTCGATGATTCCGCAGGAGAAACCCCGAGGCCTGGAATGGTATCTGAAGACACGGGCAGGAGCCTCCTCCACGATTCCAGCAGAAGCACCGTTCCCTCCGGTTTCTGAGAAACCTGAATTAGTAGGTTTTGACCAGGCGACTTCGCGCTCCGCACTTCCGCGGGCGCACTCCGACGACACTTCAGCAGGCTTCGCTCCTGACTCCAAGCCGAAGCAGGTCCGCAGCGAGTCGAAGCCGACTCCGCCGCCTGTCCAAGAGGGGAAGAAGGAAGCCGAACTGTTTGCTTACATGGCAGGCGAGAAGTCGGCTTCCAACGACTCTTCCCAGCCAAAGTCCAGGCTCGGAAAGGGAGCGATTATAGGTGCTCTCCTTCTGGCCGCCGGCGCGATTCTGGCTGCGCCGCAAGCGCCATGGCACCCGAAGATGCGAGGCGTTTTCGCTCGTGCCCAACAGGCGACGCGTGGCTGGCTCAATCCTCAGCCAGTAACCCCAACGCAGGCGCCAGTTGCTCACGAAGACTTTGGCCGCGCTGGCGATGAATACAAAATGCCGGCCAGTGAGACGATTCCCGATGCCACCACCGATCCTTCGCAAATTCAAGTGGTTCCAGTAGTCGACCCGACCGCCAAGAAGCCGATCAGCGACGGGCAGAACCCCGGCCAGCCTGCCGGACAGCCTGAGGGAACGGGCGCGGTTCCGGGCGAGCAGAACCCTTCTCCCGCAGTACAGATCCAGGAAAAACCGCCTGCTCCCGCGTCCGGCACAGCAGAGACGCCCACTACACCAGCGCCTGCCCCAACATCTAGCTCGACGATTCCACCGGCTCCTACCGCGCCCCTGCGTCCCGATTCGACCGTCGCAATTCGTCCGACACCACCCGCAGCACCAAGAAATCAGACCCCGCGCAACGCATCGACTGCGGGCAACGTTCCGACGAGTCTGAAGTCGCAACTCGCTTCGATGACCCCCGAGTCCAGCGGGAATAAGGCGCCGGAGGCTGCCCTGCCTTCGATCGAGCCGGTGGCTGTTTCCGAAGCCATAGAGCGCGCCCTGCTCACCGATCAAGCTGCCGTCGCCTATCCCCCCAGCGCTAGAGGGCAGCAAGGGACTGTCATCCTCCAGATCCTGATTGGCCGCGACGGCGCGGTGCAGGATGCGAAGTTTCTGCAGGGATCGCTGGCGTTTGCGCGAGCTGCCATCGATGGCGTGAAGCAATGGCAGTTCAAGCCCTACATGATGAACGGGCGGCCAGTGTCAGTCCAGACCTCGCTGACGGTAACCTTCAAACCGGCATCCTAGTAAGTGATTGTTTTGTTTAAGGATCGGAAACGCGGTTGCACCCAGCCTCGCATTACCTTAGAAGGCTCAAATTAAGCAGCCGTAGACCCGCAGCATGCATCTAGAGATATAATAATCGGAGTGTTTTTCAGGGAAGTAACTCCTTCCAGAAGAAGACCAAAACTGATGTCCATGAAAACCAAAGCAGCGATTCTCGTCACCTCCTTTGCCGTATTACTTTTCGTGGTTGTGGGTTCGTTGGGCGGCGTGCACGCGTCCTCGAACGACGGCTCTTACCGTCAATTGCAGGTTTACAGTGAAGTGCTCTCGCGCGTACGCAGTGAATACGTCGAAGAGCCCAACATCCCCAAGGTGACCGACGGCGCGCTGCACGGACTTCTCGAATCGCTCGACTCCAACTCCAGCTACATGTCGGCGGACGCCTATAAGGTTTACAAGGCCCACAAGACAGAATCGAAGGGCGGGATTGGCGCCGTGATCTCCAAGCGCTTTGGCTACGCTGCAGTCGTCGCCATACTGCCCGGATCCCCTGCTGAAAAAGCGGGCATCGAGCAGACCGACATCTTCGAATCGATCGAAGGACAAAGTACGCGCGAAATGTCGCTGCCAGAAATTCGGAGCATGATCGCCGGCACTCCCGGATCGACCTTGAATGTTGCCGTGGTCCGTGCCCGCAAGGCTGAGCCGCAGAAAGTCGTCATCACCCGCGATGTGGTCAGCATGCCGGCCGTGGCCGACAAGATGATGGACGACGGCATCGGCTATCTAAGAGTCGAGGCCCTCAGCAAAGGCAAGACGCAGGAAATCGCCTCGAAGATCAAGGCTCTCGAGCATTCCGGGGCGAAGAAGATTCTCCTCGACGTGCGTAACTGTGCCGAGGGCGACGAGAACGAAGGCGTCGCGGTCGCGAATCTCTTCCTCAATCACGGTACAATCACCTACCTGCAGGGACAGAAGTTTCCCCGACAGGCCTTCAACGCGGATCCTGCAAAGGCCATTACCGCTCTTCCCGTGGCGGTTCTCGTCAACAGGGGCACGTCGGGCGCTGCGGAAATCGTAGCGGCGGCGATTCTCGAGAACGCTCGCGGCGACGTTGTGGGCGATAAAACCTTTGGCGACGGCTCCGTCCAGAAGACAATTGATCTTCCTGACGGCGGTGCATTGATCCTCTCGATCGCGAAATATTACTCGCCGAGTGGGAAAGCCATTCAAGACTCCGCCATCACCCCTAACGTTCTGGTCGCCGACACTTCAGAAGACTCCGTGGCTCCAGACGACGAGGAAACTGCACCCGCTCCCGAGCAGGAAGCCAAGCCCAAAACCACGGTGGATGATCAGCTCAACAAAGCTGTCGAAGTCTTGAAGAGCCGAGCGAGCTAACACTGTTCATGTAGGGACAGCCGCCTCGGCTGTCCCGCTAGGGCAAAACCCAGCGGAACGAAGGGACTAAAAAATTTACTCGCGCCCCCCTCGGCGCGCGGTTTCTTTTTGCCGGCACGGCTTCGCACGAGTTGATGATTTGCGAAACCTGATGATCCGCGGGTCACCGCGATTCGTATACGCGGCGATTCGCATCAGGGCATCGCTTCAGCGATGCCGTCAGATGGCCTGAAACGCCAAGGGCTTTAGCCACTGGGGTCTCCCCACCGCGGCAAAGTGCTATCCTGACCTCGACTCCCGATGAAGTCCCTCTACGAAACTCTACCTCCGGTGGAAATCGCCGGACGCAGGCTGGTCGGCCGCGTGCTCTTCGGCCTGCTTGTGCTGGTTTCTATTCTGGTCGGCGCCACCGCCGGTCTCTTGCTCGTCTACACTACCGACCTGCCGCAGGTCGACGCCCTCGAAGCCTACCGTCCCAGCTCGATCACCGAACTTTACGACGATCAGGAGCGGGTCATCGGATCCTTCGCCTTACAGCGTCGAGTGGTCGTCAGCTACGATGATTTTCCTCCGGTCTTGCGCGAGGCGCTGGTTTCCATCGAAGACAAAGACTTTTATCGCCACTCCGGAATTAATTTCTGGCGGATCGTCGGCGCCGCCTATCGCGACATCGCGTCCGGAGGCCGCCTCCAGGGAGCTTCCACGCTCACCATGCAACTGGCGCGGAATCTTTTCCTCTCCCCTGACCGCTCCTTTCATCGCAAGGTTCAGGAAACGATGCTGGCCATCCAGATCGAGCGCCGCTTCACCAAGCCGCAGATCTTCACGCTCTATGCAAATCAGATAGCGCTGGGGCACGGCGTCTACGGGTTCGAGGCCGCGTCGGAGTTTTATTTCGGCAAGCAGGCGAAAAATCTCACTCTAGAGGAAGCGGCACTGCTCGCAGGCCTGCCCAAAGGCCCGACGCTGTATTCGCCCATTAACCATCCGGACCGCGCCCAGAAGCGCCGCAATCTGGTCATCAACGCTATGCTCGAAGATGGCAAGATCACCGCCACACAGGCCGCCGACGCTCGCTCCGGCCCGCTGGTGCTCCATCTCGCCCATGACCCCAACTCCCTGGCTCCTTACTTTGTGGAGGAACTTCGACGTTTTCTTGAAGCAAAGTATGGAGCCGACCAGGTGCACGAGGGTGGTTTGAAGGTCTACACCACTCTCGATGTCGATCTGCAGAGAGCCGCGAACCAGTCCGTGCTCGATGGCTTGGCCGCCTATGAACGGCGGCACGGCTGGAAAGGTCATTTGGAAAACGTAGTCGCGAACGGAGTGGTGCTCGAGAAATATTTCCATCCCGACTGGGACGACGAGCCCGAGGTCAACGGATACGTCCACGCCTTGGTAACTTCAGCCGGTACCGGCATCGCGACCTTGAAGTTTGGACGATACACAGCAGCCCTTGGACAATCCGATGCTACCTGGACTCAGCATAAGTTGCCCGACATTCTCAAGACCGGAGACATCTGCTATGTCAGGATTCTCGCACTGGGCACCAATGGCGCCGCCCGCGTCAGTTTGGAGCAAGACTCGGGCGCCCAGGGCTCGCTGCTCGCGATCGACAACGCCACCGGCGGAATCAAGGCGATGGTGGGAGGGCGCGATTTCAACGAGTCGAAGTTCGACCGCGTCACCCAAGCCATGCGCCAGGTGGGGTCGTCGTTCAAGCCATATGTTTACACCACGATCATCGACGGGGGTGCCAGTCCCGACGACACGATTCTCGATGAGCCCATCAGCTTTGAGACTTCCTCCGGTCCCTACTCTCCGCACAATTACGACGAGAAATTTGAAGGCATCATTACTCTGCGTCGCGCGCTGGCCCAGTCCCGCAACATCCCTGCGCTGAAACTGGCCAACAAAGTGGGCATCAAAAGCGTCATCGACTACGCCGGACGCTTTGGCATCACGGCCAAGCTCCCACCTTACTTGCCGGTCGCGCTGGGTGCGGCGGAAATTGCGCTGATCGAGCAGACGTCCGCCTACAGCGTCTTTCCGAATGATGGCGTGCGTGTCATTCCGCGCTACATCACGCGGGTCACCGACTATGAAGGCCGCGTGCTGGAGGAAGACTTTCCGGAAGTAAAAGATGTAATCAGCGAGCGTACCGCCCGCATCATGACATCGATGCTGCGCGAGGTGGTCCTGCACGGCACCGGGATCGCCGCCGCCAAGCTGCCTTTCCCAGTCGCCGGAAAGACCGGCACGACCAACGATTTTACCGACGCCTGGTTCGTAGGATTCTCTCCCACCATAACCTGCGGAGTCTGGGTCGGCTACGACGAAAAAAAATCGCTCGGCGCGAGAGAAACTGGCGCCCACGCCGCATTGCCCATCTGGATGAGTTTCATGACCGTAGCCATGGCGGGAAAAGATCCCGGAGACTTTCAGGCCCCCCCGCAGTCTCGCACCGCCGTTCAGAAACTAGATACGCCCGACACCGCCCCGGAGACGGAAGAGGCACGCTGATGACTGTCCGGAGACCGCTTTTCTAGCACGAGATCATGACCATGGCCCGCACCAAGGCGGGCGATTTGTCTGGGAGGGACGACGGACTACTTCCCGTTGATCAAGCATTACAATTTGTTGCACCGCCGGTTCAGGACACGATCGACAAGATTAAGAGATTTGGTATTCCTTTTTTGAAGGATTTGCCAAACCGACGCCAGCCGGGGATTTAAGAAGCATGGTGAGGAACAAATGAATCATACCGCCCATGTCGGTTTGCTAACTCTCGTGGGGTTGGTCGCGACCTGCGTCATGACGCAGCCATCGCAGCAGAACACGCCCCCTGAAGACAGCAAGAACGCTATCGAGCACGTCCTTCGCACGCAGCAGGACGCCTGGAACCATCACGACCTCGACGCCTTCATGGCCGGATATTGGAACTCTCCCGACCTGACTTTCTTTTCCGGCGCCAAGCAAACTGCTGGATGGCAAGCCACGCTCGATCGCTATCGCGCAACCTATGCCAGTCCGGGGCATGAAATGGGAACGCTCGACTTCTCAGCCTTGCGCATCGAGATGTTGGGGCCAGACGCCGCCTTCGTTCGGGGTGCATGGCACCTCACCCTGCCCGACGGCAAAACTCCGCACGGCCTGTTCACCTTGACATTCCGAAAATTCCCCAACGGCTGGAAAATTATCCACGACCACACCTCAGCCGCCGAGTAGCCCGAGCTCTTTCGCAATCACCGCTGTGATTATCATTCCGAGCAAGCGAAGGACCTCTGTAATTCCAACTCGAAGCAAGGCTCGTTGACTTCACGCTCGCCAGCAGGACAAAGTAGCGCCCCCGTCCGGCGGCTGTCCGGCGGGGGCCCCGCCCGCCGCGTCGTGGAAGAGCGACCGCTTTAGGTTTAGGGTCTTTAGCTTTAGGTTTAGGGTCTTTAGCTTTAGCTTTAGCCTTCAAAACATCAATCGTGCCTCAGCTCCCGGCCACTCAGATTCCCTTAGCGATCTGCGCGGAATTTCTTGGCGCCCTCTGCGGTAAACGCTCTCGGCTGTTCCGACACCATCGCGCCCCCGATGCCCTATTTCTTGACCCGCACCTGCACCCGGGTCCCCTCCGGCAAACTCCCGTGCGACAGCTCCACGGCCCCCCCTCGCACGACACCTTCGAATTCCTGAGGTTGCGCCGCAGGCGCAGCCAAACGCGCCACGCTTCGCCCCATGCCTTTGTCCATCGCCTCGTTCGCCAGACGATCCGCCTCCTGATTCTGCTCCCGCAGCGCGTGCCCGATCGAGAACCAGTCGAGTTGTGCAATCAATTCCTTGGCGCGGCCGTGCAGATCCTGCAGCACCGCATTCTTAACTTTGTAAATGCCTTTGATCTGCCGCACCAGCAACTCCGAATCGCTGATCAGCTTGAGTGCCTTGGGACCATGCTGGAGCGCGTATTCAAGTGCCGCGATCAATCCTTGATACTCCGCGAAATTATTGGTCTGGTGCCCGAGATATTCGCTGAGAGCCGCCACTTTGTGTCCAGACTCATCTTGAATGACCACTCCATAACCGGCTGGCCCAGGATTGCCACGCGCACCGCCATCGCTGTGCGCAATCAAATAGTGCTCGGGAGGATTCTCACGGGCTTCAAACAGGTGCTTGGTGGCCGCGCTGCGGGTAGAAGAAGATGAAGATGAAGATGAAGATGAAGATGAAGAAAAAGAAGGCATGACCGAGTCTACAACGGGCCTGCGCCGCGAAATTCACAAGGACCATGTGACATCTGACCTTGCGCCACCAAACAAGTTCGGAGGGCGTACACCCAACGCCTGAAGATTCCCGCAAGTTATTTGTTATCAAGGCGTTGACCTCTAACCCCTAGAAGCTCAAGATTTTGCACCGCATTTTTGCAAACCCCGCGGCCGCCAAGTCCTGGGCAAGGGTGCGGGCGGGGATAGCCCAAACCTGGTCTCTCAAAACGGAACCCAGCTTAGATCACCGCAACATGCCGGAGATTTCCACAGCGTGAAAAATAACGCCCCTCATCGCCCAGAGGCGAGACGGGTCGCCAGGCGCGGAGGGAGTTTCGCGGCGAAGATCCGATCCTGCGCATTCTTCAGGTTGTAGGGAGTGCGATGGAAATGAACGATCTGCTCCTCGGTATCAAACAGCGCGAAAGCCGCGCGCCAATCGCCATCGCGTGGCTGGCCGACCGAACCGGGATTGATCATATATCGCGTGTCCTTCTTCAGCTGCAGCGCGACCGATTCCGCTTGGCCCACAGTGCGATACTCCGGACGGAAACCGTCCGCGGTTGTGTCGCTGGCAAAAAACCCACCCTGCAAATGCGTGTGTCCAAAAAAAGTCAGCGGAGTTGTCAGCGTAATCAGCGGCGCGAGCGCATCTCCGAGCGAAACCACGTATTCATCTTCGTCAATCGGAGACCCGTGAACCACCTGCACCTCTGGAAACTCGGGCAGAGCAACGGGTCCATGCGGCAAGGCGCGAAGCCACTCCAGATTTGCCGACGTCAACTCGTTGCGAGTCCAGATGGCTGCCGTCGCGGCCATGGGATTGAAGTCGTCGAGATCCAACAGGCCGGTGACGGCCTTGTCGTGATTCCCGCGCACGAATATCTTCCCCAATTCGCGAGAACGTTTCGCCACCTCATTCGGACTCGCGCCGTAGCCCACGATGTCCCCGAGATTCACGACCGTATCAAATGACGGAGCAGCTGCCAGCGTGGCGTCGAGAGCCTCGTGATTGGCGTGGATGTCGCTTACGAGCAGTATGCGCAACGGTTCACCGGACAAACTGCCGATTATAGACCGCACCGGAGAAATACGGAGTCCAGTGTTTCCTCTATTGCCTCGATTCTAAAGACAGGTTCTTACCCGGCCTGAGCATTCACGACCGGACACCGAGCCCAGTGACCCGCCGAGACTTGGACTAGCGGCGGAAAATCGCGAGCGCACTCCGCCATCCGGAATTCGCAACGCGGCTCAAACGCGCACCCCGAAGGCATCGCTTGCAACGCCGGAACCGTGCCTTCAATCGTGTGCAACGGGCGAGCACGGTCAGTCTTAAGATCCGGCACAGCCCGAAGCAAGCCGCGAGTGTAAGGATGCGCTGCCGCTTGGAAGATGTCCCGCTTATCACCGAGCTCGACCAGGCTGCCCGCATACATTACAGCGACACGATCTGCCACACGCGAAACCACGGCGAGATCGTGGGAGATGAAGAGCATGGCAAGGTCGAACTTCGTGCGCAGTTGAGCCAGCAGTTCAAGAATTTGCGCCTGGATCGTGACGTCGAGCGCGGTGGTCGGTTCGTCGGCGATCAATAATTGCGGGCGGTTGACGATGGCCATGGCGATCATGATGCGCTGGCGCATGCCGCCCGAAAGCTGGTGCGGGTAGTCGCGGGCGCGGCGCGCGGCATCTGGAATCGCGACCTCGTTCATGGCGTCGACGGCGCGCCGCCATGCTTCACTTTTCGAAATTGAATTGTGGGCAACCACCGCTTCGGCGATCTGATCCCCCACGCGCATGACGGGATTGAGCGCGGTCATTGGCTCCTGAAAAATCATGGCGATCGAGGAACCGCGCAGCTGGCGCATGGCATCGTCGTCCAAGGCCGACAAGTTTCGCGGAGCGGGATTCCCGGCGAAGAGGATTTCGCCGCAGACATGTGCCTGCGGCGGCAAAAGCCGCATGATGGCGAGAGACGTAATCGATTTGCCCGAGCCGGATTCCCCGACCAGACCTAGGACCTCGCCCGGTGCGATGGAGAAGCTGAGGTCGCGTACTGCAATCAAGGTTTTTGTGGGGACAGCCGCCCTCGGCTGTCCGCCTTGCACCGGAAACTCAATGCTCAGATGGTTTATGTCCAGCAAATGTGGCACGGTTTTATGGTAGCAGTGCGGGCAAAAACCGTCGCCCTTCGGGCGACGACAGCCGAGGTGGCGGTCGTCCCACACGGTCTTATTTGTGATCAGCTACTGCCCCAAGATCAGTGGCAAGCCGTTCTTGTTATTACCGATCACAACCACCTTGGAGTTGGGACTCTTCGCCAAGTTCTCTGTGGCCTCGATTCCCTTCCATTCGAGCAGCGACGGTGTAATGCCTTGGGCAACGATCTGCTGGAAGTCCCGCACGCCAGCGGCTTCAATGCGCTTACGTTGCGCTTCCTGTGTTTCTTTCTGAAGGCGGAAGTTCATCGCGAGCGATTCCTGTTCCGCCTGCTGTTTGGCTTCGATGGCGGCCTTCAGCGTGCTTGGCAACTGAATGTCTCGCAGCAGAACATTCTCCACGATCAGGCCGCGTTGGTTGAGCTGCGTGCTCACTTGGTCGTAGATTTGCTTGGCCACCATCTCGCGTTCGCCGGTGTAGAGTGCGTTCGCCGTATGCGAGGCGGTGGCTTCGCGGATGGCGGACCGCAGCGTTGGCTCAACCACGACATTTTCGTAGTCGGCGCCGATCTTCTGGAAGACCTCCGCGGCTCGGTCGGGATTCAGATGATAGATGAGCGAAGTGTCCAAGCTCATCATGAGGCCTTCGCTCGACGGCACGCTGGCCGATTCTTTCAGCGTCTGCGTCTGAATGGAGAGCTCGTTGTTCGTCTTCATCGGGTTAATGAGATGAATGCCTTCACCCAATGTTTCGCCAGACACTTTTCCGAACAGCGTGAGAACGCCCACGTGGCCGGTGCCCACTCTCGTGACTGCGCTGAAAAACAGGATTACGAGTATGAATACGGCAATTCCCAAGCCGATGAGTCGAAGCAGGCTACCGCCATGGCCACCTCCGCCGTCTATAACTCCGCCGCGAGCCGGGTCGAAAATCGTCATCGTAGTTTCTCCCGGAGAGATTCTATGGTGGACAATTCGTGGGGATAAGTGGCTTATGGGGCTCAGGTCTTTGGTGAACAGGATTAGGGATCAGAGGTTAGCCAACTGGGGCACGATCGTTTCGCGAGCCGACCAACTCACGCCCAGGCGCCAAAGGGCCGCCTTCTGAATCTTGCCGTTGGGTTGCCGCATCTCTTACAGTAAGTCTATGAGCAAGATTCACATTCCCACTCCTTTACGACAATACGTTGGCAAGCAGTCTTCGGTCGAGGTTCAGGCCGGAACCGTCGGCGAAGCGATGAGCGCGCTGGTCGCGCAGCATCCCGATCTGCGAAAGCATCTTTACACCGAGGAGGGCAAACTCCGCGCCTTCGTTAACCTGTACGTAAACGACGAAGACATTCGCTACCTGCACAAAGAAGCGACTGAGCTCAAGGAAGGTGATAACATTTCAATCGTCCCTTCTATCGCCGGAGGCGCGATCTGAGCGGGGATTTACGACGCTTCGCCTGGGAATTCTGGAATTGAAACTCGCCGCCAAAGCACGCCGTTGTAGGTGTTGTCCTTCCTGTTGTTAGTGTCTGGAAGATCGATTCGCAGTGCATCAATTCCAAACCCAGCAGAGTCAAAATTTAAACCGAGGACTTTATGGCCACCACCACTGAAATTGCAGTCACGCTCAGCAAAGACGAGATCCTGCGCTACTCGCGACATCTGATCATGCCCGAGGTAGGCATGGAGGGCCAACAGAAGCTGAAGGCGGCGCGCGTGCTGTGCATCGGCGCGGGCGGGCTGGGATCGCCGCTGGCCCTGTATCTGGCAGCCGCCGGCGTCGGGACTTTGGGTTTGGTCGACTTTGATGTGGTGGACTATACGAACCTGCAGCGACAGATTATTCATTCCACGGCCGACGTGGGGCGAAAAAAACTCGATTCTGCGGCGGACAAACTGAAGGGGATCAATCCTTTCCTCAACCTGCGTACCTTCGACACAAAGTTGAGCAGCGCCAACGCGATGGAACTGTTTCGTGACTTCGACATCGTCGCCGATGGCACCGACAACTTTCCCACCCGCTATCTGGTGAACGACGCCTGCGTGCTCTCGGGCAAGCCGAATGTTTACGGATCGATCTTTCGTTTTGAAGGGCAGGCGAGTGTGTTTGCCACGGAAGATGGGCCCTGCTATCGCTGCCTGTATCCGGAACCGCCACCGCCGGGACTGGTTCCCTCATGCGCGGAGGGCGGCGTGCTCGGCATTCTTCCCGGCCTTGTGGGCGTGATGCAGGCGACCGAAGTCATCAAACTGATTCTGGGCATCGGCGACCCGCTGATCGGCCGCTTGCTGCTGATTGACGCGCTGGGCATGAAGTTCCGCGAACTCAAGCTGCGCAAGAATCCGGACTGCCCGGTGTGCGGGACGCACCCCACGGTCACCAAGCTGATAGACTACAACGAGTTTTGCGGAATTCGCGGGGAGGAAAAACCAGTGGCAAGTGGCGTTCCGGAGATTCAGGTGGAAGACTTGAAACGGCGTTTGGATGCGAAAGACGATCTGTTTGTGCTCGACGTGCGTGAGCCCCACGAATATCAGATCTGCAACATCGGCGGATATCTGATTCCACTGAATGATCTGCCGAAGCGGGTGAATGAACTCGATTCCAGCCGTGAAATCGTAGTGCATTGCAAAATGGGTGGACGCAGCGCGAAGGCCGTGGCATTTTTGCAGCAGGCGGGATTCACGAAAGTACACAATCTTGCGGGAGGGATTACGGCTTGGTCGGAACGGGTGGATCCGAAAGTGCCGAAGTACTGAAGGCATCTCGAGTTTCGGGGTTCAAGAAAGGGAGCGCAAAGGCGCTCCCTTTTTTTGTGATTCAAATCGTTGCGGTCCGATCCTTTCCGGCGCCGACATTGAGCTCGACGGGCGCTTTGCCGGAGACACTCCGTCCGACTTGCAGCTGGCCGAGGGCGAGCACACGATCCCTGTCTAGCTGCTAGAAGGCGATTATTGGAGCGAAACCCACAGGGCTTCCGGGCCATCGATGCCGGGTCGCTCACCATGGGATTCCGCACCAGCAACTCTCGCACCGGATTCGACACGACAGGGCGCCTGATCTATCCCCAGGGGGCCTACATCCTGCATATGATTCGCATGATGATGCACGACAACCGCAGCGGCGACCGGCGGTTCAAGGAGACGATGCAGGACTTCGTCAAGATTTACGCCGGGAAAGCGCCACGACGGAAGACTTCAAAACTGCGGTGGAGAAACCCATGACTGTGGAAATGGATCTGAGGGAAACCACCGAATGGACTGGTTCTTTAACGACTATGTGTACGGAACTCAATTACCGTCGTACAAGATGGACTCATCGTTCGACCTTGGAGCGGACGGCGATGCAGTGATGAACAGCAAAATGACACCGTCGAACGTGACCGACAGCTTCCGGATGCTGGTTCCAATCTAGCTGGAACTGCCCAGCGGCATGTTCTTCCTGGGAAGGGCCTGACTTATAGGAAACAATTCTTTCGATGAGAAGATTCCGTTGGAAGGCTTGAAGGAAAAGCCCAAGCGGGCGGTTATGAGCTACTACGATGATGTGCTGGCGTCGGCAAACTAGACTTAGTGACTACGAAAATGTAGAGGGGAGCGCGAAATGCGCTCCCCCCTTTTTTGGCACTGAGTGCTACTTGCTCGAACCGGCCTGCATGCCGTCGCCGGAATCACCAAGCTCCAGCGCGAACTTCTTGCCGGCGAACCGCGCACCCGAGAGAGTGCTGGTTCCATCGTTGTTCTTGATCACGACCGCTGCGTTATTCGCAGATGGCGAGTTCAGGTCCACGACCTTCGCCTGTACTTTGGCAAGTACGTTCCTGCCTTGCATGATGCTGACTTCCACGTTGGGACCGCTGCCATCCCACTCTAATTTGTACTCCCCAGCTTTGAGCTTGGTGCCGCTGATTGTCGTTGGGCTTTGCAAATTTAAGCTGGCTTTCGTGACTGCGAACGCGCTGGAGGCCAACAGTAAAGCCAACCCCATAACCACACTCTTGGAAATTGTCGAGAACGTCATAGCTGCTCCTTTTTTCTTTCCCGAGTACACGTCGGGAAGCGGTTAGGGCGGCCCGGTTCACGACCAGCGAGAAAACACTTGTGTTTCCGCACAAATCGCATCACAATGCTGCCGCCGGGGTTGTGCAGACGAGTCACAAGCTTGCTCTGCCGCGATGGGGGTTTTCTCACCTGGGCCGCCAAACCGAGTGTGAGAGAATCCCCAAACCCCGCAATAATTTCGGAATCAATTCTGCCCGGCGTCACCCCTGCGCACGGCATTCACCCCACTTTGAGAGACTACGTATTCGATCGCCTCGAAGTTCACTTAAATGGTGAACCCACCATACTTTCTTGGACGGTAGCCACAGTCTTCCGGTAGCAAGAAACCTCCGCTAATTCATTCGCGGGAAGGAACATCCGGCGTGTGTTTTGTGAAGTTGGGTTTAGTTCTGGCGCGATGCGAGGGCACACACGTTCGAAGAGTCTGTAGAGACGTAGCTGGCTACGTCTTCGGAGGCGAGGCGACAGGCTTCAGTCTGCGTCGCCATGCTGGCGCTCGACGGACCAAATGTTTGCTTGATCCTTCTCGAACGGATATAGGTGCACCATCCAGTTGAAGATCACGGGATGAAATGTTCCGCCAGCCGCATCGCAGGCTTCCTGCGTAGTGATAGATCCCCGCAAGCCATATTTCGGATGGGGCGCGAGCATCTCCTTTGTACGGTCAGCCGGAGGGGCACAGAAATTCACGTGCTCGTGCCACTGCGCCACGCTGAGCGGAATGCGCTCGTCGAGTTGATCTTCGGTAAAACGCTTGGGCGCCGTGTACATCACGCCGACCAGCTTGTAGTCGTCGCCGTGTTTTTCGTAGAGCAAGGACGTGGGATGCTCTGGATTGAATCGGAAAGCTGCTTCGATGGCGTACCCGTAGTTCGTGAAGTGATACATCTTCTGCGGAACTTCGGGATGGAAAATCTTGAATCCGTCGGCCAGAGCGGCGTGGTAATCCGAATACTTTTCTGAAGCCTTTCGCCCTTCTTCTGCGACCTGGTGGGCGCGTGCAGTATCACCGGGCTTGGGCTGGCGCAGCGCTGTCATCTTCATGTGCGAACCCATGTCCATGTGACCTTCCATGGAATGCATGGCGTGAGCGCTGGCGTCGGAATCCTTATCGCCACCCATTGGCATGTCTTTCATGTTCGACATGTCGTGACCCGACATGCCCGGCGCCTCGATCCTAGGCGTGCTTTGTTGATTCGTGCCCGAATTGGAAGCTGGGGTGGAACTGCTCGCCTGTCCCCAGGCAACGCTGCAGAGCACGAACACAGAAACCAAAGCGACGATATGGTCACGCATCCGAATGTCCCCCCACAATCAGTAAATATTAACCCTGAAGCAGGAGAGATGTTTCTTCAAAAGAGGCGCTTTACTGCTATTACAGAAGTAATCACGGCGGACGGGCGACTCACGGTTTGCGTTTGTAGGGGATGGGCCACTGCCCTGCCAGTTCTTACCGCCATCCTGTGAGGACTCCCCACTCCAATCGAACTCGGAAACGGCAATATTTTTCCCAACCATACGCTGCAGGGATTTCTTTACCATCTTTACCAATGGCTTCGCGTTCGAGGATCATCTGGCCCTGTTTGAACTCTCCCACAAAATCGAGATAAGCCCCTTCGTTGTCCCCCCAAGTCTGTTTCCACTTGCCCGCATTGCTGTCGAAAATGCAGACACTGGTTGCGCGCCACGGGATCGGGGCCTGACTGGAGAAGTTTTCCTGCACGACGCAACCGTCCAAAATGCGCTTAATGTTGTTCGTACTGTGTCCGACTTCACCAGTTTCTGTCCGGGCCAAGTTCTCCCCTTCGCCAACCCAGAAGTCCAGCTGCTTCTGCTGTGCTCGAGCGCAAGGATTCGGCGGAGTCTCGGTTGTCGACGGCTGTGAGACGAGCCAGGGAACCCCGAGCAGTGACTGAAAGAAGACACGGAGGATTCTTGTCATGTGGTTTGGCTCACCCCTTCAGACATCGCCGGAGGCAAAAGGTCACGCCGATTGGCGACGTGGCGAGGTTTCTGATACACCTAACTTCTTGACGCTCGAATCCGCTATCTTTCTTTTTTTCGCCGGAGTTCTCGGAGGAGCCCTGAATGCCGTCGCAGGGGGCGGCAGCTTTATCGCGTTTCCGGCGCTGCTGTTCACGGGCGTGCCGCCTATTCCTGCCAATGCCACAAACACGATTGCACTGTGGACTGCTGCCGCGGCCAGTGGAGGCGCTTACCGAAAGCAGCTGGATGTTCCGCGGCGCGTGATGATCCCGCTTATGGCCGCGAGCCTGGTGGGCGGCTTGGCCGGCGCCTTTCTGCTTTTGAAGACGCCTGCGCACACGTTCATGCGAGTGTTGCCGTGGCTGACGCTGGGAGCGACTTTGCTTTTTGCCTTCGGCAGGAAGCTCGCGGGCGGGCGCAAGTCGGTGATTGAGCACGAGGCTTCGACGGCAGCGCTTGCGGGGACAACATTGTTCCAATTCGCCGTGGCCGTCTACGGAGGCTACTTCGGCGGTGGAATGGGCATTGTGATGCTCGCCATGCTGGCCGCGCTGGGCATGACTGACATTCACGCCATGAATGCGCTCAAAAGCGTGCTGGGGTTTCTCATTAACGGCGTCGCGGTGGTCACGTTCATTGTGGCCGGCGCGGTCTACTGGAAGCACGGCATCGCGATGATGGCTGGCGGAATTGTCGGAGGGTACCTGGGCGCGCATTATGCGCTGAAGATGCCGCAGGCGTGGATCCGGACGTTCGTGGTGCTGGTGGGAGTGGGAATGACGGTGTATTTCTTTTGGAAGTCCTACTGAAACCTGAAAATGGGCCACGGATCTGCGCAGATCTCCACGGATAAAGCCAAGGATTCTTTACTGATCCGTGAAAATCCCTGCGGATCCGCGGCCCGATCGTCTCGGCTTATTTTCCTACGGGAGTGGCGCCGAGACGTGCTCATGCACGATCAGCCATTTTCCATCTTCGTTTTCCCAGATGACGGTCCAGCGGAAATTTCCCATTTCCACTTTTCCGTTCCTGGCAGTCATCTCTTCTTTGATGGTGGCCGTGGCCCAGACGAGATCCCCGTGTGGGTGCACGTCAGCATCATCATTGACCGTAAACTTCGCGGACTTGTAACCGGCGAGAACAGTTTTTGAGGTCTTCTCGTATTCCTCCCAACTTCCATACTTCAGGGGAGCAATATCGAAAAAAGTGTGCGGACCTTTAGCGTAATACTTCCCAACATTGGCTGGATCGAGCGTGGACCAGCCGTCCCAGATTTTTTGCATGAGGGCTTTGTCGGGAGCGGGGCCGTCAGGCGACTTCTTCATCGCCGGTTTCTTGGTCTGAGCAAGACCGTACGCAGTCAGGGCGAGCAGGCACAGCGAAGCGGCGAGAAAGCGTCTTAACATTGATATCTCCTCTGAGGGAATTCGGCGGAATTTTCGCACAAGCGGGTGTAAACCTCCAAGAGGAAGCAGGTGAGCTATCGGATTCAGTTTGACCGATTTCCACAGCGCACGCTAAAATGGTTGAGTTTGCCTGTACTCGCCGACCCGTTCTGGGGACGCCCGCCTTGGCTGCCGAAGCGCCGGGGC
>Ga0210406_10002715_pt1 | contig 19999 bp, 19 predicted proteins | sample IncBWC30MmetaG_FD_155454 | JGI IMG/M metagenome (GOLD analysis project Ga0210406, IMG submission 155454) | Forest soil microbial communities from Barre Woods Harvard Forest LTER site, Petersham, Massachusetts, United States - Inc-BW-C-30-M | ecosystem: Environmental > Terrestrial > Soil >... | reverse complement strand
CGAGGCCGCTGTAGTGCTTCTTCACCCAGGCGGCGAGCCGGACGAGTTCCTTCTCGTCCAGGTTCTTCGCGACCGAAATGATGCCGCTCGGCCGCGCGCCGTGCGCGTGCAGCATCGCATGCGTCTGTTCGGTGGCGAGCGCAAGCCCGAGCGGTTCTCTGAGCAGTTGCACCGCGTCGAGGCCGCGCAGACCATCCCATGACAGGCCGCGGATGTGCAGGACCTCGGCGGTCGTGAACGTCTGCTGCGAGCCGTCCGGCGCGGTGACGAGATAGTACGGCGTGCGGTCGTTCGTCCATTTCGGCTGCACATGGGTCGGAACGATCGGGATCAGCTCAACGATCTTGCCCCGCACCATGTTCTTGAACGCATAGGCATTGTTGGTGACGGCACAGTGGACCGCCAGTGTCTCCTTGAACTGCAGCGGGTCCTGCCATTCGTTCGGCTCGGAATCGAGCAGATCGTAGAGCGGATGGTCGAACGCCTCCTCCCGCGTCTCGCCGCGCGGCTTCTTGTAGACCTTGGTCGGCACCGTCGACACCGCTTCCGCGATGCGGCGCGTGCAGGCGAGGAATGTCGTCACGTGCAGCGCGGTCTTCCAGCCGACGGCGACGCCGGAGCGCGACTGATAGGTGCCGAACAGGCCGGCCCAAAGCTGGCTGATCTCGCCCCACGTGAGACCATCCCTGCCCTTGAACTCGCGCGCGAGCGAACCGAACAGGCTCATTGCGGCGCGCGCTCGAGCTTGCGGCCGATCAGCATCGACAGCGCCATCAGCATCCCGCCGCCGACCAGGAAGCCGGCCGGCACATAGATCAGCCAGGCGCCATAGGCGATCGCGCCAGCGCCGGCAAAGCCGAGCGCGTCGGCGAGGACGTGCGGCACGCGACGCGCTGCGGCCGCCAGTGCCTTACGCAGGCCTGCCGACGCCCTGGAGAACCTGCCTGCCATTCTCGGAATCTCCCATCTCGGTCATTGCTTCAGTGGCGGCATCGATCCGCGCCATCAGGCCGTCGAGGTCGTCTGTGTTCCAACCGGAACTGCCGTGGGCTTCCGGATTGCGCGACATCATCCAGACCGCATTCATCAGCGCCGCCCAGGGATCGATCTTGGCGTCGCCGGCATTCTGCTTGGTGGCGCGGATCGCGGTCGCGGTCGGCTCGATCTTCACGTTGCCGACGCACCAATCCATCAGGCTGGACGCCGCATGCAGAAGCGTCTTGTTCTGCGTCTTGCGCTCGGCGGTCTTGATGGCATTCATCATGCCGTAGCCCTGCGGCGCGCCAACGAGCAGGCCATTCTCGACGGTGACGTCGATCTCGGCGAGCGCTTCCACCATTTCGCCGAGGCTGGCCGGATCAACAGCGACTGCCGCAAGCAAGCCGCGCTGTTTGACGTCATCGATCAGACCGACGATATCGGCGATATCATCGCCGGCTTGCTTGACAATCGTCAGCTCGCCGTCCTTTTGGAAATCGAGCAGCCGCGCCGCGATCGACTGTCTTCTCTCAAGCACACCCTCGTGACACCAGGCTTTCGACCAGGATAGCCAGTCGCGCGTCTCACGTTCGCGTCCCAGGACGTTGGCGCCGTAAAGGTCGTCGAGGCCGCCGCCATCGAGCGAGACGACGACGGCATCGCAGATCTCGAGCAGACGCTCCAGCGTCAGTGCCTCGTCCTCCGCGTCCGCCCAGAATTCCGCGCCCGCCCAGGCATCCGTCTTCAGCCCGGTGCCGATCTCGATGTTGAGGTGTTGCGAGACCCAGATGGTCTCGGCTTCCTTGTTGACCTTGCCATTGTTCTGATAGTCGTCTGCCAGGCGCTGCGGATCGATCGACCGGCCGAGATTCGGAAGAAGGAGTGGCCAATTGCGCTGGTCGCGCCAGTAACCTTCATCCTTCTGAAGCTCGAGCGGGAACTCATAAAGGACCGGCAGCAATATCGGAGCCGGTCCACCCTTGCCGTCGCGGATATTCCGCGCCTTCGTCACCTCCGTCTTCCAGATGCCGGCGGGCTGCTCGTCCGACTGCGTGGTGATCATCAGCACCTGCCCGCCCTGCATGGTGATGCCGCCGCCGCGGATCTGCTGCATGACGTTGGCTGCCTTCGCCTTCTTCCCGAGCTCGTGCAGCTCGTCAATGATGGTGAGAACCGGGATTTCGCCGGTGACGATCGTCGTATCGAAGGTCTTTACATCCAGCTTCGTCTCGGTCTTGCGGCGAGTGATGCATTTGAGGTGATCCTGCACCTTGAAGATGGCATCGAGCCGGGAATCCAGCCTGATCATCCCCTGCGCCTGATTGAAGCAGCGCTCGGAGATGTTTTGGCTTGGCGCGACGATGAGCATCTGCTGGCGCGACACGTCCTCCATGTAGAGCGCCGTCAGGCCGAGCGCGGCAACGTAGGTCGTCTTGGAGTTTTTCTTCGGGACCATGCACAGCAGCTCCCACACGAGCCGCCTCTTGGTCACCGGGTCCTCGCTGGCGAGGAAGGCACAGAGTATGTCACGGAACCAATCCCCGCAGGCCTCCGCCAAGCGGGGATTGCCCGCGACATCCGGCAGGCGCAGGCGATTGAAGAAGGCAAGCGCCTTGGCTGCCCGCGCCTCGTTCAGCGGCACGGCTGGCATCGGGGTCCGTCCGGCCTGAATCTTGTCCCACCAATCGGGGCAGGCAAACCGCGGGAGCGCCTCAGTGGACCGCATTTTGCGCGGCCGCCTCCTGCTCCAGCTCCGCCATGAGGTCGGCATCTGCGTCGGCGGCGCGCCGACTATCCAGCGCCTTCTTGCCGACCCGCTCTGATGGCGCCTTGCCGGTCGACGGCGGCTGAGATCCCATTGCTGTCTCAAGCTCCATCCGGTCGTTCACTTCGAGGAACTTCCGAAACTCCTTGCCGGCCGCGACATTGCCCTCCATGAACAGCGACCACAGCTTGGTGGCGAGATTGGCGTTCAGCCGATCGCGCGCGACATCCCGATACTTCAACTCGGAAAAATAATGCTTCCGCAACGTCGGCAGCGTGACGAACAGCGCCGCCGCGATCCGCTTATGCTCCAGCCGAGCGCGACTAACATGCTGACGCGATTCCGGTTTTGCTGCGTCGGGATATGTTCGGGCCGTCCCCGCTGCCCCCAATTGGCAGGCACCGGGTCGCCGAACAGGTCGAAAATTTCACCCATGAGAAAAAAATCCCCGGCTGAGGACCTGAGCGGTTGGCGGGGGTTGAGGCTGCGAGGAATTTAGCCCCCTCCCCCTCCTGCGCTCGCGGCCAATCGGCGCGCGCGCTCGCGCTGGGTCTTGATGGTGTGATGCGATCCGCACAGGCACATGCCGTTGTTCGGATCGAAGGGATCGCCGCCGTCGCGCCGATCCTTGATGTGGTCGGCGAATAGTCGGTGACGTGGTGCCGCTTTCTCGCAGCGCTTCCCATCCTCGGCCCATTCGCAGCGATGGCCCGCTCGATCGAACACGGCTTGCGATACTTCTTATTTTCCTCGCTGCTATAGAATGGGTCAGCGCGCTTACCTTCCTGCTTGATAGTGCGGCCATCGCCACCCGGTACCAGTGGGGCGAGCACCTTGATCCGCGCCATGGTTGTGTACTCATAGATCGCCGACAGTTCGGCAATCGCTGATCGATTGTCCGCTTAGCCCCACAAGCGGCGCGTCGCGGGCGGAGAACAGTGCCGGCAGCGACGAGAGCTGCGAGTTAGCAATCGAAGATGATTTCGTTCTCCGCAGCCGTTCACAGTTGCACAAGCAGCTGCATGACGACGTCTATGAGGTAGCGTCGCGCCTGTTTCCGGGCGTAACCTTTGCGGTCCCGGAAAAGACGCTCGCGATGGATCAAGAACAGTAGCGGCTGTAGCGCACGATGCATATATGTTTCCAAAATGGGAGTTAGGAACGAACGCCCATAAGTGCCGAGAATTCTGCATTGTAGATCGATCAGATAAATATGGCCTCTCGTCCGAGCATCCGCATTGCCCGAAAAGCCCACTCCAAAGCGGAGGCGGATTTTGCCACGTGGCTTATGATGGCCAAGCTCGGCAGCTTCGACGACTTGCCTGCAAACGCGCAGGGGTTCTTGCTCAGTTATCGAGCCAGGCTCGAGCGGATGAGCGAGGCCGAATCGACAGTTGTGGCAGTTCGCGAGGTCTATGCCAGCTATTATAGCGAAATGGGTGGCTTTGGCGCGGCGCCGGAACTAGAACCCCTTGCTGTATCCGTCGATGTCGTGCGGTCTCAGAGACCGCGGAAGCCTCAACCCGCTCGGCTGGCTGCGGACGCTTCCGACAGGCCAGCCGTTCGAAAATTCATGCCGGCCCTGCTGATTTTCGCGGCAATGGTGGCTCTGATCGCCGCCTACAGGTTTCTGACGAATTGAGCATCTATCACCAGCTTCGCGAAGAGATGATCCAATGGAGCACAACAGTGCAGATCTTTCGACAATACTAAACCGCATCCTCGATACGGCCGCAGACAATCTCAGGGTCGCAAAGATTCTCATACAAATGGGTCTCGACCCCAACAACATCACCTACGATGCGCTGTTGAATCGGCTGCTCGAAATTGTGCTGGCCAACATAACGCTCGCCAACATGTTTGCATTGGTCGGTGCCATCTTGTTTGTTGCTACCTTGCTGATGCAGACAATGGTGCCGCTGCGCGTTGCGAATATGGCAGGCTGTACATTCTTCGCGATTTTTGGCGCGCTCTCCGGAAACGTCGCCACCTTTCTCCTGTATCTGCTGTTGCTGCCGATCAATGCCGTTCGCCTTCGTCAAATGCTCAGGCTCGTTAAGAAGGCACGTAACGCGGCGCAGGGTGACATGTCGATGGAATGGCTCAAACCGTTCATGACCGAACGCAGATATCGGCGGGGCGACAAATTATTCAAGAAGGGTGATGCGGCTACCGAAATGTTTCTCACCGTTACAGGGAGATTCCTGGTCAAGGAAATCGACGTCGAGCTTCCGCCAGGGCGTCTCATGGGAGAACTTGGTTTCCTTACACCCACTAATCGACGAACCGGGACGGTTGAATGCATAGAAGACGGACAAGTTCTCACCATAACCTACGATAGGCTGCGTGAACTCTACTTTCAAAATCCACAATTCGGCTATTACTTTCTCATCCTGACCAGCCAACGCCTACTCGAAAACATCGAACGGCTCGAAACCATAGTTCAACAAAATGCCGGACAGCAGACTACGGCTGCCGGTGACGTGCCCTGAGATTGGTGTTTTCGCTAAAAAGCCCCGCCCATTGCTGCCGGGGCTTCACGCGAATCGATGCTCCGACGCGGCTCATCATCGGCGAAGGGATCGAGACGGTGCTGTCGGCCTTCACCGCGTTTATCGATGCCGGCCGGGCCGATCGAGGATGTCGCATTCTGGGCTGCCGGCGACCTCGGCAACATGGCCGGCCCGCGCCGTGCGCGCCACCCGACGGCCAGGCGACCGAACGATGCCCAACGGATCGTGACAAGCGAACAATCTAAGCCACTGTTCTAGTTGTGATTTGATCGGTAACAGGCCTACCTAATTCCGTCGCGTATCATATACCCTGCGCCGCGGATGGTATGGAGCAGCGGTCGCTCAAAACCCTTGTCGATCTTTGAACGCAACCGCGAAATATGCACGTCAATGACGTTGGTCTGCGGATCAAAATGATAGTCCCAGACATTTTCCAACAGCATGGTGCGCGTCACCACCTGCCCCGCATGTTTCATCAAATATTCGAGCAGCCGGAATTCGCGCGGTTGCAATGTCAATTCGTCCTTGCCTCGCGCCACCCGGTGCGACAATCGATCGAGTTCTAGGTCGCCGACGCGATAAACCGTTTCTTCGGCCGGTCCGACATTGCGGCGCGATAGGACTTCGACACGTGCCAGGAGCTCGGCGAACGAATAGGGCTTCGGCAGGTAATCGTCGCCGCCGGCCCGCAATCCCTTGATACGGTCGTCGACCTGCCCAAGTGCGGATAGAATCAAAACTGGCGTTCGATTGCTCTTCTCACGCAGGGCGCCGATCACCGACAGGCCGTCGCGCTTCGGTAGCATCCGGTCAACCACCAGCACGTCATAGTCGCCACTTTCCGCCATCGCCAAGCCCTCCTCGCCGTCGCTGGCCAGATCGGCGACATGGCCGACTTCGCGGAACGCCTTTACCAGATAGTCGGCGGACTCGCGGTCGTCTTCGATGATCAACAGGCGCATTTCGGGAGTGGTTGCGGTCAAGTGGGTCGGCTTTCCTTCACCATGGCGCGGGCGACATTCTCACGCAAGGCGACCTTTGCCATCGGGTTAAATTGAAAGGGGGGCGGTGAGGCTGGGGGACCTCACCGCCCTTAGATCCTCCCGACGGAGGGGGGCGAATTCCGCCGGAAGGTAACAGGAGGGAGCGGGCGTTCGCCCGCTCCCAGGAAAGGGCCGTCGGCGGGGGCGACTGATGCCGGCGACACCCTCCATCTCTTCGAAGCTCAATCAGCCCTTGGCCAGGGGCACCGCAACAAAGCGCGACTGTCCGCCGCTCTTGACGCGCATCAGCACACTATTCTTGTTGTCGTCACGTGCGGCACTAATCGCATCGCGCACATCGCCAGCGGAGGCGACCGTCTTTCCAGCAACCTCCAGGATGACGTCGCCTTCCTTGAAGCCACGTTCAGCCGCGGCGCTCTTCGGATCGACCTCGGTAACGACGACACCTTCCTTACCGGCGCCAGCCACGCTGTTAGCCGGCGCAACGGTCAATCCCAGCTTAGGCACATCGGTACCACGGGTCGCACCACCCCGGTCATTGTTGTCGTTATCGGCCTTGGCCTCGATCGTGTTCGGCAACTGACCGAGCGAGAGGTTGACAACCTTGTCCACACCCTTGTGCAGCACGTTCAGCTTGACCGCAGTGCCGGGAGCAATTCCGCCGATGGTCCGTGCGAGCTCGCGGGCATCCTTGACCGCCTCACCGTTCACCGCCGTGATAACGTCGCCCGACTCAATGCCGGCTTTTGCCGCCGGACCGTTGGCTTGCGGCTCGGCGACCAGCGCACCTTCCGCCTTCTTCATCCCGAGGCTGTCGGCGATGTCTTGCGTAACGGCCTGGATCTGGACACCGATCCAACCACGGCTAACGGAACCCTTGTCCTTAAGCTGGGCGACCACGTTCCTCACTGTCGGAGCCGGGATCGAGAACGCGATGCCGACGCTACCGCCCGACGGCGAGTAGATCGCTGTGTTGACACCAACAACGTCACCCTCAGTGTTGAATGCCGGACCACCTGAGTTGCCCTTGTTCACGGGCGCATCGATCTGGATGAAATCATCGTACGGGCCGTTGCCGATGTCGCGGCCCATGGCCGAGACGATACCAGCCGTCACTGTGCCACCGAGTCCGAACGGATTGCCCACCGCGAGTACCCAGTCGCCAATCCGCGGCTTGCCGTCGGATAGCTTGGCGAAGGGGAAGTTGGCCCCTCCCTCGACCTTGATCAAGGCAAGGTCGGTCCGCTGGTCCGTGCCGATCACCTTGGCAGTATAGGTCTTGCCGTCGTCAGTCGTCACCTCCACCTTGCTGGCGCCATCAACCACATGGTTGTTCGTGACCGCATAGCCGTCGGCGGAAATGAAGAAGCCGGAGCCCTGGCCGGTGATCACACGGCCACGGCCACCACGCATGCCCGGCGGGAAGCCATCCGGCCCACCGAAGCGGCGAAAGAAGCGCTCCATGGGCGAACCCGGCTGGAACGGCGTATCGTCGTCGTTATCGTCCTTAGCGACCTTCTCGCTTATGTTGACCTTAACAGAAATCACCGACGGCTTCACGCGCTCCACGATATCAGCGAAACCGACCGGTTGTGCGACCTTGCGGACTTCGGTGTTGACCTGCGCGTGCGCCGGGCTCGAGAAGACGTTGACCGGCCCTGACGCCGGGCCAAGGCCGTAAACGGCGACGCAAGGCCGGCTACGACCGACGCCATCAGGGCAAATTTGCGCGCAGACAACAGCGAATGCCGGGGCTCGCAGCCGGATAGGAAGGTCGGAAGATAGGTCGGACGTTCTGTCATAAAATTCTCTCCTAAGAGCCTGAAATCCACTGCGCGGGGCGCGCACCTTTCGCCGCTGAACATGGGGTTCGCCGCCTTACAGCGCGCTGGCGGCGGAGTTAAACTTTTGTAATGAAGCCGCAAACTGATGCGGCAGTTTATCGCAGCCAGGACAAGAAGTTACCGTCAAGCCTCGATGCGCATTGGATCGAAATCGATGCTTGTTAGATCCACTTCTTGGCGTGAGCCGCTATCTCCTTCGCATTCCAAGCGTTTTTTCAGAGACGGCCGGCTGAGGGCTTCTCCGGGGCAAGCTCTTGCGTCATCAAGTCTTGCAGCCGCGCCTCTTCCTCCACGGTCAGCGCGGAGCTTGCCGTCTCTCCGCCCACTTTCGTGCGGCGCCTGGAATGCATCCATAGTGACAGTCCACCGCCGACCAGTACGAGCGGCGTCACCAACCAAAGCAAGAATGTCCGCGGCTCGAATCGCGGCTTCAACAAGACAAATTGACCATAGCGTGCCACCAGGAAATCGAGCACCTGGGCGTCGCTGTCCCCGGCCGCGATCCGCTCGCGCACCAGAAGCCGCAGATCACGCGCAAGCGGCGCCTCGGAATCGTCGATCGACTGGTTTTGGCAGACCATGCAGCGCAGCTCGCGCGACAAGTCACGGGCGCGCGTCTCCTTCACCGGATCGGACATGATCTCGTCGGGCTGCACAGCGTGCGCTGGGCAGAACTTCAGCGCCGCAACAAGGCAAATCGCCACAAGAATCGGCCTCATCGGCTTACTCCGCCGCTTGCAACCTACGTAGCGCCTTCGCAGGTTTCGGCGCTCCGACCCGCAGTCGCCGGTCAGATAGCGACAGCACGCCACCTAACGCCATCAGGACTGGCCCAAACCAAATCAGCAGCACCAACGGTTTGTGATAGATGCGCACAGTGATACCACCGTCTGCGGTGGTATCACCGAGCGAAATGTACAATTGGCTCGCGCCGCGCGTCAGCAGCGCGGCCTCTGTAGTGGACATGCCGCCGCGGGTGGTGAAGCTGCGCTTCGACGGCATCATCTTGCTCAGCCGTTCGCTGTCGAGGCTGACGGCGAATGACGCAACCAGTTCGCGATAGTTCGGTCCCTGCCGTTGCGTCAGGCCATCCATCCTCAATTCGTAACCGGCGATTTTCATGATATCGCCTTCCTTCATCGTGCCGATATATTCGCTGTTCCAGGTCGTCTCGCAGACGATGCCGATCAGCGCGACGCCAATGCCAGCATGCGCGAATGCCGTGCCCCAGACCGAGCGGGGCAATCCACGCGCGCGGGCTAGGGCAATGGCGACTGGATTACGAGACAGGCCGATCCGTTCGGCAAGATCGGTGAACGCACCCACGATGACAAAAACCGCTAGCGCGATGGCGAGCGGCGCAAGCGCACTGCCACCACGCGCCCATGCCCAAGTCACCGCCAAGGCGAGCAGGGCGGTGCCCCCCGCCACAAGCAGGCGTTGCGCCACGCCCACGAGATCGCCGCGCTTCCACGCCAGCATCGGCCCAAACGGCACCGCGATCATCAGCGGCACAAATAGCGGCGCGAAGGTCAGATTGAAAAACGGAGCGCCAACTGAAATCTTCGCTCCCGACATGACTTCCAGCGCCAACGGATACAGCGTGCCGACGAACACAGTCGCGCAGGCCGTGGTCAGAAAGAGATTGTTGAGCACGAGCGCACCCTCACGCGAGATTGGCGAGAACAACCCGCCCCGTTTCAGCTTCGACGCTCGCCAGGCGAACAGCATCAAACTGCCGCCGACAAAGACGGAGAGGATCAGAAGGATAAACACGCCGCGCGTTGGGTCAGTAGCGAAGGCATGCACCGACGTCAGCACGCCCGAGCGCACCAAAAAGGTACCAAGCAGCGAGAGCGAAAAGGTAAGGATTGACAGCAGGATGGTCCAGACTTTGAGGGCGTCGCGCTTCTCCATCACCGACGCCGAATGTAGCAGCGCCGTGCCGGCAAGCCACGGCATTAGCGAGGCGTTCTCGACCGGATCCCAGAACCACCAGCCGCCCCAGCCCAATTCGTAATAGGCCCAGTACGAGCCCATAGCTATGCCGAGCGTCAGGAAGATCCATGCGACCAGCGTCCAGGGCCGCACCCAGCGCGCCCATGCCGCGTCGATGCGGCCTTCGATCAGCGCGGCAATGGCGAAAGAAAAGGAGATCGAGAACCCCACATAGCCGAGATAAAGCATCGGCGGATGCACAGCGAGACCAATATCCTGCAGCACAGGGTTGAGGTCCCTGCCTTCGATCGGTGGATCGGGAAGGCGCAGAAACGGATTCGATGTCGTCAGGATGAACAGATAGAAGGCGCTGGCAACCCAGGCCTGCACCGCCAGCACACGGGCGCGCAGCGACAGCGGTAGATTGCTGCCGAACGCCGCAACAAGGCCGCCAAACAGCGCCAGAATCGACACCCAGAGGAGCATCGAGCCCTCGTGATTGCCCCATACGCCGGTAATCTTGTAGGTTAGGGGCTTCAGCGAATGCGAATTCTCGAAAACGTTGGCGACGGAAAAATCCGAGGTGACGTGCAGCATTACCAGCGCCGCAAAAGATGACGCAACGAACAGGAGCTGCGCGAGCGCTGTCGAGCGCGCGACATTCATCAAGGCAGGATCATTCAGCCGCGCTCCGAGAAGCGGAATGGTCGATTGAATCAGCGCCAGCCCTAATGCCAATACCAGCGCGTAGTGTCCGGACTCGGCAATCACCGCGTCACTCCATCCGCCGCTGAAGCAGCGCCTTGCGAGGCAATCGTGCCATCCGCTTCCCTGGCACTATAGTCGTCCTTCCAGTGTCCCTGTTTTTTCAGGGCGTCGGCAATATCCTTTGGCATATAGGTCTCGTCGTGTTTGGCGAGCACTGTATCGGCTTTGAAGACGCCGGAGGCATCGAGCATGCCCTCCGCGACTACCCCTTGCCCTTCGCGGAACAGGTCGGGGAGAATCCCTTTATACGCGACCGGCAGCTTCGTATTGCTATCGGCAACCTCAAACGTCATGGCGAGGTTGTCCCCGCGTTTGAGTGAGCCCGGCTGCACCAGCCCGCCGAGCCGAAACCGTCGGCCCGGTCCGATATGCTGCTCCGCAACCATGGTCGGTGTGGAGAAGAATACAATAGAGTCGCGCAAAGCGCTCAGTACAAGCGCCGCTGCGAACGCGAGCACGCCGAGCGCGCATCCGATGATCGTCAACCGCCTTTGTTTGCGCGTCATGTCTGGTCCTTAATTCGTGCTCATCCATCAAGCCCGAGACTTTTCAGGCCCTCGTTGAGCTGCCGCAAGCGCTCGGCATCATTGGCGACGGCCTGGCGAGCATCGGAGAGCGCACTCTTGGCCTTGTCACGGTCGCCCATCACCATGTAAGCGCGCACTAGCCGCAACCATCCCTCGACATCATCGCTATTCTGTTTCAGTCGGGTCGCAAGCCGCTCGACCATGCCGCGGATCATGTCGCTGCGGTCGCTCTCGCTCATGTCCTTCGCCGCAGCTAGCGCATTTTCCGATAGCGGTGGTGCGCCGGGGGCACCGACGCGCCTCAACGCAGCCTCAACCAGCGGCCGCCATGGCGCATCTGCCGGTGCTTTCTCAAGAATTGCTCGCCAGATCGAGGCGGCGTCGGCACTGCGTCCGTCCTGCTCGGCTGCAAGCCCAAGGTAATACTTAGCCTTTATCGCTTCTGTATCCAGCGTAACCGCACGTTCGAACTCCACCTTGGCCTCGGCAGTGACTACACCGCCAGCCGCAGCAACAATGACCTCTCCAAGGTCCGCCCGCCGTTCGGCGGTTTCTCCGCCGTAAGTGATCGCGTTGCGATAAGCGCGCGCTGCATCGTCGAAGCGGCCAAGCCGTACCAGGACGGGTGCCAGCACCGTCCAGCCCCGGGCGTCGGCAGGATCCTTCTCCAGATGCTGCTCGACCCGTGCCACCAGCGCGTCGAGAGGTTGCGCGGCATCGGGAGCACGGGAGCGTTGCGCCAGGGGGAAATCTTCAAGTCGGGGCGAGCCAAGCGGCAGGTAGACCGCGGCAGCAAGGCTAGGCAATCCCACCAGTGACAGTACGGCGGCCGAACGACGCCACCTCATATTCGCCTGCAAGGGCGGATTGCGCGGCTGGTCGGCAGCTGCCAAGAGGCGGCGGCCGATCTCCACGCGCGCGGCTTCCGCCTCCGCCGCCCCGATCAGGCCAGCGGCGACATCCCGATCGATCTCGGCGAGTTGATCCTTGTAGACGGTGGCTTCGGTGCCACCGGATTGCGCGCGCCCCCGTCCAAGCGGCAAAAGCACGGCAAAAATCGCCGCAGCCGTCATCAGCGCGAACACGAACCACAGCGTCATCGGCAAGAATCCCGGCTGCTCTCTGTCAAGCGGCGCCCAGGGAGGGCTTTACACCACTCCCACGGAGGCCGGCAAATAACAATGTTTGCCGTCGCTTCCTATCTAAATGAGCCTGAAAACTTAAATGTTATAATAGATTAGACGATCCGGGACTCGGCGCCTTGCGCCAGCTCGTCGCCATGCGCATTGAGAGTGCCCCGGACAGTGCACAGGCTTGATCAAATCCGACAGTCTGATCCGCAGAGTTCCGTTCGGCACCGGCGATGAGATCGTGGTGATGGGATCGGACAGGTTGCTCTCCGCTCGCCTCGTCTAGGAGCACGACTTTCGCCCTGATGACCAGGTTCCGATATGTCGCGGAGACGACTCGATTTTCAAGTTCAAGGAAATTGACAAGAATTCTTTACGCAGCAACTTCCACGAATCTATACTCCAGTACCAATTTGCACTTAACTAAAAATTGCAGTGGAGGCTATCGACTATCTCTCGAACACGCCCTTAAGTGCGCGACGATTTGCGCTCACCGGTCAACGCGTTCTCGACCGCCCTCCCCATCAGCGAGGCATAATCGTTACCGAACAGCAATTCGCAAAAGCGGACGGCCGCAGAGGCCTGCGACTGCCGGTAAGCGCGGACTTTGCTGTCGCCGCCACGCAACGACTGGACCAGCGCCTCGGTGGTTTGTTCGACATAATGTTGTAGATCGGAGAAGGTCCGGAGTGTGACTTCGTTGATCGCGAGTTCGCTGGCGTAGGTGCGGCAAACTGCGACGAAGTTGATCAACGCGACAACCTCATCAACGTCGGCGCTATCGATCGCGGCGCTGGGGGGAATATCCTTGTCGGCCCGCTGGCGCAGAATGCGCCGGACACGGCCGGGTACCGTCTCAATTTCCGATTGCAAGGCGTTTGAGATATCAGCTCGCATCGAGGCGAGTTGCCTACCCCAAGTTGAGTCGCCGCGTAGATCGAGTTCGGTTCGTAAGCCCCGCACGCCGTCATGAAGGGCCTTGAGGTTTTCGGCGACGTTGGAGAAGTGCCCGTGCCTGATATTCGATCGCAGACCGGCTGCCAGGCAGAACAGATCATGCAGGGCGATCGTGACAGCAACGCCGTACGGCGTTGCCGCGACGCGAATCTCGTCATCAGAAGCGGCCATCTTGATGGCGACCCGGATGATCTGCCAGGGCGCGGTCAATCGTTGCACAACGAGGGTCAGTGCGAAGGGCAGCAGTTGCGGCGTCTGTAACGTGGGAATATTGAGCGAGGCGGTAACGGAAGCGATCTGTGAATCGCCGAATACACGCATGAATCTCGGCACTCTCGTGCCAAATCCATCCAGAGCTTCGCGGGCATGCAACACAGCACCGATGGGGAGCAGGTCCTCGATGACGTCGGGCGGCCCGATACGGGCCAGCGCACGCTGCCGGTCGCCATTGGAAGGCGCATTGATCTTGAAAATGGCAGCAGCCGCGGCAAGCTGCAGCTTGCGGATCGCTGTCTCCTGCGACATGCGTTCGCCATCGTCGGCCGTTCTGCCAAGCTCGGCCTCAAATTCGCGAACGTGTTCCGGTACCCCCTCGCGCGACAGCCACTGCCACACCGGCAACAAGGAGGCGCGGCGGATTTGACCCGGCCGCGCTGGAAGATTGCCGTCGATGAGAAACGGTTCGAGCGCGCGGAACACCAATCGAGCCACGTCTTCCTTGCGCCGCGGCGCGCCGTCACCCGCGCCCCGCGTAAGCCCACGCAATTGCTCCAGCACAATGCTAGCGATGCCGGTGTCTTCGCCCCGTTCTATTGCGCGCTCGAACTCCCGCATCAGCAGTGACAGCGCTTGCGGCGGAAGCTGCGCAAGGTGGTCCCTCAGCCGCTTGATTGATGTATGGCTCATGCGCCCGATACGTACACTTTGTTGCGTGGCCGCCACGCCTAACCGGCGTCAACCATAGAGGCAGCGGTATTAAGAAGACCTTTAGGAATGGCGAATTTCGGCGGGCGGTGGTTTGTCAGACGCGCCCCGAGCCTCGGCTTCGCGACCGTCGGCCGGGTTTACCTTGAACGCTACGAGAGCCCCGGCAAGACCAGTTCCGCCCGTAGCCCTCCAATCGGGGCGTTGCCGAGCGTCAAACTGCCGCCGTAAAGCGCCGCGAGGTCAACCACAATCGACAGCCCCAAACCCGAACCCGGCTTGGACTCGTCCAGTCGCTTGCCGCGCCGCGACACCTGGGCGCGCTCCGCCGCCGACAATCCCCGCCCGTCATCGTCGACGATAATTCGCAGCCAGGGCCCGTCGTCCCCCTTGGCCGATCGGTCCACGAGAACCTCAATGAACACGCGCGAGGAGGCCCATTTGCAGGCGTTATCCACGAGGTTGCCCGCCATTTCCTCGAAGTCCTGCCGTTCACCGCGAAACTTCGCCAAGGGATCAGACTTGAGTTCGATGGCGATTCCGCGGCTGCGATGAATCTTTTCCATCGTTCGCCGCAGCGCTTCGATCGCGGGCGCGACCTCGGTGACCGTGCCGACGATGGTCACGCGCGCGGCGATCCGCGCCCGCTCTAAATGGTGCGCTACCTGGTCACGCATCACGTCAGCCTGTTCTAGAACTTTATGCGCGAAGGGATCAGTGCCATGGGCCGAGGCCTCATTGACGATCACCGACAACGGCGTCTTTAGGGCGTGCGCGAGATTACCGACGTGGGTGCGCGCGCGTTCGACGATCTCGCGATTAGCATCAATCAGGGCATTGGTCTCTCGGGCGAGCGGTGCGATCTCAACCGGGAACTCGCCCTCCAGCCGCTCGGCGCGGCCGGAGCGAATATCGGCGATCCTTTCAGAAATGCGCTTGAGCGGCGCAAGCCCGAAACGAACCTGGAAAATCGTGGTTAGCAGCAGAACGATGCCAAGCGCGGCGAACGTGCCGAAGAGATAGTAGTCGAAGCTCCTTGTTTCCTCGAAAATCTCGCCGGCATCGCCGGCGACGCTCACCAAGAACTTGCCGTCAGCGCCGAGATCGACTGGCCGCTCCACCATGCGCAGGTCCTGCCCTTCCGGACCCTCGATATAAGCGAGGCGGATTCCGGCCGCCGTCAGTTCGACGCCGCGATCCTCAAGCTTCGGCAGCTTCTTGTCCCAAAGCGAACGGGAGACACGCACTTCGGGTTTGTCTCCGTCGGTGCGGGTGATCTCCCAATACCAACCTGACAGAGGTAATTCGAACAGCGGTTCCCCAAGAGATTGAAACTGGCGTTCGGGCGGCTCGTCGGGAGTTGCCACTTCCGCGATCAGGGTACGGAGATAGAGGTTGAGCCGGCGATCGAAGGCGCGTTCGGTGGCGTTGTTATAGACGGAGGACAGCACAACGCCGGTGATGGCCAAAATCACCACCACCCAGGCAGTCGCGGAGAAAAAAAGTCGGGTGGCGAGGGAGTTGCGGTACATCCTTCGAAAAGCTAAGCGCCGTTGGCAGGCGGCGTCAGCAGGTAGCCTAACCCACGAACGGTCTGGATGATATCCACTTCAAGTTTCTTCCGGATACGGCCAACAAAGACTTCGATGGTGTTGGAGTCGCGGTCGAAGTCCTGGTCGTAGAGATGTTCGACGAGCTCGGTGCGCGACACCACGCGTCCAGTATGGTGCATCAGATAGGCCAGAAGCCGATATTCATGCGAGGTCATCTTGATCGGATTGCCCGACACGCTGACCCGCCCTGTGCGTGTGTCCAGCGTAACCGGACCACAGGACAGTTCAGACTGGGCATGTCCCGTAGAACGGCGCAAAAGTGCACGGATGCGAGCCAGAATTTCTTCAAGATGGAAGGGCTTGGCGACATAGTCGTCTGCGCCGGCGTCGAACCCTTGGACCTTGTCGCTCCAGCGGTCGCGAGCAGTGAGGATCAGGACCGGCATGGCGCGCCCATTGCGGCGCCACGCTTCGAGCACAGAGATGCCGTCCATCTTCGGCAGACCAATATCGAGCACGACGGCATCGTAGGGCTCGCTGTCCCCGAGAAAGTGCCCCTCCTCGCCATCGAATGCGCGATCGACTACATACCCGGCGTCGCTCAATGCGGTGGTGAGCTGACGATTGAGATCCGGGTCGTCCTCAACGACGAGCAGACGCACGCTTGCCTCCCAAGGTGAACTGCACGAGATGCGCCATCAAGATGAACTCGGCCGGCGTGAACCCCATATGAACAACGCAAACAGCCTCATGTTACTTTTTCTTCACAATCATCTTTCGGCGCTTATGACTTTGACGCGCCATAAGGCCGACGCGTTCAAGGCAGCGGATTAAAATGCTTAGCGCAGCGAAGCGAGAGCCCTCAAGAAAACTTTCAGGCAGGCCCCAAGCGGCCGCTCCGACCGATCATCGCGGCCATTGCAGAATGCTATGCATGGTCCCTCCCCTCATGATCCGGCTAATTCAGCCCCGAAAAAACACGAACCAGATTACGCCGAGGATCAGCACCGCAAGCCCGGTCGAGACGGTCAACAGCGCCAATACGGAAGGTCCGGGTTCGGCTTGGCGTGCTTCCGTTGAGGTTTCGACGATCTGATCATGATCCCGTGTCGTCACCATATGCTCTCCGTTGCCTCGATACCTATGTAAATCCAGCTTTTCTTTGGGTTCTCCGATAACGAAGCAACGCCCGGTAGCTGGCTGATGTTCCACCTTCAGCCCTCCGCGTTCTCTGGTCGCGCCCCTTTTAACGTGCGGTAACATGCTACGCCTTCGCCGCTCGTGGGCCTCGCGAGCGGCGCGCGATTAACGCCGTTCGGAGATTCAACGCCGGTCCGTTTTGAATCCCATCTTCCGGGTGTTATCGTGGTGGGCTCTCGGAAGCGTTCGGAGTATCTCATGGCCCCCCGCGCCAACTGGAAGGGCTTTCTGCGACTTTCGCTCGTGACCTGCCCGGTCGCCCTTTATTCGGCGACGTCGGATACAGAGAAGGTCTCCTTCAACCAGATCAACCGCAGGACCGGCCATCGCATCAAATATGCCAAGGTCGACGCCGACACCGGCGAGGAAGTCGCCGCCGAGGACATCGTCAAGGGCTATAAGGTCGATACCGACAGCTACATTGAAGTCAGCAAGGACGAACTCGACGACATCGCGCTGGATTCGACCCACACCATCGAGATCGACGAGTTCGTCCCGAAAACCGATATTGACGGCCGCTATCTGATCCGGCCCTATTATCTCGTTCCCGACGGCAAGGTCGGCCACGACGCCTTTGCGGTCATCCGGGAGACCATCCGCAGCATGAACAAGGTCGCGATCGGCCGCGTGGTACTGACCAATCGCGAACACATCATCGCGCTGGAGCCACTCAGCAAGGGCCTGATGGGCACGCTGTTGCGCTATCCTTACGAGGTGCGGAACGAGAAGGACTATTTCGACGACATTCAGGACGTGAAGGTAACGAAGGACATGCTGGATCTCGCCAGGCATATCGTCGAGCAAAAATCAGCGTCCTTCGAGCCGGAGAAATTCGAGGATCACTACGAGGCTGCGCTGATCGACCTCATCAACAAGAAACGGAGCGGCGTGCACGTCGCAGCGAATGCCGCGCCGAAGACCGGCGGCAACGTCATCAATCTGATGGATGCGCTGAAACGGAGTCTCTCGAACGAGCCGCGAACTGCGCCTGCTGCCGCAAGGACCAGGGGCAAGCGAACGAAGAAGCGGATCGAAGGTCAGCGCGAAATGCTGCTGCCGATCAGCGGCAAGCGACAAAAGGAAGAGCCTAAGAAAGCGGAAAAGCCGATCCGGACATCCACCCGCGCCAAGAAGGCGAGTTAGCTCACGCTATTTGAGCGATGAATTGACCGAGGCGAAGGTGCCGTTGAGCGTGGTGCCTAGTCCGTTGACGGCGACGACGATCACGATTGAAAGACCGCCCGCGATGATAGCATATTCAATTGCCGTCGCGCCGGATTGATCCGCGAGAAACTTCCAAATCAGCCGCCGCATTCCGCACTCCTGTGATCGCCTCTTAGGTGGAAATATCCCGCACTGATGCCGTCAGGCAATCTAGCGGCGGGTGCGTTGCGGACCTGTTGAAGAACAGGGTAAAAAATCCATTAAGACATTTCGTAAAAGACGCGCTCTGGCGCAGATCGAGTGCCAGCTGGTTCCGGCCGATCACCAGAAACAACGCGACGCGGGCGTTACGCCGCGTCGCGTTGCCATTAGCAAATGACGACCCAGCCAACCATCAGAAGTTGCGCTGCGCGCGAATCTGCAACGAAACCGTGTCCTGATCCTTGAACTCGTACGTTGCTTGCGGCTTCGGAGGCGAAGGCGTCAGGGTTGCGGTACCCGTCATGCTCTGGTCGAGGCGCATATACTGCACTTCGGCCGAGAACGTCAGATTTTTGACGGGTGTCCAGCGCGTGATCAGACCCACCTGGTAGACGTTGAAGTCCGGGTTACAGCTATAGTCGGTCGAATGGACGGTAGCCACTTTAGTAGTGTAGGCCGTGCAATAGGCCTGCTTGGCAACATCGTCATACCGCACAAAGGACCCAGCGCCGTAGAGGCTCGACGACCAGTACGGATCCCAATTGTGGTTGAAGGCGCCGCGAAAGCCGTAGGATCCGGTGAGATGCAAGTCACCGCCCGGCGTATAAATCGCATCGTTGGTCGCACCAAAGCCAATGCTCTGATAGCCGCGGTTGCTGCTGCCGAACATCGCGAAGCTTGGCGACGTGGACGAGGTTGCGATAACGTTCTTGGTATCACCCTTGGCGTAGGTTGCGTCGAACTTAATGTCATCGCCGGGGCCGGTCGGGATGTTCTTGATGTTCAACGCCGCCATTACCGAACCACCCCACTTGTCACTGGGGTGACCGGAAGTTTCCGACCCGGCGATCGGAGCCGCAGTGCTGCCGTTCAGAGTATTGTACGAAGCACTCACGTCGTGGGCGGCAGCCGAAAGCTGGAACAGACCCCAGGCTTGATCGATACGGACGTTGCCGACGATGTCAGGCGCATGCACGCCGCCATAGGCGTTGCCAGTGGTGCCGACCGCGCTCAATCCGGTGGACAAGTTGTAGACGCTGGTACGATCCCACACAACCGGATCGTCAAGGCCGGCGCTGACTGACAAACCGTTGCCGAGTTGCGCAGTATACTGAATATTGTTGTTGCCGGTATCTTCATTGTTGCCGCCCATCAGGAACGATGAGATGTTGCCTGGGAAACCATTCCAGGGCGTGGAGTAAGCGGATGAGGATTTACCGACCGTAAGCCCCGCAAACTGGATGTACATATATTCAACCGCAACGTACCCGCCACCTGGCGTATCGAGCAACTGAGCGTTGTTTCCGAGGCTCGTATTCGTGCTGTTCGGATTGGTGGTGCTTCCCCCCAACGTGCTCATCTGAGCGTCTATCTGAGCAAACGTGCGCACGAGTCCGTATTCCGACTGGGTGCGGGTATCGAAGGTGAGCGCCGCGCGCGAGCGCGTTGTGATGCTGTCGGCGTAGCGATCTCGCGCACCGAGATCACCATTCCATGCGGGTTGCCCCTGGACGCCGCCATTGAAAGTTGTAT
>Ga0210406_10002714_pt1 | contig 20000 bp, 11 predicted proteins | sample IncBWC30MmetaG_FD_155454 | JGI IMG/M metagenome (GOLD analysis project Ga0210406, IMG submission 155454) | Forest soil microbial communities from Barre Woods Harvard Forest LTER site, Petersham, Massachusetts, United States - Inc-BW-C-30-M | ecosystem: Environmental > Terrestrial > Soil >... | reverse complement strand
CAGGATGTCGGAACAGAATGGCCAATCCCTGTTTTCTGCTGTGTCCTGGCTCTTCCGTTACGTTCGGCCCTTATTGTCCCTGGCGATTACGGATCTACTCTGCATGATTCTGGGCAGCAGGCTCTCGTTACTCGACCCGCTGGTCGTGAAGTGGCTGATTGATGTTGCTCTCCCGAAGCGTGATCTCCACCTCGTCCTGTTGGGCACATCGATCTTTTGCGCCGTATACCTGGCAAGCCTGGGGACCAATTACTTGGCTTCCTTTGTGAGCAGCCTGCTCACTCAAAAGATGGTATTTCGGATCCGAGTCTCACTGCTACGCCAGCTCCACGCGCTACCTCCGCAGCGTCACGAAGATTCAGAAGTGAGAGATACGCTCTATCGGCTTGAGCAAGACGTGGACCGCGTGGCCGAGTTGAGCGGAGACATTCTTCCTTTAACCGTTCAGATGGCGCTCATGGGCGTCATGGTTTTGGTCACCATGGGGATTCTGAATTGGCATTTGACGGTGCTGGTTGCCCCAGTTCTACCGATCTTCTATTTTTTGCAACGCAAGTATGCAACAAAACTGAAGACTGCAGCGGATCACGTTCAGAGTCAGTCTGGAAGGATCAATGCCTTTCTGCAGGAACACCTGGCTGGGATGATGCAGTTGCAATTGCTTAACCGCACCGGCACGCAGGCCAGGAAGTTTGCTCGTCTTGCAGCCAAGGGAGCGCAACTTCAGATTCAACAGCGAGCTACAGAAATGGCCTTCGGAGGGGCTTCGGTATCGGTCATTGTTCTTGGAATGGGTCTGATCCTCGGATACGGAGGGTATGAAGTGACTCGAGGAGCGTTGACGGTTGGCGGCCTTGTGGCGTTCTACGGTTACGTCTTTCGTCTGTTCGCTCCAGTTAGCATTGCAATCGACCTCCAATCGCGGTTGCAGCGTGTTGGCGCAAGCATTCGGCGTATTGAGGAAATTTCCGACCGCAAACTGGAACCGGAAAGAAGCGGGAGCACGGTACCTCTGCGACCTGACATCAATCCCGACCTGGAATTCCGTTCGGTATGGTTTACTTACGGCGAAGACCGGCCCGTGCTTCGCAATATGAGCTTTCGCGTCCACGCGGAGGAGACGGTCGCCCTGGTCGGTCTTAACGGGTCGGGCAAGAGCACAATTGGACTGCTGGCGACGAGGCTGCGTGATCCGGATGCAGGATCCATCTTCGTCGGCGGCATCGACATTCATGATGTCGAACGTCGAAACCTTCGCGCCCACATTACGCTGGTCCCGCAAGATCCATTTCTCTTTGATCAAACGATCAGAGAGAGCCTTCTGTACGGCAACCCAAGCGCTACGAAAGGCGAACTGGATGAAGTCGCTGCGCTTACGCATCTCGACCGCGTTCTTGAAAGGCTGCCAAAAGGACTAGACGAACCTTTGGGACCGATCGGCAGCCGGCTTTCCGGAGGCGAAAGGAAGAGACTGGCATTGGCACGGGCTCTGCTGCAGCAGCCAAGGATTCTGATTGTGGACGAGATCACCAGTTCTCTGGATGCGCCGACTGCCGCCGGGCTGCTTGATGGGCTCGATTCACTTCGCCATGGGCGAACTCTTGTGGTGATCTCCCACCGGCCGGCAACGATTCTATGGGCCGATCGAATCCTCGTGGTGGAGGACGGCGCAATTGCTGACTCAGGAAAGCATCGGGATCTGATGGGCCGGTGTGAAGCGTACCGAAAGATATGGCAATTCCAGGATGACGGCGTGCCTTCGACGAGTCAGCTATCTGTGGACGAAATCCGATCCGGACGGAGGATTCCGCGGAGCGCCCCTTATCATCCTTGAAGGCACAGTGTATTGCCTGCTCGTGCGTGACCTATCCCAGGTGTGGCGTATGGATTGTTGTGCGCGGGAGCGGCACGCGAGGCGTCGACGATAAAACGGCGCCACTCAACACGGCCAGCACGGTTCCCCAATGCGGCCGAGAGTTCTCTTTCGCAGCCAGCGACACGCAGATCTTTGAAGTCCCGTCAGCTCTCTTCGAACGTCGTCACTTCTACAGCTCCGAATTGCTCTCTTCATTTTGATCATTGATTGCGCGTTTCTGCGCAGACAGTAAGGTCAACTCCCAAGGTAGTAACTCCCAACAGTGCCCGATCCTCGGCGGCTATCGACCAGATAAGCCGTCCCCATGGTGTTCCAAGTTCTTGGCACTGATCACAATTTCGACCAGGTTGCTGCGTCAACAGACAAGATATTCGAAGCCGGCGCGACAACGCTCGCTTGCAAGATTTCGCGCACGGAAAAAGTTTCTCGGCGAGCGCCCTCCCGTCGTCTTATGGTGCACGTATTGTTTAACTCAAACATAGGACGATCACAAGTCGTCGAGCTGCTACCTCCGTAGCCCTGAATGTTCGGGAGCGTAAGCACATGGCTCATACAGTAGACGCACCTCCGCCAACAGAAGTCGAATCCATAACCGAAGTTCTACATGGCGTCGAGGTCACAGACCCATATCGGTGGCTCGAAGATCAGAATTCACCGCGAACGAGGAAGTGGCTTGATGCGCAAGTCGCATATACCCGCGCATACATCGATGTGATCGCAGGACGAGATCAAATCAAAGAACGCGTCAAAGAACTGCTGGCGCTCAAGGAAGACATTGCAGAACCTTGGAGTGTAGGCGACCGCTATTTCTTCATGAAGCGGCGGGCAAACGAAGAACAACCTGGCATCGTGATGAGGAGGGGACTGTCTGGGCCGGAGACGGTTGTTGTTGATCCACGAAAACGCGAAACCGGCGAATCAACTGCGATTGGAATTATCGCGATCTCGGAAGATGGCAGATTTCTCGCGTACTCTGTCCGCCAGGGTGGCACCGATCATGCCTCCTTAGAGGTTCTCGACATTGAGAGCGGTAGCGTTCTACCGGATCGCCTTCCAGAAGGATTCTGTACAGGGTTCGTCTTTGCGCCCGACGGCTCCGGGTTCTACTACTCTCATCGCGAACTCGTCGATCCACGCCCGAACTATCGCGCCGTCTTATGGCATCGCTTTGGTACCGATAGGTTGCAGGATCGGGAGTTGTTCTTTGCCGGTGAGGGTTCGGATTTGTTTCTCGGAATTCTTCATTCGTCTGAAGCTAAACTACTGGCCTACATTGTGTTCCGCGCGGGGAAGATGCCATCCACAGCAGTCTATCTGCAGGAGGCCCAGGTTAAGCCAAGCAAAGCAAAGCTACTTCTGCAGCAAATGCCTGGCTCCTTCGCACCGTTCTTCGTCCGCGGCCAATTGCTCGCCTACTCAGATCTTAAAGCTCCAAACGGTCGCATCGTTCGCATCAACTTGGATGACCCCGACCCGTCAAACTGGCGCGATGTTGTCCCAGAATCTGACCGGCGCATACAACAGTTTGCGGTCGCCGGGAACGATGTCTTTGTAACACGAGTCGACCGCTTTTCCACAAGAGTTCAGGCTTTCGATATTGATGGCAGCCAGAGAGAATCAATTAGTTTTCCTGCCCACACGACGATCGACTTGCTAAACCGGACGACGTCTTCGAACACAGTGTTCTACAGTGAGACGTGTGTGTCGGAACCCGCGGCGACCTCTTGCTACGATCCCCACGATAGACAAGCGTTCGTTTGGGAAAAACCCGGTTTGTCCATTGATCTTCCGGTAATCGAGGTCGACGAAACCGAGTTTTCTTCGAAGGACGGCACCCGAATACCTATCTTCCTCGCAGCGCGTAAGGATCTTTTGCATTCCGGCGCCCTGCCGACCTTCTTGACAGGCTACGGAGGATTTGGCAGTTGTGTTACGCCCCGATTCACAGCTTTCGCGACATACCTGATGGAGCAAGGATTTCTGCTCGCCGTTCCGGCCTTGCGAGGAGGTTCTGAACTCGGGGAGCAGTGGCACAGCGCCGGAAAATGCGGACACCGCCAAAAGACCTTCGATGATTTCGTCGCTGCAGCGGAGTGGCTTATAGCACAGGGGCGTTCATTAGTTGGTCGTATTGCTATTGGCGGGGGTTCGAACGCTGGATTGTTGGTTGGCGCAGCCGTCACTCAAAGGCCGGATCTGTTCCGTGCTGCTATCTGTCTTGGTCCATTGCTCGACATGACCAGGTACCACTTATTTGACCAGGCGGCTAGATGGGCAGATGAATACGGGTCCCCGGAGGAGAAACAGGACTTCCATTTTCTGTTGGACTTTTCACCCTACCACCACGTACGCGGTGGAGTCGACTACCCGGCCGTGATGTTCATTTCGGGGGACTCGGACACGCGGTGCAACCCTATGCATGCGCGAAAAATGGTGGCTCGGCTCCAAGCCGCCAGCTGTTCGGGCCGCCCCATCTTGCTCGAGTACAGATCTGCATGGGGCCACACGCCGGTTCAGCCCCTCTCGACAAGGATCGAAGCTTTAACGGACAGGCTCGCGTTCGTTTGTCACGAGCTTGGAGTCACTCTCCAAGGGGGGAGGGCCAGATGATCTTGTTCATCTACTCTCTTTGCGCCCTGTTTATCTATGACATTGTCAGCCTGGTGTGCCCGTTCCGCTGGTTGTACGGCATGGTGAGGGGTTGGAAGGTTGCTCAAGGAGCCAATCAAACTGACGTCATTGATAGGGTTTGCACTGCGGTTAATTACGCCTGCATTTGGTATCCAAAGCAGGCTTTGTGCCTGCAGCGTTCCTTCGTAATCACATATTTGCTCAGGAAGCGCGGTATCTCCGCGCAGATGGTGCTCGGTGCGCAGAAACTACCCTTCAAAGCGCATGCTTGGGTCGAGGTTGAGGGACAAGCCATCAACGAACGATCAAATGTCCAAGCGACATACGCGGTCTGGGATCGATGTTAGAGGAGGCCAAGTGAGCACACAAGCGGGAATATGGAACTTCGATGGCCGCCCAGTCGATCGCAAATTGATATCGGACTTCAGCTCGTTGTTGCAGAGCCAGGCTCCCGATGGGGAAAACACTTATGTTGATGACTCAATCGTCCTGTTATATCGGCCGTTTCACACTACGGCTGAGTCCCGTCGCGAGAAACAACCATATGTATCCCGAAGCGGATTCGTTCTTACCTGGGACGGCCGGCTCGATAACCGACGGGAACTAATCGCAGATCTCCGAGATGATCTCGATAAGGTGCCCACGGATGCTGCGATCGTCGCTGCCGGATTCGATCGCTGGGAAACTAAGTTCTTCCAGCGGATCGTCGGAGATTGGGCCGTTTCGATTTGGAGGCCGGCAAAGCGCGAACTGCTATTTGCCACCGATTTCATGGGTATGCGTCACATCTTTTATTATCCCAAGGAGAACTGGATTTGGTGGTCGACCGATCTTTCGCCGCTCGTTCTACTGTCCGGGGACAAATTCGAGCTCGATTACGACTACATCGCCAGCTACTTTGCCAACAATCCCCATGCGCACCTGAGTCCCTATCGGGAGATTGCCGCCGTACCCCCCGGACACTTTTTGCGGATTACGCAAGGACATACATGGGTCGAGCGTTTTTGGCGTTTTAATGCCGACTCGCGAATCCGATACAAGCGGGACGCCGATTACGAAAGACATTTTCTTTTCGTCTTCCGTCAATCCGTACGACGCAGATTGCGTTCCGACTCGCCGGTTTTGGCGGAGTTGAGCGGCGGAATCGATTCGTCTTCGATTGTTTGCGTGGCCGATGACATCATCGCGACGGAAGCGCAGCCCCATCCGCGGCTTGATACGTTGTCCTACCACGACAAGACGGAGCCTAACGGCGACGATTGGATCTTCTTCCCGAAGATTGAGAACTTGAGGGGACGAATCGGCCACCATATCGACGCGAGCGCGTCGCTGCGTGGCAACCATCCGCTAAAGGACCGTGAATTCAGCGCCTTCCCTGGTTGTTTGGGCTATGCGAGGAACGTCGAGGCGGAACGCGCAACCATCGTGGCACGAGGTGGCTACCGAGTTGTGCTTTCCGGCATTGGTGGAGATGAGTTCATGGGGGGCATTCCCAATCCTAGCCCGCTGCTCGGCGACCTTATCTGTCAATGCAGATTCGTCGCCCTGGCACGGCAACTCGCTGCGTGGAGCTTGGTGAAACGACGACCATGGATTCAACTGTTGGGAGAGGCTGTCACGGATTTACTTCCACCGTCCTTGGCTCAGCACTTCGCGAGACGCGTAAACATTCCTCCTTGGGTTAAGAAACGCTTCGCAAAGCGGACAAGGCTAGCGGTTCGACTTTTGGACGTCGATGAGCACTTCGGGCTTTGGCTGCCTAGTCGACGCTGCCTCATAGCCGGAGTACTAGTGATGGCAGCTAAACAATCCCAGTCATATTCCTCAGGTATGACCCCAGAAGAGGTTCGTCATCCCTATCTGGACGAAGACCTCATCCGATTCGTCTTGTCGGTACCGGCGAGCCAACTTCTTCGCCCTGGAGAAAGGCGCTCCCTGATGAGGCGGTCGCTCGCCGGGATTGTGCCGCAGGAAGTACTGTCGCGGAGAACTAAACAGCTTGGGGTGCGCACACCGATCTTGGCGCTCGAAAGAAATTCGGAAGAATTGCGAGAACTGCTTGAGTCGCCGCAAACGCACGATTTTGAATTTGTCGACCAGGCCCGACTCGTCGCAGCGCTGAACGAGGCAAAATTCGGAAAGGCCGCTCACACGGTTCTTCTCCTCAAGACTTTGTCGCTTGAATTTTGGCTCCGAGACATGGCTTCACGCCACCTGCTGAAAAGCACGGCATCGCGCGATGACATCGTCGCAAGGTCGAACTGATCGGAGTCTAGGGCGAAGATTTCCGGACGCTCGCGCTAGCGGAGCGTCGGAACACACTAAGAAAGGAGGACACTACGATGGACTACACGAGACCAGAAGTCAGCTATCTTGGTCGAGCCGAGACTACCATCACAGGTATTCTGCCAAAACAAGTGGCGCCGTTTACCGACGGCCCCCGCCACTTGCCCGTGAACCCGGCTTACGATCTGGACGAGTAAGCAGTGCACTGCTACGTCCAGACATGACGAGCCCGCTCAATAGGCGGGCTCGTCGGATCTTGCAAATACAAATTCCGCAGACCTCTGCGCGAGATACCTTCAGAAAGGAGGCACGGCAATGACTTACGCTAAGCCAAGAGTCAGTTTGATCGGCAACGCGAAAGAGATGATCGCTAGCATCATGCAGAAGACGCAGCAGCCGTCCACAGACGGACCTAAGCACAATCTGCCTGCTTATGACCTGGACGAGTGAGGCATCAAGGTTTCGCCCGTCTGGCAAAGTAACCATACAACTTCGCCTCCCGACTGTTCCCCCAGTTGGGAGGCCTTTTTGCCGTCGCGAGATTTCGATGCCGTGTGACGCACAGACAAATATCATCTCTCCTACGTCACCCTACCGTGATTGAGATATCTCATGCAGCCGCGATCGCATCCGCTGCCACCGCTCATATTGTTCTCTCTTCGCCGGATTAGAATCATTTTCTCCTTTTAGCCAAAAGCAGAACCAGTCGACGTTCCCCTGTTGCGACGCGATGCGGTCGGAGGGTCTCTGAAGAATGTGGCTGCCGTCCTGTAGAACAATCATTTCGACTGGCCGCGTGAGTCGGGTCAGCGCAGCAAACCATTCCCATTCTCCCAATATTGACTCTGGGTCAAGCGCCATAATTCGCAGGGGCGTTCGCACTCTACCAACACTGAAGCCCGGAGAACGCTCAATCCAGTGTTTAATTCCGGCTCCGAAGGGAGAACCACCGTTATTGCCCTCAAAGCTCTTTGCGAGGTCGGGCCTAATATTGGCAAAGGCCAGGTACTGAAAATATCCGGCGTCGACGCCATCAGTGACCGAGGCAGCGGCAAAATGGTAACGAGAATGGCTAAGCGCATATTTCACGAAAAGGCAAGTCCGGCTAAATCCTGCGATCCCGACTCGTCTTTGGTCGATCAGTCCTTCGCGGCTGAGGTAGCGAACCGCACCTTCGAATGCCGCTGACTCACGAGCGACTTCTTCGGGAGTGTCCATCCCTTCAAATCCTTCGTCAACCTGAAGAACCATAATCTCCCTGCCCGCCAATGGCTGCGCAGCAAAAGAGGTGGTGAAAGGCCCGTCAATCCAAAACTTGTTTGCCGACCACCCGTGTGTCTGAATCACAAGCGGGTATCTTCTTCCGGAAACGTAGTCGACGGGATAGTAGAGTCCTCCCTTAACCTCGTGGCCATCCGTCCCTCTCCACTCGACTTCCCCGACCCTCCCGAAACTCAAATTATTAAACTGTGGATTTAGATCCAACAGAACTTCTTTGTGACTAGGAGACCCAACGACAATTTTAGGCGGAGTATTTTTGTCTTCTTCTAGGCGAATGTCTGGCCGGCCCACCTGATCATTACCACCGGTCAATTCTTGCCATCTTCCAGCGCTCTTTCCGAAGAGTTGGACGGCCCCCTGCTGTTCGCTCACGGAATCAACGTCAAACTCGAGATTGCCGGTTATGCCATCCCAGGTACGAAGTGAAAGGTGCTCCGCCTCGGAGACGATTGTTACTTCCAAGTTCTCGAGGCCAATCTCAACCGCAAATGTTTTGGATCGTCTTTCTTTCAGCTCGCGATCTTCAAGTCCATCGAGCGGTAAATAGACTCCGCCAAGTGCAATTGAACGACCGTCAGGGGACCACCCAACTTCTGCCCGAACACTCCGTATGCTCACAGGGGAATCGAGGAGGATTCGATTCGTGCCTTCGGCAACATTGATCAATACATATCTCTCCAGATCGGTGTACTGCGCAGGAAGTAGATCAACGTTCGACCGTCCATACCATTCTTTTAAGACGACCTGAAAAAGCGGATCGGTGTAATTTCTCCAGATATCAGGAATGCTGAGCACCTGCAATCGAATCACGATGTCGTTTCCCCTCGGAGACAAGGAAAATGGCCGTGCACAACAACCTGGAATTCCACCGTGGGTCTGAACCCGCTCCTCCTCGGATCCCGTGTGTTGCCAAAATAGCTGCGGGTCGCCCCAGACCGCCCCGTCCTTTCGCCCGACAATCAGGTCCGTGAGGGCTTGCCTGGCCACGACGACGCCCTGGTCGGAGTCTTCCTTCTCGAACAGGGGCGCAGACGGGGCCTCGGCAACGAAGGCAGTGTAATTCCCCGACGGAGTCACCTGAAAAAACAGTAGATTTGTGTCGTGATGCGTCAGCCGTTGTAAGCTCTGGGTTCGGATGTTGAACGCGTACAACTGGTGTAGTTCTCCAGGATGCTCTCCGAGAAAAACAAGGGTCTCATTGTCCTCGAGCCACGACACCTGCTCGATGGCTGGTCGGTTGGAAGAGGAGGACATCGTTAGGAGCACGTCCGGACCGGACAAGTCGGAAACCCGTGTGGATTTCCACAACATCAGCTCAAATTCGTTGGTGTTTTGCTCGATGTTTCCTCTCCTGAGGACGACGACAACCGACCTGCCATCCGGTGACCACGTTCCAACACGACCCGAATCCTGATTAGTTTCTGCAAGCCGTGTCATTCGGATTGCATCGGCCACCGTCGCCGGCCGTTTGATGTGGTTTTCGATGCCAACCGCGGGAGAGTTCACAATCGTGACAAGAAGAGCGGCGACGCAGGCAAAGAATGCCCAAGGCAAGGATCTTCTTATTCGCCCGCGAGTTCGAAGAACGTAGATAATGCGACTGGCAGGATGAACGGCGCTGACCAGCACGACCGCCCATATCGTCGCAGCGGTGGCTCTTGACACTTCGGTATCTATTTTCATTATCTAGACCAGCTCTTCAAAAAATGATCTTTAATGCGAGTTGGATCGACCGAGGACCGCCGACTTGGTATAGAGGACTAAACCCGCCACCTCCGAGGTTTCCGCCACCGAGGCTCTGCGCCAGCATCACGGTGGACAAACCAAAGTTTGGCTGACTGAAATCCGATACCGGCGGGCCGAAGTTGGGGTGATTGAGAACGTTGAACATTTCGGCGCGAAACTGAGCCTTCAGCGATTCACGGATCGGAATGTCACGGTGGATCGCAAGGTCCCACTGCTTTGCGCTAAATCCACGAAGAGCGTTGCGCCCTAAGTCGCCCTGTCTGAGGGGAATCCCACTCCCGTTCGTCGGTGGAGGGCAGAACGGGCCAATACATCCTGCACCTCCTTGATTCGGTGTGTTGTTTAGGGCCTTTCCGCCAGGATACTGCGACCCGTAAAGGTACAGTGGAATGTTAGGCACAACATCCGGACGGATTTGAGTTGATCCATTGAGCAGCTTGTAAAACAGGCCATCGTAGACATTGACCGGCGAACCTGAGCGAGCCTGAATGACGTTGTCTAACGACCATCCACCTAAAACTCTAACGCCCAATCCTGATGATTTGCGAAACGGAATGTCATATGTCACAGCCGCCGAGAAGGCGTTTCGAATATCAAAATCAGACGGCCCCCGGTTCGCGGAAGGATTCAACGTTGGCACGCCCGTATTTGCCGCGTTTCCATAGGAACCGGCTGAACCGTCGTCGATAGAATGCGACCATGTATAAGAGGCCAGAGTTTGGAGTCCATGGGATAGAGGCCTGTGGAATTGAATCTGCAGCGCGTTGTAGTCCGACGCCGCTGTGTTATCGATCAGATCCGCTGACCCCAAACTAGGGTTCGGAGCATACACATACGCAGACTGAATGAGCCGTCTCCCTGCCGACCCGATATAGGAAGCCGACAATGCCTCTCGAGTCCCTAGCGCTTGCTCAATGGAAACATTCCATTGCATGGTATAAGGCAACCGAAGATTCGGATTGAAGGCAGCAATCTGACTCTGCGCCGAAAGCGCGATCGCAGGCGGAGATGCTTCAGCAGATGTAAGCGGGAAAGTGGCCGTGCCCCCAAGTGGGGGGCCTGGTATCAGATTGAATCCCTCGAATGGATAGGAAGCGTTGAACGTGTTACCCACTTCCGAAGTCGCTAAGTCGAAAAAGATGCCGAACCCACCGCGAAGTACCGTCAGCCAATTTGGGCCTGTGGAAACTTGATAAGCGATTCCCAGGCGTGGCGCGACGTTTCCGTACGCAGTATTGAACGGCGGAGTGCCCTGGGCAGCCACCGTCAAATTCGATAGGTCACTCGGATCATACCCGCGCACTGCGACTAGGCTCGGGCCATCGAGTGAGGCAGGCGAAAAATCGACATCCCATCTTATGCCATACGTTAGAGTGAGACGTGGGATGATCTTCCAACTGTCTTGGGCAAACGCGCCCAGATTGCGGAGCAAGATGGTCGCGCTTCGGTTCGAGGTATTGAAGCTGTATTCGAGGCTGCCAATTTCAGCGGATGGTACATCCAAGAACAGCGGACTTTGCGAATATAGACTTGGACCATAGAACGGCGTTAGCCGCCGGAAGTCGATTCCGAACTTTAAGCTGTGTGAACCTCGTTGCAGAGTGAGGCTATCAACGACGTTAATTTGACGCTGCAGGTTGTCTGCACCCTGTCCTTCCGTCAAGAAGCCGTTAGCCAGCGAAAAAATGTCGAGCGAAAACGATGCATTCCTAACATTGTAAGAATTCGGCAGAGGCAATGCCGTGAGGGGCACGGCACCCCCGAAACTGTCCAAAACAAAGTAGCTCTGTGATCGCGTCCGGCTATAGTTGAGCCGGAGATCGTCGCTCATCGAAGAAGACAAAAGCCAGGTCAGTCCAAATGTTGCTGTTTGCGTGGTGATACGGCTCGGCGAGACCGTGTTGAGCGAACCTCCTCCACTTCCACGGAGATCGATTTCCGACGGAGAGTAGTCATATCTGCCAAACAGAGCTACATTTTCTCTCAGCTTGTCGTCGAGTCGGAGACTGTACGCATCCAGGGTGGACCGATTTGAGTAACTGGCATTGAAGTCTGCAACTCCTTCAGACTCGTTGTCCGTGCCGTTAGGCACGGGGAATGCCTTCAGATATGGCTGAAGGGACGGCAATGCTAATGATCGAGCATTCAGATCAGGGACAGAGGATAGTAATGTTTGGGGCAGACGCAGTCGAATGCCCTCATACGATAGGAAAAAAAAGGCGCGATCCTTCGCAACTGGTCCACCGAGCGTTCCCCCGAAATCATTCTGTCGTTCTTCAGCTTTCGGAAGCGCGGGGTCATTGGTGTAGCCATTAAACCAGTTGTTGGCGTCCAAAACATCGTTGCGGAAATAGTCGAAGGCGCTGCCGTGAAGGAGATTGGTCCCGGACCGAGTCACGATCGAAATCTGCCCTCCCGGTGTTCGGCCAAATTCCGGCGCGTAAGTGGACGTCAGCACTCGGAATTCCTCCAAGGCATCTACCGAGACTAGGCTATTGGTTCCTCCTAGTGCGCCGAAAGATCCCACAGATCCCGCGAAGCCGTTGCCGGGATTTCCGCCCGTTCCGATGCCGATATTAGCGCTGACGCCGTCCACCATCCAATAGTTCGACGCGGCGCGTTGTCCATTTACGCTGAACTGACCCGAATCCAGGGCGGTGCTCGTCGTTAGAACAACTCCCGGGGTCAACTGAATCAGGGTCTGAAAGCTTCTGCCGTTCATTGGCAGGTTTTCTGCGAACTGCCGATCAACGACCGTGCTGACCGCGGCAGACTCTGTTTCAACCAGCGGCGCCCCGCCCTCAACTGTAATTGACTCAGAAATCGATCCCACGACCAGCTTGAAATTCTGTTCGAGATGATCCTGGACATTTACCGTAACGCCTGTGACATTGACTACCTTGAATCCTGCAGCCGTGACCGCGATTCTGTAGCGTCCCGGCCGAACGCTCGGAAACGTATATAGTCCGGAATTGTTAGTGGTTGCGCTCGTGCTGGTGTCACGATCGATGTCCACAAGCTTTACCTGGGCACCCGTTACGTTCAGCCCGGAGGGGTCCACGACCTGACCGGAAACCGTCGCAGTTTCAGATTGTGCCCAGGTAAAGTTGGCGACGAGGGAGAAGAGCAGCCATAAGAAGTAAAGGTTTCCCACAAGCCCACGGGAGTGACGGAGCATCGGTTTCCATTCCTCTACAAACGTATGCGGGTCGATCGTAGATTTTTGCCCAAGGAGAAATGTTGCGGTACCGTCCTTGGAGAAGCGCCGGCCTGAGTGGATCGATTCTTACTGATGAGCGGTCCGGAGAAGAGTCTTGAATAGCGATCGCTGGGCTTGTAGTCTGAAACCCGCACACTCCGTCTAGGTTGCATCATAGCGCATGCAGTCACAAGGGTTGTACGCGCGAACTTGGCGCATGGAGAGAAACGCGTGTCGCAGGATCGCGCTGAACCGATAGCGATTCGCGGGAACTGGATTCAGCAGCAGTTTGCCTCAAGACCAGACAGACGAAGCGCCGACTGGCCAATCCCAAAAATGTTATAGGCTAAATTGATTTTCTTAGCGCTTGCTCGCCGAGACGGCGCTGGGCGTGAGTGGACACAAGCTCAGACTTCCATTTCCCCAAAGCGAATAGATCAGCGCTTTCGCGCCGTATGGCGAGGCCTCTGGAGTGCCGGGACTAGATTGAGCGGTCCTCAACTCGTGCACGGCATCGAAGTGCGCTTTGGAGATGCTATAGTCGGCCTCTCCTTTGTGTTTCCCCAATTGCTTCGCCAACAGATTGAAATATTGACCAGCCATCATCGGTGTAACTGTCGTTGTGGTTGCGACGACGGCTTCAAATCCGGATTCATTCAGCCTCTTGACGAATCCATCTGCACCGGGCGCAGCGGCGGCGCAGGCGTCAACGACCGCAATCGATGGCGACTGGAATTGTCGGATGATCGCGCTCGGCGACACAAACTCCTTGTGGTCAAAGGTCAGGCTGTCATTCTCGTAATGACTAAGGATTAGGAGCGCCGTGGGCTGCTTCTCGACCGTCTGCTCACCGATCCATGTTTCGAATTTCGGCATCGAGTCAATACAGTCAGCTCCGAGGCATGCGTTGGCCCATGTGCTTAACTGATCACGAGCGTCCACCAGCTCCTTCGGGCTCTGATCGTCATGCGGTGCCATCAACATTACCCAGCGCGCCACACATGCTTGAGCCGGCTGATAATTCTGAAAAGGGAGTGGAGAAGCCACGCGGAAATAATCACCGAGAAAATACTTTCGGCCCTCCACCGGAACAGCCATCATCCCGAGCGGAACGAAGAAGGCTTCGCCGGGATTAAAGGTCGCAATGCGAATCATAAAAGGAGGGGCATCAGCCAGCGACCCGGGCATTTTGACACGTTGCGCGGTTAGTTCTTGAATTTCATTACGGGCTTTGTCAGCATCAGGATGTCCGCTGGGTAGCAACAGGTTATACAGTTCATATCCCGTTTGCTGAATCGCGTCTTCAGATACCTCCTTTTCGAAATTCTTCAGCAGTACTTTCTCGATGAAACTGCCCAGTGAATCAGTCAGGTTGGCGATAGACCAGGTAAGGTAATCGCCATTCTTGGATCGAAACACCCCAATTGCCCGATTCGTATCGAAATCAAAGAAGTGTAGCGATGTCGCCGGTGTGTCCTTCTCAAGTGTAAGCGGCAGCGCATTCAGGGGGTCGCTGTGATACACAGCGTTACGGCCCAGCGATTCGCAGGAATCAGGGTCGCCTGCGTCCGAAATACAAACGGGCACTAGGATTTCGTCCAGCGGTGTGTCACTAGCCCACAGTGAAAGGCCGATATATGCGTTCCCCTCGTGGTCTCCGGTATGAAACTCGAATCGGGCACTGCCAAATCGAAAATCCGATTGCGGCTGCTTCTGGAGGGAGAGAAAAGGATCCTTAGGAATCTTATGCTTGCCGCCCTTGAGATATTTCTTTAGCTGACCAAGGCTGATGTCGAAATTCTGAACACGTTGACCGCCAGCGGAGAGCATCGCCGGATCGGGAATCATGAGGATCTTGAGTCGAACGGAGTCGTTCTTCTGATGTTGCATCCACTGGAGAAGCCCAGATCCTGCGGGACGAGCCGAGACACTTTTGTCCTTTGGTGCGTATGCAAACGCCGCTAAGTCCAGTACAAGTTGGTAGTCACTCTTCGTGTGCACTGTCTTTAGGCGGCTGAAGGACGGTTCCTTCCCGGGATCTTCCACCCAGGCATTCCAGGTTGCCTCAAGAGAAGGAGAACTTTCTATCGTGATTGTGCTGCTGCTTGAAACTACGGGAAGAACCACATCGATTCGACTCGATCGGCCTATACCGGCCACTCCTTCGACTGTCTTTTTCTGAAAGCCTTGTGAAATCACGGTAATTACGAAAGCACCCGATGGGACGTCTGTGAAACCGAACTGGCCTTGATCATTTGTGCGCGATGTGCGCGTGACGTTTGTTTCTTTGAGAGTGAGAGTCACTTCGGCGTTTGCAATCGCAGCCCCCGTTGAGTCGGTCACACTTCCGCTGAGGGACGAAGAGACCTGTGATACGCAGGCAGCGCTCGTGAACAGCAGAAAAACAGAGACTGGCAGGAGTTTAGAAGACATCGCACGCTCCTCCGAGCGCCCAGGATGTACCTTCCTTTTTCCAAAATTGCAGTTTTGATTTCGGTATGTTTTGGTAGGGCGCAACCAGTATCACAGGGTAGCAGGGCGGAAGATCCTCTGGTTGGAGAGTAAGGACATTCTTGTCATTGAGATGATGATTGTTCTGGATTACGCTCAACTGCTCTGGGGTGGCGGTGCGCTGCCACGCACCCGTATTTACAACGAATGGATCCCAAGCAGAGCCGGCCAGCGGATGGAATCCGCTATCGGGCTTGTGGGTGTGGCTATAGACGAAGAGTTGGAATGGTCGCTCGATCCGATCCGCCTTGGACAACCGGTCATACGTTTCGTCAAAGTGTTTTTGGAAAATTTTGCGGCGCGAACTCAGCAGAGGCTGGGTTATGGCACCCAGCGTTGCCAGTGGACAGACCTTAACGGTAGGCGTGCGGTGCTGAGCGGTGTCCGCATCAGCCAGAGCCTTTCTGAGATTGCAGATTTCGATGATGTCATCGTCAGATAGGTCGCTTATTGAGATGCCGAAGGTGCCATGAGCTGTCTGATCGACCGCGGCGTCGCGGACGGCGTCATCCTTTGGCACAGAGTTGGCCAGGAAATCGCTACCTTTCGCGCGGATCGCCGCCAAATCCCAATTGGGATGGTCTTCGCTTCCTCCGAGACTGGACTGGAGCTGGTCCCAAGAGATCTGCGTCAGATAAAACAAGACGAATCGACCCATATCTTGAGGGATCGCAGCTGATCCCTCCGCTTTCAGTCCGTACTTAACGCCGATGGATTCCTCCGAAATATTGTCGATGATTGGATACTTGCCCTCGAAGGAGTTGTAGAAACGCTGCACAAACTGTTCGCCCCAGGGGCGCTGGAGGTATTTCTTACCTTGATATTCCAGAAACGGCTGGGGCCACTCATCGAATTTGTTAACCTCGTTTCCGATCTGTTGCCCGTGCTCCGCGTAAATCAGGCTGTCTGAGGACAGCCAGTAACCCTCGAAGGCCACTCTTACGCGGTCCGGCGGTGCGTTGATCGCCTTGAGCACTGCACCAGCTACGCCTTCAAAGAGCAGCGCCGCATCGTGGTTCCCGGGAATGAGCACCACCCGGTTGTCGCCGGACTTGGCGAACTTGCCGATCGCGTCCAATTCCGCCTGATGGAATTGAATTACCCGTTGGAGCCGTTTCAGAGCGCCTTCTTGCGTGCAACCGAGATTCTTGTTCGCCGCCACGGTGCAGTCGTTCGGGTCGAGGGATTGCCAGAGTTCGAAAGTGTCACCATTGAGAATCAGATCGGCCTTGCCTTGCCCCAGAGTGTTCATTTCGTCGAGGAAGGCGGCAAACTCCGGTGCCCAGCGTGCGTCCTCATAATTGTGCCAGTGGCCATCTACTTTGCCCGGTCCAAAATGAGTGTCGCTGATAAATATCCGAAGGCGGTCGCTGCCAGGAGGCGTGACCGCGTGAGCGACCTGAAATATCAAGGCCACTATCAGACCGCACAATAGGCGGGAACAAGAGGTCATCATCTCAGTGCTCCCTTCTTCGAAACTGCCAAATTTGCAAAGCTGACGCGTATATACCTGACATATTGATGGCAAAGCGTGGCCCGCTGGTACGCAGACATTTGGGAATCCGCGTCCAAGAGGACGTCAAAAGCAAGTTTTTCCTGGGGAAGTCAGCGGTAGAAGCCCCCTCGGACGTGAAACTCAGATTGAGCCTCACTCTCCCGACCGCCGAATCGAAACCACAATATTCTCGGACAGACTTAATGTCAACAGCGACTTAGTAGCTCCAAGACAAACTGTGTCGAGTTCTCATGAACCGTAACAAGAGAGCCCGTGAGGTAAACGACCAATCGGCGATGGACTATCTCCGAGTCGCCGCCAGCAAGGCACGCGTTTCGGCTTGAGGTTCTATCCTATTGTCACGTCGATGGGCAAGGAACCTTCGTAAAGCCCCGTGACGACTCCGTACGAATCGACCTGGAACACCCCTCTGAAGCCATCCCCTTCAGCCTCCCACAGTCCGTCGTCGGGCGTTCCGTAGTCCAAAAGGAATCGGAAGTCCCGGTCTCGGATGTATTGAAAGATCGCAGAATCGATTCCCATGAACGCCCGCAGGTCTTTCACATCGGTGCGTGTCTCGAAGGGCAACGGAATTGGCAGCTTGCGGGCCTCCCAAATTCGACCCCAAAACTCTTGAATCAGTCCGGCTCGATTCAGTCGCAGAGAATTGTGCCGCAAGGGGTCGATCAAACGTTGGCCTTGGAGGGTTGCTTCGCGCAACGGCGACGCCTTGGTCTTGTCAAAGAGGTCCGGGCTGCTTGCGGCAAGGAACAGCAGTTCGGCACCCTCTTGCACCGCAACAGCCTCCTCGAAGCGCCTTGCGTAGAAACGGATGATCTCACGGACGGCCTCTTCGAAGTGGTTTTCAGCAGGTTCATCCGGATCGCAGATTTCCAAGTCGAAGTCTCGCATATCAGCAGCAGTCCAAAGGGAGGAGATTACACCCACGGCCCGGCGATAGCCACGAGGCAAACCTTCATTCACGATCTTATTGTAGATGGATGTGCGGTGTTCTGAGGTCGAGGCGTCCCTGAAAGTCCCCTTCGCCTCGATCAGTACTCTGCCGCCTCCACCTGTCTCGATTGCGTCGAAATCGAAACCGGCCGAAATCTTCCGGATCGTCCGCCCGTCGATCACTCCCCTCTTTCTGAGAACTTCCAGACTCATCCCGACTCCGAGGATCTCGGAGCAAAGCCGCTTAATGTCCCCATCCATAGGATCTTCGACCACCAGCTGCCCCAAGGTTACTGTGGGTGAGATCAGAGAGATGATTGTCCAAGCCATCGCGGTTGCGAGTTGTCGACGAGTTGGCCCTGCCGTGAATGCACCTGGATTCACGCGATCAGAGAAGTGCCGCCCTGCCTGCACCAAGACATCGGCCAGTTGCAAGTTGCAGCCGGAGCTTAGCAGACTCGTGAGCCATGGAGGGTCGGCAACCGGGCAGCGTCGAATGGGTTTGCTCGTATTATTCTTTCGGACAATCAGCGAGAACGTTGGCGACGGGACGAGCGAAGTGTCTATCGTGACGAGCACGGGATGCCTCCATGTTATGCCTTGGCTCAATAGACTCCCAACTGAGGGAAGGTGCCGGACTGCAGGAGGCTGGAATTTGCTTACGGGTGGTTGGGCTTGTCCCCTAGGAAGGCAAACAAAACTCGCCGTCCGCCGGGCTCTTTGATCGCCTTTTTGGAGGATTCCACGGTTACAAAGACAGAATTGATCTGCGCCAAAACGTGAGGATCGTCGAAGGTCAGCACCCAGCGCCCATCGTTCGCGTCGTCGTTGTGGAAAATGCCCAGGCTTCTGATTGGCTTCTCGGCGCCGAGGCGCTCGCCCCAAACATAGAATGAGACCTTCGCATCCAGCTTCCGCGCGTCTGCCAGATCGTACGCATAGAAGATGAGGGACTTTCCTTCCGTATAGAAAATCCGGCCGAACGCGCGCTGGTTCTTTCCGTCTCCGTCCCGGTCGTGCACATCAATGATGTGGAGATTGCGCGCGACCACAAGATCACGCACGTCGCTCCCTGTTGCGGCGAGGGCCTGTTGCTGCCGCAGGGCTTCTGCGTCGTCAGAGAGCTGTTTCTGCAGTTCACGAACCTCGGCCTCTTCCAGAGCCACCGCGGTATCGCTCGCATTCTTGTCCGATCGCGCCTTTTCCAATTCTCCCTGGAGTTCAGCGATGCGAGCTTCGCGCTGCGATCGTTCCGAAGCGGAAAGAGCACTTCGCTGCTCCGATTCTTTGAGCCGGGAATCAAGGTCGGCCGTTCGCTGTTTCGCAGCTTCTAGTTCGGTGCGTTGCGATTGAATCGTGGACGACGCCGAGTTTAGTTGCGTACGTGTGGACGAGAGTTCCTGCCTTAGATGGGTGTCTTCGACTCGCGGGTTTTGATCCCCTTTGGGAGGGGTAGAGACAACTTCCGGGACGGACAGCGGAGGATTGGTCGCTTTCAAGGATGCCTTGTGCTTACTAAGGATCAGGGTGGCCACGACCAGGATCAGGGCCGCGGCAGCGCCGGCAAGCATGAAACGAGCGGAGCGACGGGGCGGTGTGATTTGCTGCGGATTATTCCGGCTGAGTTCAATGCCCTCGGACCTGGCGCGGGCGACAAATCTTTGGGTCATGCCAGAGGGAATTTGGCAGTACAGCCGCTTCGCGGCCAGACTTGATAGCGCTTGAGCGCTGATCTGGTTAAAGTCGTAAGCAGCGCTGCGGCAGCTAGGGCAGGTCTCGAGGTGAGATCTCAGATCCTCCAACTCATCGTGCGAGGCTTGGCCACTGGCAGCCAGTGCGCATAGTTCCTCGTATTGTTCATGGGTATTCAACGAGGATCCCCTTGACCTTTACCTTACCCTCACTGGACGCTTTTTCGGTGGCTTTATGGGTTTCCAGCAGGACGGTCCGCAACTTTGCCAGTCCCCGGTAGAGATTGTGCCGTACCGAAGAAGCCGAGTCACCCGTCTTCTTTGCGATCT
>Ga0210406_10002713_pt1 | contig 20001 bp, 19 predicted proteins | sample IncBWC30MmetaG_FD_155454 | JGI IMG/M metagenome (GOLD analysis project Ga0210406, IMG submission 155454) | Forest soil microbial communities from Barre Woods Harvard Forest LTER site, Petersham, Massachusetts, United States - Inc-BW-C-30-M | ecosystem: Environmental > Terrestrial > Soil >... | reverse complement strand
CACCCGTGCGGATCGGCTCTCTCTGGATCAGGTGAAGTCCGTCATGGAACGATTGCCGGTCCGCTCGGTCAACCTCGGCACCGGCGAGAACGGTATGCATCCGGACTTCAAATCAATTCTTGCGTACCTGCGCAAACGCCCCATCAAGATGACGATCACTTCCAACGGCCACAGCGTTGCCTCTCTGCAAGACAACGAGTTGCGCGCCTTTCACGATATTGAATTTTCTCTCGATTACCCTACCCAGGCGGAGCAGGATGCCCAGCGCGGGGCAGGGAACTGGGAGCTGATTCAGCAACAAGCCGAGCGCTGCGTGCGCCTGGGTGTGCCGGTGACGATTATTGCGGTGATGATGAAGGCGAACTACTTGCGGTTGGCGGACGTCGCGCAGGTTGCAAAGCGCTTTGGCGCTCCCTTGCGCGTGAACGTCTATCAGTCGGTGCGGTCCGATCTCTACGCGCTCACATATGAAGAGTACTGGCAAGGCTTCCGCAAACTTTTCGAGAGCACCGATGTGATCGCAATCGGCGAGCCGCTGGTGCGGGCGATGGCCGGCCTGCCGCCGCTCGAAGGCGGATGCGGCGTCAGCACGGTGCGAGTGACGCCCCGCGCGACGACGCAGCCGTGCGTTTATTGGCCGGGCTCCGGCGAGCCGCTGTCCGATTTGATTTCTTCAGGGGCCGGGATATTGAACTCTGCCCCGTTTGAGCAGGCGCGTACGCTTCCTGAAGCGTGCCGGTCCTGCGAGTTTCGAGAGACGTGTCATGGAGGATGCGCGGGACGGCGGCGCTTGCAAGGAGCACTGCTGCAACCGGATTTTTATTGCCCGATCGTTCGGGGAGAGCGCCCACGGCTCGAACTTCGCATGGCCGCGAATCGCGATCTCCCCAAATTTGGCAGTTCCTGCACCACGGTTGTGATTGCGCGTTAGCCCTGTTCGCAGGGAAACGCCGCTTCACTTAGCCGGAATCGCGTCCATCCACTTGTCTGATCCAGCCAGCTTGTAGGCTACATTCGTAAAGAAAATGCGTGCCGGTTTGCCGTCCGCGGTTCCGCGATGGTCGGCGGAGACAAGCAGCGGGCCCGCCTTCTGGTAGCCTACCCAGGTGGCGGTGACGTTGCTCGGTGGCTTCGGTCCTCCGCGCAGATAGACGAACTGCACGACTCGGCCGTCCGCTCCGACATAAAGATTCCACGTATCCCCCGGCGTATACCCGCCGAGTTCCGCGCCATATTTCACCGACACGAGTGTTGCCGTGCCTTTTCCGATCGGCAATTTTGCTTTCTCCGTCACGGTCACGTTGGCGCTGGTGTCCCAGTAGGCATGGAAGGGGAAGATGAACCAATAGTTGTCGTTGAGGAATCCCGGATCGATTTCGTCTTTCACGCTGGCGGGCGCGTTATTCATCTGGTTCCGGTTGTAGGTAACCTTCACCGGCTTGCCGTCTTTATCTTTGGATTCATAGGTGACTGCGCCGGTCTTGGGCTCCCACGTCCAGGTCCGCGACAGATTCAACTTCAGGGCCGGAAGCTCTATGTTAAACGTGTAGCGGACCGCCTCGAGCTGTCCGTACGAATCAAGGCCGTAGGTCTTGGCAAGCTGTTCGACTATGGCTGGGCGCGTCTGCGCATGGGAAGTGCCCGCAAAAAGCACCGCCCCCAGTAATAGGGAAGCGATCGTCATACAAAGGCGCAACTTGGTCATGAATTTCCTCCTCAGTGTGTGGTACGTGTGCCGGTTGGATGTCCTACAAAGGTCCCTGGATGCGGTGAATTATAGGTGGCGCAGTTGGCTTCGCTGCACCCCGTGCGCTGAGCATTGTAGTCCCGGCGGTCATCGGCGAGTCAAGCGAGATGGCGCCGAGTCACTACGGTCTGCGCGGGGGTGCGAGTTTCACTGGCGGCCCGCCCGGTGACCAAGTTGCGCGACTGCAGGTTGCCATTCGCTGAACCAGCGCGCAGTCCTCGGGGCCTTCGCGGGAGAAAGCTGCAATTCCCGAGCCAGCTGAACCAGGTCGTTGGCGACGTCGATGTCATAAAAGGATTCGGAAAAACCGGTTGAGAGTCCGAGCTCCTTCGTGCGCGCCAGCAATCTCTCGAGTGCGCTCTTTGTTCCCAGACCATCGCTTTCGAAGAGCGTTGGATGAGCGGCCTTGGCGCCAACCAGATAGTAGCCTCCATCGTTGGTTGGCCCGACAACCACGTCATGCTTGGCGAGTATTTCGAACGCGCCCTCCAGAACCGCCGGCGCAAGATGCGGACTGTCGCTGTTGAACGCGATCACGCGCTGGCGGCCGGCGGCGGTGAAATGCCGAAAAACAAAGTTGAGTCCGGCGGCGAGGCCATCGCCTTTTTGCGCCACTACCGACACTCCATCTCTACCTACCAGCTGCGCTAGTTCTTCCTGATCCGGCTCGGGGCACACCACCGCGACCTCGACGCCGTTCAACGACTTGACCAGGTCCAGTGTGTCCGCCAAAAGGCAGCGATAAAGCGCGATTACCGCGGGAGACGAAAGGCTTTCCGAAAGACGGGTCTTCACCATGCCGGGCCTTGGGGCTTTCGCCATAATGACCAAGGTGCGCTTTGGGCGAGTGAGCGGCTCAGATGTCTGGCTAGTGGATTCCATAAGAGGGTTGGCCCATCGGAGCTTACGCCGGTCGCGGCGCTCCGGCCCTTCGGCGTCGAAAAGAATACAGCACGATCCGGCTGAGGATGAACCAACCTGCCCCGATCGTGCCCTTCAGCGTACCGCTGATTTTGGATTTGCCGATGCGCGGGTGGTAGCTGACAGGAACTTCCACGATTCGAAATCCCACGATAGCCCCTTTCACGATCATTTCCACTGCCCAGCCGTATGTAGTCTCTTCGAGGGCCAGGGCGCGAAGCACTTCGGCGCGGCCGGCGCGAAACGGACCGAGGTCGCTGATTTTGACGCCGTACAAGAGCCGGATCATGCCCGCGGCGAGGTGATTGCCGAACGCTTGGTGCCACGGCAGCGCTCCGGCGTTGCTGTGGCCGCCCAGGCGCGAACCGAGCGTGATGTCAGCGCGCCCTTCGAGGATCGGAGCCAGGAGAATCGGCAACTCCGCCGGGCGATCACTGTAGTCGCCATCCAGGAAAACCACCACATCCGGATTTTGCGTATTCGCAAGCCCGGTCAAGCAAGCCCGCCCGTATCCTCGCCGAGGCTCCTCGATAACTTGCGCCCCCATCTTTCGCGCGACATCGGGCGTTCCGTCCGTCGAATTGCTGTCGACGACGATAATTTCCGTCACGAGATGCGAAGGCAGATCAGCGAGCACACGGCCAATGGCCTGCGCTTCGTTATGGGTTGGAATAATCACCGACACTCGCAAGCGGATTCCTTCATCACCACCAAGGTGACGCGGGGTTCCGCCGCGCCAGAATGGCGTCAACGCCCCAAGCTCGGCCCGCACGCCCTACCACAAGCGCAAGTGATGCCATCACCGGAACCAGCAGTTCCCAGATCCACGACGTGCCCAACTCGGATATCCACAGACTGCCCAGGTACAGAAACGCTGCCAGCGCGACCGGGCGCGTCAGCAGGCCAATGACGAGCAGGATCCCGAGAGAAATCTCGGCAATCGCCTGCAGCGGAGCCGCCATCGCCGCATGACTCGCCATCAAGCCCATCACCGCCTTCCACACTGCCGGCGAGTGACTTGCCTTTATGTAATAGTTGATGAGCCCTGCGTAACCCCCCGGAGTGTAAAGTCCCTTCCCCAGATTTTCGAAAAAGACCCACACCAACATCGCCCCGATCGTGACCCGAACGATCGCCAGCCCGGTTGCGGCCTGGGACCGCGCGCCGAAGCTGGCCGCGGCGCTTCCTGCTTGTGTTGCGTTTGTCGTCATTCTGAACCTCTGCGCAATGGATTCGACTTGTGACCAGACCGGAAGCGCAATCTTAGTCCATCCGCCCGGAGTGTGCCATATGGATGCACAGGGTCCAACTAAGTTACAGTGGCATGCGACGCCGCACCTGAATTACGCCGGGGACCCCACTGCTGCGACCTCGCTCCCTATCGCGCCAGCCACATGGCGTACCGCATCGCTTCAAACATCGGGCGGCGATAATGCACGCGCAGAATCCGGTACCAGAAAAAGATGGAATTCGGCTTCATAACTTTGCTCCTTACTTTGCCCCGAATCCCCGTGCTGCGGAACTCCCCGCGTCATCGTGGTTTGGGTCTCCCATCCTGATTTACAGGATGGCTAGGAGTGGCACATCACGCGATGGAATGACCTTTTTGCACTACGGAAGTCTCGTTTCTGTCTACCCTGATTGTGGTACCGGCGGGCAGCAAACTTTTTGCGAGCTAAGAACTCTTGCGCGGCCTACCCTTGCGGGTTTGGTTTAAGCCTGCCCGCCGCAGGCAGGCAAGTGTGGGTGATTCTTGATTTTGAACCTGTGTCCTCTGCCGAGTTCTTGGACCTTCAACGCTCCCTTCTTCCGTTATATCCTTCCGTAGCTATACGAGGGAAAACATGAAGATTGCACAGGCAACTCTGCTCGCCTCCACCATTCTGGCAATGGCTTGTAGCGCTGGCCGCATCGCGGCGCAGCAGCACACGCACGTCGAAAGGCCCGTGATACCTGCGCGGACCGAGGATGTCGGCACGACCGAGGGCATCGTGAAGGCGAGCTACGAGGCCATTTCCGGCGGCGTTGGCGTGCCCCGCAATTGGGGACGCGACCGCACCCTGTTCGACCCGCAATCTCGTTCCGTGGCCGTCGAGGTGGACCCCAAGACCGGTGCCATCACCACGAAAGCAAAATCCGAACAGGATTTCGCCGACGAGGCGGATGCCTGGATGGTGAAAAACGGCTTTACCGAACGCGAACTGGCTCACGTCATCAAACGATATGGGAACGTCGCCACCGTGCTCAGCAGCTACGAAGGGAAAACCGCCGCCGGAAAAATCGTCTCCCGCGGCGTCAACATCTTTCAGCTCTACTTCGACGGCAAGCGCTGGTGGATCCTCTCCATGGTCTGGGACGAAGAACGCCCCGGCAACCCCATCCCGCCGGAATTGCTGTAGAGGAGAGATACCCTGAAAACGATTTGCCCTGGGAATTTCGCGCAGATTGCGGGTGCAGCTTTGACACCTGTGTGCTTCTCACGGTCGCTACCGTGCGGGCAGATGAGATCAAGGTGGTGACTTCCGCGACCTTCAAACCTGCTTATCTGGAATTGGTCCCAGAATATGAACGTGCCACGCACGACGTACTTGTCACGGAATATGGTCCGTCTATGGGGGCGACGCATAACGCCATTCCGATGCGCCTCAACAGGGGTGAGGAAATCGATGTCATTATCATGGCCGCTTCCAGGCTTGATGAGATGATCAAGGAGGGTAAGGTCAGAGCGGAAGGCCGGGTCGACTTGGCCCGTTCGAATATCGCCATGGCCGTCAAACTCGGCGCGCCCAAGCCCGACATTAGCACCTTGGATGCGCTGAAGAAAACCTTACTCGAGGCAAAATCGATTGCGTGTTCCGATAGCGACAGCGGCGTCTATCTGACCACCGAGTTGTTTCAGAAGCTCGGTATTGCTGACCGCATTAAAGGTAAGGTTATAAAAATCGAGGCCACCCCTGTAGGCGAGGCGGTCGCGTCGGGAAACGCTGAGATCGGGTTCCAACAGATCAGTGAGCTTCTCCCCGTAAAGGGAATCGATATTGTTGGACCGCTGCCCCCCGGAGCGCAGCGGGTCACCTTTTTTGCCGCAGGTATCCCGGTAACCGCAAAGAATCCGGTGGCCGCCAAGAGGCTCATTCAATGGCTTGCTTCGCCAGCCGCTTATGCAGCCATCCGCAAAAGTGGTTTGGAGCCAGCCAAGTAATCCAATTGGTTGATTAGATGACGGCGTCGACAAATCAGCCAACTCGCCTACCTCGGAAGGTGGCCGCTACAAAGGATCACTTCCACCAGCTTGCCCTGAGCGCAGCCGAAGGGTCGCCCTTCACAGGTCACTGGTCGCCGGCCACCTTCCCTACCAATTTGTCGGTTGCGCCACTGCTCCCGCCTGCGGGACACTGGTATTTCAATATCGGTTGCAACCCATTCCGTTACGAGGTCAAGACATGTCCAACCCAATCGGTGAACTAAAACTCCCCGTACGCCTGATGATGACGCCGGGCCCCTCCTCCATCGACCCCCGCGTCTATCGGGCATTGTCGACCCAGCTTGTGGGCCACATGGATCCCTGGTTCCGCACCTGCATGGACGAGACGCAGACCCTGCTGCGCCAGATCTTCCAGACGGAAAATCGCGTCACGTTTCCGCTCTCTGCCTCCGGCTCGGGCGGCATTGAAGCAGCCGTGCTGAATTCGCTGGAACCCGGCGATGAAGCGATCTGCTGCGTGAATGGCGCGTTTTCCGAGCGCATGTACGTAATCGCGCAGCACACGCCCGCGACCGTCCACATCGTCCAAGCGCCCTACGGAAAGCCCGTCGACCCCGAAGACGTCCGCAAGGTGGCCAAAGGCCGCAAAATTAAAATGATCGGACTCGCTCAGGGAGAAACTTCCTCCGGTGTCGTCACCGAGATCGATCCCTTCCGCAAAGTTGCCGACGAGTTTGGTGCCTTGCTCGTCGTGGACGCCGTCGCTTCTCTCGCCGCCGAACCGCTCCACATCGACAAGCAGCGCATCGACATCTGCTTCAGTGGTTCGCAAAAAGCGATCAGCGCGCCCCCGGGAATGTCGCCCATCACCGTCAGCCCGCGCGCCGAAGAAGCTTTCCGCAATCGCAAATCAAAAGTGCAAAGCTGGTACTTCGATCTTTCCACCGCGATGAATTACTGGGGCAAGGACCGCCTGTATCACCACACTCCGCCAATCTCCCTGATTTACGCGTTGCGCGAAGCAATGCGCATCGTCCTTGAAGAAGGGCTCGAAGCCCGGTGGGCCAAGCACAAGCTCAACCAGTTGGCGCTGATCGCAGGCGTCGAAGCCTTGGGCTTGAAGCTGCTGGTCGAAAACCCGAAAGACCGCCTGGTCACCGTAACCGCCGTCATGATTCCCACGGGCGTCAACGATGCGAAGTTCCGCAACCAGCTTCTCGACGAATTCAACATCGAAATCGCCGGCGGCATCGGCGCCGTGAAAGACAAAATCTGGCGCCTCGGCCTGATGGGCTACTGCAGCCAGAAGCCTTTCGTGCTGCAACTCCTCGCCGCGATGGAAAAATCGCTCCACGATCAGGGCCACCGCGTCTCGCCCGGAGCCGGCGTCGGCGCCGCTCTCGGCGTCTACATCAAGGCCGAAACCCCGGCCCTCGCCGCCCACTAAATAACTTAGATAGATCTGCTTGGCCGGAGTGTTTCGATGCGCACGTTCAATTTGCAGGAAGCAAAGAGAAGGTTTTCAGAAATCCTGGAACGTGCCGCTCGTGGTGAACGCACCGGACTGACCAGGCAGGACAAGCTTGTCGCGATCGTCGGTCCCCCGCCACGCGAAACCGCTGAGATACAGAACATTTTCAGAAAGATTGAAAGAATTCGCAAGCGCGCGAAGAAGGTTCCTGGAGGGACTGCAAAGAGTTTGATTGAAGAAGGGCGAAATTAGACCTACTCGCATTTTTGCAGACTTTCGCCGCCCGCGTTGGAAAGTTCGCCTTCCCAGCGTGCGATGACGGCGCTGGCCAGGCAATTGCCAATTACGTTCACAGACGTGCGCGCCATGTCGATCAGCGCGTCTACGCCGAGAATGATGAAAATCGGCTCGGTCGGAAGATGAAACGTTGAAGCCGTGGCGAGTAAAACCACAGGAACCGCGCGCGGAACTCCGGCGATGCCCTTGCTCGTCAGCATCAGCGTGAACACCATCAGCAGCTGCTCCGGCCAGGACATGTGCATCCCCGCCGTTTGAGCAACGAAGATCGAAGCGAGGGCCAGATACAGCGTTGAGCCATCAAGGTTGAAGCTGTAGCCCGCTGGAATCACAAACGCTACGATCTGCCGCGGCACGCCAAACTCTTCCATTGATTCCATCGCGCGCGGCAGTGCGGCTTCCGAAGTGCTGGTTGCGAACGCAATCGTCGCCGGTTCCGCCACAAATTTCAGAAAGCGCCCGACTGGAATTCGCGCCAGCAGGGCCACCGGCAACAAAACCACCAGCAGAAACGCGAGCAAAGCTCCATACGCCGTCAGCACGAGCTTCCCCAATGGCAGCAGCACGCTGATTCCCATGTGCCCAACGGTGTAAGCCATCGCCGCGCCCACGCCGATTGGCGCGTAGTACATCACGATGTTTGTGAACTTGAACATCGTTTGCGCCAGCGACTCGGCCAGCGACAGCATCGGCTGCCGAGTTTTCTCGGGCACAAACGTCAATGCAATTCCGAAAAGCACGGCAAACACAGCCACCTGCAATATCTGGTTTTCGGCAACGGCCTTGGCGATATTCTCCGGGAAAACGTGCAGGAGAAAATCGTCCCACTTCAACGCCGCCGCAGGCGCAGCTGCCTGGTCCGCCGCGGGCGCTGGCAGATGCACTCCCTCGCCCGCCCGCGTCAGGTTGATCGCGCCAATTCCCAGGAACAGCGCGATCGTGGTGACCACCTCAAAATAGATCAGGCTCTTCAGCCCGATTCTGCCGACTTTTTTCAGGTTGCCGTGCGCAGCGATTCCCGTCACCAGCGTTCCCAGAATCAGCGGCGCGACGATTACCTTGATCAGCCGCAGAAAAATGTCGCCGAGCACCCGCAGATGCACCGCGAACTCCGGCCGGTCGATTCCCAACTCAAATCCCGCCAGCATCGCGACGAAAATCCAGTAGGTCAGCGACCGCCCTCGCGCTCCCGAAAAGGCGAGCAGTGCCAGCCCGCACCAGCGCAGCACCGGGAATATTCCTTGGGCCGGAAGCACCAGCGTCAGCAGAGCCCCAGCCGCAAATAGCGCCAAACCCGCCGCCAGCGATACCGAATTTGCGTTCGATGAAGTTTCCGGCAAAGATCCATCCCGCAAAGCGTGGATTTGTTTGAGAGTGGCGACATCATAGCCTGCCGCGCAAGATAGAGTGAAGCCCTTTCGCAATTCGGCGCGGAAACTTGCCGCTGATTTTTGCGGCTGCTATCGTTTGAACATGCCGAAAATCAGCTACCTCGAATGCTCGCGCTGCCACGCGCATCTCTCCGCGGAGAAACCTCAGACCGTTTGCCCGCAATGCGCGGGAGCGCTGTACGTTCGCTACGACCTCGCTCCATTGCACGGGATCGCCGCGCGCCAGGGAATTGCCCGCGATGCTGCAAACAGTCCGTGGAGCGGGCTGTGGCGCTATCGCAGCGTTCTGCCCGACGTTGAACCAGTCACCCTTGGTGAAGGCTGGACGCCGATGCTGCACAGCCGCCGGTATCCCGGCGTTTATGTAAAAGAGGAAGGCGCCAACCCCACCGGAAGCTTTAAAGCGCGCGGACTGGCGCTGGGTGTCAGCATGGCTCGCCACTACGGCCTGAAAAAATTGGCCGTTCCCTCCGCAGGCAACGCCGCCGGCGCCCTGGCTGCGTACGCCGCGGCTGCCGGAATCGAAGCGAACATTTTCATGCCCAAGGATGTGCCATTTGCGAATTACGTCGAAGCCACGATGTATGGGGCAAAAGCCACTTTGGTGGACGGCTTAATCTCCGATTGCGGCCGCATGGTGGCCGAGCGCAAAGAAAAGGAAGGCTGGTTTGATATTTCCACGTTGAAAGAGCCGTTCCGCATCGAAGGCAAGAAAACCATGGGCTACGAACTCGTCGAGCAGTTGGGCTGGGAATATCCAGCGGCGGTCTTCTATCCGACCGGCGGCGGGGTCGGCCTGATCGGCATGTGGAAAGCGTTCGGAGAACTCGAAGAACTCGGCTGGGTGAAGCCCGGGAGGCGTCCAAAGATGATCGCGGTGCAGTCCGCGGGTTGCGCACCGGTCACTAAGGCGTTTGAACAAGGCGAAAAAGCGAGCCAGATGTGGAATAACGCTGCGACGTTTGCTTCTGGCTTGCGCGTGCCGAAACCATATGGCGATTACATCATGCTGGAGATTTTGCGCGAATCCGGCGGCCTGGCCCTTTCTTTTTCCGATGAGCAGATCCTCGCGTCGCTGCAGGACTGGGCGAAAAACGAAGGAATTTTTCTTTCACCCGAGGGCGCCACAGCCACGGTCGCCTACGACCACCTGTTGCAATCCGGTTTTCTGAAACCGGAAGATCGCGTGGTACTCTTCAACACCGGCGCTGGGCTAAAATATACCGACGTCACCGCCGAAGCCGTCGGATTGCGCCGGCTGTCTTAAATGCCGCCGCGGCATTGACACGCCGCCGCAGGAATCGGACACTAATTATCGGCGGTGTCGCGGCCCGGCTCTCCAATTGCCGCGACGTTTCAGAAAAAAGAGGATTCAGTGCCTTCTTATCCCGTACTCGCGAACACCGGCGCCATGAATCAGTTCATCGGCGCGTTTGAAGTAACCTCGAAATTGAGCGGCCATGTTTACGACTGCCGTTTCTCCCACATCTGGAACGCCATCGCCACGCGCCACAGCGACACCATCGACGCCAAGTTCGAAGTGGACACGATCGGCCGCATTGTCGGCCTGGCGCACCCCGCGTTCGTCGAATTCCGTGAAAAGAGCGGCCGCGACCTGACAGACCGCGAAGGAAGCTTTATCGCCGCGGAGTTTCTCCGCGAGCGCCTTGAAGAGGAAGACGAGCGCCCGCTCTACGATGTGCCGCACCAGGAAGTGTCGCGCCTGATCAAAATGATCGGCATCAAGTAACCTTCAATTCAGTTGGGATTGTCTTCTCTGCGAACTCTGCCCCTCAGCGTCCTCTGCGTTAGACTCTTTCTTTTTTCTGGAGTACTAATCACCCTTTACCGGGTGTGCCGCCGTATAGGCGTCATCTTCCGCGCGGAACGCAGCCAGCCGCGGGTGATGCATTCCGTCCCGCCGCACAAAATAAATGGCCACCAGCATCAGCAGCGCGCCGAATACCATCACGCCGGTTGCCGCTTGCAAAGCGACCAGCAGGTCCGAAGCATCCGAAATCCGCCCGATCAACAATGGACCCAGCGCTCCCACGATCTGCGTCACGAACATATAAACGCCGATGGCTGTCGCATGGGCCCGCTGCGGGGTCAGGTCATGCAAGACGGCTGTCGTCGGCCCGTGGTACCACGACATGAAAAAGCTTGAGACAAAAAATCCCACCAAGACAATCCACTTTTCTTCCGATTGCAGCGCCAGCAACAGAAACGGCGCGGCCACCAGAAACGCCCCCGCGATCACCAAAATCCGTCCATACGCCAACCGCTTCTGCAGCAGGTCCGCGAAATATCCGCCCGCCAGCGCCCCGAGCACCAGCGAAAGCAGCGCAATCACAGCCAGCGAAAGCGCCGCCTCTTTCAAGCTGAAATCCTTGTAGCTGGTGGCATAGTCGATGCCCCAGGTCACAAACGACACCGTCGAAAAAGTGATGCAGGTCCCCGCAATCGTCATCGCCACGTAGGCCGGCACACTAAATAATTTCCACCACGAAACCATCTCGGACCGCGGCCGCTTCGGCGGCTCCTTCAGCTTGAATGCGGAAAGACCGGGGATAATTCCGATGGCGCCCACGATCAGAAAAGCGTACTGCCAGCCATGGCGCTCCCCCATGATCCCACCCAGCGCCAAGCCCCCCGCGCCGCCAAGCAACATTCCTGAGGCGAAAATGGCCTGGGTGAGCGCGCGATGTTCGATGGGGAACGAATCGGAAATCAAGGCTTGGGCGGCGGGCGCGTAGGCAGCCTCTCCGATTCCCACCAGGCCGCGGCACGTAAACAGAATCGCGAAAGTGGGAGCAAGGCCGCTGCACATCGACGCAACACTCCAGAAAAGGACACCGGCTGCAATGATCGTGTGTTGATTGAAGCGATCCGCGAGGTAGCCGGACGGAATACTCGCCAGCGCCAGCACGATCAGCAGCACGGTTTGCAGGGAGCCAAGCTGCGAGTCCGTCACGCCAAAGTGTTGCCGCAAAAGCGGAAGCAGCGGATTCAGCACCTGGCGATCCGCAAAGTTGACAAAATTGATCAAAGCCAGTACAGCAAGGAGACGCACTTGCGCGGCATTGAACGGCATAAACCGTGCCATCATTGGTAAAATCAGTTCCCCTGGCGCGAACGACCTGGCTACCGGCAGTTCCAGCAACTTCCCGAGCAATCCGGGACCGGAAAGGATTATATACCGCGGATGAGCGAAGCCAATCGCAACGCCACCACAAATGACCGCCTGACCACGGTGCTTTCCTACGGGGCCCCGCTTCTACTCGGATACCTGGTATTTCGCATCACCGCGCCATTTCTCGTTCCGCTTGCGTGGTCCGCGGTGCTGGCCATCTTCTTTTTTCCGATATTTGTTCGCCTGAACATTCGCTTCCCGATCAACAAGGCGGCCCTGCTCTCCACCATCGGTGTCACGCTGGTGTTAATTGTGCCGGTCCTGGTGGTGCTGCTGTTCGCGGGGCGCGAAGCGGTGGAAATTACCGTCCGCATCCGCAATCTGATCAGTACGGGCGGCCTGATCGTGCCGGTAAGCATGGCCGATACCATTCGCCACCATTTGCCTCAATCCATGCAGGACCTCGAATTCGTGGGGCCGCTGCAGCAGGGGATGGAAAAAATCGCATCTTACCTCGCCGGGAGTCTAGCGGGCATGGTCAAGAACCTCTTCTCCTTCCTCGTCGATCTCTTCATCCTGCTCTTTGCCCTGTTTTTCATGTTCCGCGACGGCGAAACCATTCTGGGCGGCCTCCGGCATTTGATTCCATTTGAAAAAAGCATCCAGGACGAAATGATCAGCGAATCACGCGACCTGATCTTTGCAAGCGTTGCCGTCGCCCTCCTTGTAGCCGCCATCCAGGGCGTACTTGGCGGCACGGCTTTTGCACTTACAGGTCTCCCGGCGCCTATGTTTATGGGTGTCTTGATCGCTTTTTTTTCCATTGTGCCCGTGGTCGGCTCGGCGCTGATCTGGGCCCCAGCGGCGCTCTGGCTGGGCTTCAACGGAAGCTGGGGAAAAGCGCTGCTGGTAGTGACAATTTGCGGAGGGGTGGCCGGGGTGGCGGATAACCTGGTGCGCCCGCTGCTGCTTCGCAACAGGACCCGCTTGAATGACCTGCTGATATTCATCAGCATTCTGGGTGGACTGCAGGTGTTTGGGCTGCTCGGGTTAGTGGCCGGCCCGACCATCGTGGCAGCGGCTTTGGGCGTATTCCGCGTGTATACAGAGCATCGGGGCGAACTCGAAGAGTCAGACGCGTAACTTCTTGCCATCCGCCGGGGCTAAATTCAGCGCCTCTGGCTTCGCTGTGTGCTAGAGTACGCGCTCGAATGGCAAAAACGACCGAAATGACCATGACGAAGCCGAAAGAACTTGGGCTGGAGAAGCTGCGCTGGCGGTGCGAACTCTCCCGCATTCCATTCGAAACGACGGCGCAGGCGCAAAAACGCGAAGGCTTCATCGGGCAAGAGCGCGCCCTCCGCGCCCTGAAAATGGGCGTGGAATTATCCGCGCCGGGGTACAACGTTTTTGTCTGTGGCCTGGCGGGAACCAGCCGCGGCGGCACCATTGCCCAGATGATTGAAGAACTGCACCCGGCGACCAAGCCTTCCATGGACCGCTGCTACGTCAACAATTTCAAAATTACCGACCGCCCGCGCCTGCTGGTTTTGCCGCGAGGCTCGGCGAACCTGTTCAAGAAAGACGTCCAGGCCGGTATCGATTTCCTGCGGCGCCGCATCCCGCAGGTATTCGAAGGTGAACCGTTCCAGCGCCAGAAAGGGCGAATCGTCGAGCGTTTTTCCGTGCGCGAAAAAGAATTAATGGACGATTTCACCCGCCGCATCGCCCGCGACCAGTTTGCCCTGGGCCACATGCAGGTGGGCGCCGTTGCGCTGCCTGAGATTTTCCCAGTGCTCGAAGGCCAGATGGTGCCCATCGAGGATATTTCCAAGATGGTGCATGAAGGAAAATTGGAAACTGGCGTCGCCGAGGAGATTGAACGCAAGTACGAACAGTTCCGCCAGGAATTTACGGTCGTTTATCGCAAGACGCTTACGCTTTCGCGGGAACTCGCCAGCGAGCTGAGCTATCTGGAACAGGAAGCTGCTTCCGTCCTCGTGGATGGTGTCATCGAGGAGTTGAAGGAAAAATATCCCGGCACCGGCGTGACCGAATATCTGGAAGAGGTTCGCCACCACATCCTCGACAATCTGGGCCCCTTCAAAGAACGCGAGGGCGAAGAGGAGCAAACCCCGGAGAGTCCCGAAATTCAGCAGCAGAAATCACCCGGGCCGGAGCGCGATCCCTTCCGCGTGTACGGCGTGAACGTTATCCTGGCGCATAATTCCGAAGACAATTCGCCGGTGATCTTCGAGACCACGCCGAGTTACGCCAATCTTTTTGGCACGATCCAGCGCGCTTATGACGCGCGCGGCGGCTGGTCCAGTGATTTCATGGACCTACGCGGCGGCTCGCTGCTTCGTGCCGACGGCGGCTTCCTGATCATGTATGCGATCGAGGCACTTTCCGAACAGGGTGTGTGGCGGGCCCTGAAACGCACACTGAATCACAATCGGCTGGAAATTCAGCCGCTCGAGGTCTTTTATCCCTTCACTGCCACCGCGTTGAAGCCGGAGCCTGTGGACCTCAACGTAAAGGTCATCCTGATTGGTGACCGCGATCTCTACGAAGTTCTCTTCGAGTACGAGGAAGATTTTCAGAAAATCTTCAAGGTGCGCGTGGAGTTCGATGAAGAGATGCCGATGACCGACGGCGTGATCGAGGAATATGCTGGGCGCCTGCGGGGCCTTAGTGAAAAGGAAAATCTATTTCCCTTCGATCGGGGAGCGTTCGCCGCAATTCTCGAATATGGCGTCCGAAGAGCCGGCCGTCGAAATAAAGTCACTGCGCGCTTTGTGGATATCGCCGACCTGGCCCGCGAAGCGCATTATGCTTCCGCGGCCGCAGGCGAGAATGTTGTTCGAGCGGCTCACGTGCGGTCGGCGATCGCTTCCAAGATGGAGCGGCACAATCTGGTGGAAACGCGCATCCGCGAAATGATCGAGGAGAAGACTTTGCTTGTAGATGTTTCGGGTGAATGCGTCGGCCAGGTGAACGGACTCAGCGTCCTCGAAATCGGCGGGTATTCTTTCGGGAAGCCCGTCCGCATCACTGCCAGCGCGGCTCTCGGCAAGGCCGGGCTCATCAATATCGAGCGGGAATCCAATCTGAGCGGTAGATTCCACGACAAGGGCGTGCACATCATTGCCGGCTACCTGCGCAGTTGTTTTGCAAAGGACAAGCCGCTCTCGCTCGCGGCCAGCATCTGCTTCGAACAGTCGTACTCCGGCGTCGACGGCGATAGCGCAAGCTCCACCGAGGTCTACGCGCTGCTCTCCGCGCTTTCCGAACTTCCGCTTCGCCAGGATGTCGCGGTCACTGGTTCCCTCAATCAGAAGGGTGACATTCAAGCCATCGGCGGCGTGAATGAAAAAATCGAGGGTTTTTTCGACGTCTGCCGCATTTTCGGCCTCACGGGATCGCAAGGCGTTCTTATCCCTGCCTCCAATGTCGAAGACCTGATGCTCCGCGAAGACGTGCTGGACGCCGTCAGCAGCGGCAAGTTTCATATCTGGCCCGTGTCACGCATCGAGCAGGGAATTGAACTCCTCACCGGCCACGCCGCCGGCCACCGCAACGGCGACGGCTCGTTCGAAGATAAGACTGTGTTCGGCAGAGTTGACCGCCGCCTGATCGAAATGGCGCGGATGATGAAAGAATTCGACTAGCGGGAGTTTCCCCGGCTATTGCTTCGGCGCCTGATACCCTCTGCGATGATCCACGCGGTACGCGGTCGCTGGTTTTCCCGCCGCACCGGGCCGATCCACCTTCACATCAATGGAATGGAGCGCCCCGTCCGCGGCGGGCAGTGCAAACGCGAGACTGTACTCGTGGCGCACGATCTCAGCCACTTCTCTGTATGTCTCCTGAAACGCTTTCGCGTTCATTGGGAAATAGGCGCGGCCACCCGTGAGCGACGCGATCGCCTGTAAGCGACGGTCTGCGGCGGCAAACTCATCCTGCGCCTGCTGAATCTTCACTTTGCTGCCCTGCTTGCCGTTGCGCAGCGGCCCGCTGGTCGAAACGCACAGGATGCGCACGTCGCCCGTTTGCAGCCGCGCCTGCAGCGCCGCTGCAGCGGGCTCCGGCGAAGTATCCACCCCAGTAGAAATCAGAACGATTGTTTTCTTGCCGGGAACGCGCTCCAGCCAATCCAGCACGGTGCTGAGGCTGCTCGCCAGATTCAGGTCGGCGAACCCCAGATTAAACTGGATGCTGCTCAGCGCCGCCTGTGCCGCTGCTTTGTCGGCGGTGAAATCCTGAATCCCCAGCGGAGCGTCTGTATATCTCGCCACTGCCACGCGATCGCCCGCGGAAAGCCCGTTCAGCATTGCATCGGCGGCGAACAGGTTGGCACCCTGCAGAAAATATGCCGCAGGGCCGGCTTCCACCAGCAGCAGCACCTGCCCAGGTTCTTCGATGGACGCGAACTCCGTAATAGTTTGTTCCGTGCCGTTGTCGAATACATGGAAAGCTTCGCGACGCAGACCTTCCACAAATTTCCCTTTGTCGCCGGTCACCACCACGCCGACGTTTACTCGCGCCACATCCACTCGAATAGACTGGCCCGCCGCAACGGGTGGTTGTTGCGCACACACCCGCCCCAAAATGAGCATGCAAGTTGAGGTGAACAGTAGAAATCGAGCCACGCAAAATCGTAGCTCCCGGCGCTAAAAGACAGAAGCCCTGTCCCGGCCTGAGTTTCCAGAAGCGGAGTCTCAGTGCGAGGAGCAGGGCTTGTTGGTTACAGTGAATTTGCAACTCAGCCGCAGAAAGCACCCGCGGCTGAAAAGAGCTCGTCAGGGTTTCGCAGCCGGTACGGCGGCAGGCGCGGCCGCAGCCGGGGCGCTGCTGGCGTCCTTCGGCGTCGACAAATAGCCGGTGATGGCGTTTTTGCCAACGTCGAATACAACCACTTCATACGGCGAAGTGCGCGCGCTGCCCTTCACGTAAAACTGCACCGGCTCACCCGCCGTCTTATCCTTCTTTTCAATAGCTTTGTCGTCGACCAGCACGGTCACGGTGTACTTGGATTTCTTCGAGTCAGTTTTGTTCAGGGACATCTGCACAGGGCCCACGCGTTGCGGGGTTTTGGCTTTCTGGACCGTGAATTCGTAGTAGTTTCGGTCTCCCCGCCGCTTCAATTCTTCCAGGTCATCATGGTTGTGCGCGATCAATCCGCTCATCACGCCCATATCACCCGTGGCGCGATCCAGTTTCGATTTGGTCGCTTCCAGGTCCGTGCGCGTAGACTCAATATCTTTTTTCGCGCCCGTCACGTCCGTAGCCACCGCGCCGATCTGCGCTTCGCTTTCCTTCTGCGCCTGTGCGATCTTTTCAGAAAGTTTCTGGTCGGAAGCCGTCTGCTGCTTGCGGATACCCTCCGCGCGGCTCCGGGCTTCCGCAAGTTCCGCCTGCGTCATTCCGATCTTTTGCGACGTGACGTCCATCTGGCCTTTCAATTCGGCCAGCCGGGAGTTGGCTTGATCCAGCTGCGCGGTCAGAATTTTGTTCTGGTCCTGGGCCTTGGTTACTTCCTGCTGCAGGTGCGTCTGCGCCGAATAGCCTGCGTAGGCCATGGCTCCCACTCCGGCAATCACCACGGCAAACAAAATGGTGATCCACCTTGGTGTTCCCCCGCCCTCATAGTGGTAGGACTCCTGCGGGCTCGGAACATTTGGAGAAATGCTCATTCTTCCTCCTCGGAAAGTTCAAATCGCGCGGTAATCGCTCGTTGGGATTATCCAACGAGACCCCGCCTAAGTCTAATGCCCTTGACCCGGAGTTGCTTACTTTTTTACTTTACCGCTCAATTGACCCCGGCGTTCCGGCCAGCGCGCAAAGATGGACGTGTTCAGCCCGCCGCGGGGCGTAAATTCGCCCTTCACCACGCACCACTCCGGCTTCGTTGCTTCCACGATGTCGTGCAGCATTTTATTCACGGCGTTTTCATAGAAAATGCCCAGGTTGCGGTAGGCCAGCAGATACATCTTCAGGGACTTCAACTCGATGCAAGCCTTTCGCGGCCTGTACTGAATCGTGATCGTCCCGTAATCGGGCAATCCGGTCTTCGGGCAAACCGAAGAGTATTCGGGAAAGCGCGTGGTAATCACGTATCCCGGGTATTGATTTGGCCAGGTTTCTAGTTGCGGCAGCTTGGCGGCAATCCCGGCCTCGGCGTGCTCATCGGTGTAATTCGGCATAAACTCCTCTGGAACTATTGTACCCGGGAACCCTGCACCTCTGGCCCTTGCCACTCCTGGATATCTGTCCTATGCTGTGGCGATTCGGAGGGGAATCCACCCACTCAGATGAATTGTCCCATCTGCAAGCAAGATGGTGCGCGCCGCTCGCGACGCCAGACGACGACCGATTATGTTCTCAGCGCAGTCGGCCTCTACCCCTGGCGTTGCCAGGGATGCCATGCCCGATTCCACGCCCGATTGATGTCGCTCAGCAGTTCGCTTCACGCCCACTGCCCGATCTGCGGCAATCCCGCTTTGAAACGCATTTCGCCCGAACATGTGAACTCCTTGTTTGGGATTGTCTGGCGGAAACTGCGCATTCCGGCGTTTCGCTGCGAACCTTGCCGGTATAAATATTTTTCGATTTTGCCACTTCAGCAGCGAGAGAAGCGGCAGGTTGAAGTCTCCTCCCGCGCCTGACCCCAACCCATATTCAGTTTGGTTCGAATATCTCCTAGAGTGGGCAGTCGACCGATTTCCCCTGCCGGATCAGGCCCCGTTCGTCAGAAAACACGGCGTACCCGCATTTCGGATCGGTCACATCTTCCAGAAGAAGATCGTAAGCTTTGTCGCCCTTCGAGAGATGCAAGCGCAGCCTCCAGCCCGGCACGATCTCCGCTCCATTCCCATAGAGCGCATGCGCTACCGTCGGAAAGTCGGCCGGTGCCCACTTGGTTCCATTTGAAGAGAAATCGCCGATCCCGATGAGCGTGTCCCAATTCGCATAGACGTCGTGCTTCTTGCGGTAGTCCGTCTCCGCCGCGTTGATCGCCTTCACCAGATTCTGCGCGAAACTCCGCCGCTCGCGCTCCCGGTCGGGCACAACCGGTGCCCCTTTCTGCGCCCGGCTCACCGCCTGGCAACTCATCACAAGCATCAGCACCAGTATGGCTTTTTGCATTTTTCCACGCATCGCTTTTCCTCTCCTGCTTATCGCGCAGGGAAAACGAACACTGCCAAGTGTAAATGACCTCTTCCGGTTTCACCCAAACACCTGCTCCCTGCAATTTCCGGTTTGCCCGTAAACCGTCCAGAATCGATGCCAAGCGCGCAGATCACTTCTTACAAGCCGACTTGTCGAGACCCATCGCCCAAAAGCTCCTGACTCTTCAAAGGGAGCGCACCAGCCACATTTACGCCGAAGCGACTAGAATAACTGTGGCAATGCGCTCTATTTCCGGAGGCCGGACATACAGACGAAAGACAATCTCATGGAACGCATTCCCACTCCGCCTGTACTGAATCGGCCGCATGTCCTCAAGGTCCGCCTGCTTTGTTTCAGGTACAGCTCCCGAAAAAAGCGGAGGAAGTTGGAGGCAGGACTGCGGCAAAACCATTTCTGGTCCGACAAAAACGAGCCCGGCTGAAGGTGGAAATGCCCTGGCTGCCGTTCGACGAATTGCCTGCGGCAAGCTTTTGAGTTTACTTTTTAGGCCGCATCCAGCGTTGGCAAGGCCGTGGATGCTCTCCACGGCCTTCCCGGACATCCGACGCAGCACGTCTTCAACCGAGTTACTCCCTGGATTCGGGCGTGGGCGAATGAGCCATGCGCTCGGCGCGCGCCTTGAGCGCCGAGAGCCACCAGTCA
>Ga0210406_10002712_pt1 | contig 20005 bp, 17 predicted proteins | sample IncBWC30MmetaG_FD_155454 | JGI IMG/M metagenome (GOLD analysis project Ga0210406, IMG submission 155454) | Forest soil microbial communities from Barre Woods Harvard Forest LTER site, Petersham, Massachusetts, United States - Inc-BW-C-30-M | ecosystem: Environmental > Terrestrial > Soil >... | reverse complement strand
AACTTGAAGCGCTTGGCAGCGCCCTTGTGCGTTTTCAATTTCGGCATTACGTCCTCAGAAACTGCCGTCAGCATTCAGCCATCGGCTCTCAGTTTAGATTTGTTCTCGCAGGATTTATTTGGCTCCCGCGAGAATTGTCGTTCAGCTAAGGCTTATCATTCCGAACGCAGCCCGAGCGCGGCCAGGAATCTGCTTTTGGCCCTACGAAGCGGGCTTGGCGACCTGCGCCGCGGGCACACCCGGCGCACTCTGCGCCGCAGCCTTGTGTTTCTCTTTCTCCCGTTCCTTCTCCGTCTTTTTCGGCGCCAGAATCGCGTGCAGTGTGTTCCCCTCTTGCCGGGGACGGAACTCTACGATGCTGTGCGGTTCCACGTCTTTGATCAAGCGCTCGAGGATCTGTCGGCCTAGGCCGGTGCGAGTCATCTCGCGTCCGCGAAAGAAAATCGTCGCCTTCACCTTGTCGCCCTCATCCAAAAACCGCAGCACATGATTCTTTTTGGTTTCGTAATCGTGGTCGTCCACATTGATGCGGAACTTGACCTCTTTCACGGTAATGGTTTTCTGGTGCTTCTTGGCTTCGCGCTCTTTCTTTTCCTGCTGGTAGAGATACTTCCCGTAGTCCATGATGCGGCACACGGGAGGCTGCGCGGTGGGCGAAATCTCAACCAGATCCAGATTCTTTTCGCGGGCTTTCTTGATGGCTTCGTAAGGCGGCATGATGCCAAGCTGCTGCCCTTCGTCATCAATCACGCGGATTTCGCGCGCCCGGATGCGATCATTGGTGCGGATAAAACGTTTATCGATACAATCCTCCGTGCTCTAAGCGATTGAGAATAAAGAATTATAGCATGAGAATTCTAGCGGTTCGTCCGGTCCGGGCCTGAGAGTGCCTCAGCCTATCGATTCTCGGCGGCCTGCGGTCGAGCTTTCGCTCGACCGACCGCCGAGGGCGGCATGTCCCGCGAGTGGAGACGATCCGCCAGTCGCCGGCTGTTCCGGAATGCGGATTTGCCGTGCGAAAATAAGAAAGAATGCCCGCGACTGGCGGGCGTTCCGATTTGCGAGGCCCGAACTCCATGTGCAGAAATATCAAAACCCTGTTCAATTTCGATCCACCGGTGACCGACGAAGAAGTCCGCGCCGCTGCGCTTCAGTTTGTCCGAAAAATCACCGGCTTCAATCAACCGTCAAAGACCAACGAAGCCTCGTTCCGCGCGGCCGTCGAGGAAGTCGCCGCCCTGTCGTCCCGTCTTCTACGCTCGCTCGAAACCACCGCTCCTCCCAAGAATCGCGAAGAGGAAGCCGCCAAAGCAAAAGCTCGAGCCGCCGAACGATTTGGAACTTAAGGGAAAATCTGGCTGCCAATTTTTTCGCGCGCGAGCTCGCGCGCCCGGGTATCTTGCTTCTACGGTCTGTACGGTATCGTACTTTCACCGAAAATACGGCATCCTCAGTGCAGAGCCTGTTGCGCTCTTTTCTCATGGCTTTGCGTCGCCTCGATGATCGAATCCGAGAGCTCAGCGATCAGGTGGTCGGCGCCTCTCGCGACGAACTGGATGTGATCCTCCCCGAACTGCTGGCCGCGATCCACGAGAAGATGGAACGTCTCCGAGGCCTCGCCCTCAACCGGTTCCTCGGAGGCGTTCATCCGTCGGAGCGACGAGCATTGCCGCCTTAGACGGTCAGGCTTTTTTACGTTGCATCGAATGTATTTTGTTTCATCGGCTTGCGCCGCCTTTTGTAATACGCCCTACCAAGAATCACGAATTCTCGGATTGACCTTCGGGTTCGGATCAGATAAACATTTTTTGGCGAAGGTCATTCCCCGAGGTCTCATGACCCCTGATGAACGAGAACGCATGCACGTCCTATGCGAGCGAATCGCAACAGAACAGGACCACGAGAAGTTCGTGAAGCTAGTGCAGGATCTCAACGATCTGCTGGACCACAAGCAGCAACGACTGGAGGACGCCTCGCCGAAACAATAACGGGTCCTCTCGCGGCATTCATCGTCGCCGGAATACCGCTCAAGCTAGAACCTTGTCATAGACCAAAACGACTCGATTGCGTCGAGCCTCTGGCTTGCGGAAAAATATTAAAAAAATTGTTAAGGATGCCGCTGAGCAAACTGCTTGGGCGTCGGGGGCCTCGGCGGTGAATTCCACAGTGGTGCCCCCGGGCACGGCCTGATTTTGAGGGCATGGGCGCTGCCTGAGCCTGGGGCGACGGCCGACATTAAGTGACCGACTCTGGGGAATCAGGCCCCTGGCCTCTCCGAGTTCGAAACCGCTTCTACTCCCAGTAAAGCTCCATCGACCACGTCTTCAATTCGCCCCCGCAACCAGCGGTTTGGGGCGTGGCTTCCGCGCAGACGAAGCTTCAAGTAGTTATCGGTGAGGGCTTCGGTGAAGTCGCCGCTCGCGTCGCTCCCGGTGACGTTCAGCGTGATCGCCTCGACTGACTTGCCGATGAAGCTGCGCATGAATGCCAATCTTTTCCCCGCAGCCAGTGCGCGCAGCATACGGTTGCGCTCGCGGGCGAGGTGTACTGGAACCTGATGGAGCATCGAGGCGGCGGGAGTTCCGGGGCGCGGGGAGTAGGTGAAAACGTGCAGGTAGGTGAGCGGCAGGTCTTCGATCACACGGCGGGTGGCTTCGAATTCGCTGTCGGTCTCGCCGGGGAATCCAATCATTACGTCGGCGCCGATCGCGGCGGCGGGCATGGCGGCATGGATCTTTTCGATCTTCTCTCGATAATGCCAGGGACGATATTTGCGATGCATGCGGCGCAAGACGGCGTCGCTGCCGGATTGCATGGGGACATGGGCGTGTTTGGCGATGCGTGGTTGCGCTGCGACTAGAGAGATCAGTGCGTCGGTCCAGTCCATGGGTTCGACCGAAGAGATGCGCAGTTTTTCGAGCGCGGTCTCGGCGAGGATGGCGCGGATTAGAGAGGGCAGATCGGGCTTCGGGCTTCCGGCCCTCAACCTCCGAAAGGTGTTTTCTGAGTCGGTGATCTCAGTCCGGCAGCCGGCGAGCTGGACGCCGCTTAGGTCCCGTCCCCATCTCCCCAGATTAATTCCGCTGATGACCACTTCGCGATAGCCGGACTCCACCAGGCCGTTCACCTCGCCGAGGATTCGATCTATGGGGAGCGAGCGGCTTTGTCCGCGGACGAAGGGGATTACGCAGAACGAGCAGCGATTGTCGCAGCCGTCCTGGACTTTGAGGTTGGGGCGGGTGCGGTCGTTGGCGGCGTCGAAGACCGGAGCGGCTTCGAGTTCCGTGTGCGCGAAGATGTCGGAGACGAAGATGGGAGTTCCGGCTTCCGCTCGGCCTTCCGGCCGGGTGGTCAGCGTTATCAGGGGTAGGAACGCCGCGGGCCGCGGGTCTGAGGTGACGTCCGCAGAGGCGACGGTTTTCGCCGCGCCTGCGGAATGAGCGGGAGGGCCGGTGCCGTCCTCTGGGGACGCGGATGCGTTTGGACCCTCGGCCTGGAGAGCCGATTCGGCTGTGCGGGTAACGATTTCTGCCAGTTGGTGTTTGTGCGAGTTGCCGACTACCAGACTCACGCCGGGGAGCGCGGCGATTTCTTCGGGGGCGCGTTGTGCGTAGCAGCCTGTCACTACGATTCTTGCTTCCGGATTCTGGCGGCGGACCCGGCGGATGGCGGCACGCGCGTCCTGATCTGCTGCGGCGGTGACTGTACAAGTGTTCATCACAACTACCGACGCCTGGGCGGGAGTTGAGGCGCGGCACATTCCGCGCTGCTCGAACTGGTGTTCGAGAGCGGCGCCGTCGGCCTGAGTGGCGCGGCAGCCGAAGTTCTCTACGTAGTATCCGGGCACGGTCCTATGGTAACGCAGAGTCTGCGTTACCGAGGGACGAGCCAAGGGAAAGGCCCGGTCTCAGCCCGAGACCCAAGTTACGAGGCCACGGGCAAGCGTGCCCGCGCCCCACTCTGCGCGGTCCACGCTCTCGGCGAATTACGCCGTGGCCTCGGTTCTTCTGGATTGGAAACACTCTCGGCAGAAGACTGGGCGGCCCTGCGTGGGGCGGAAAGGGACGGTGGTTTGTTTTCCGCATCCCGAGCAGGTGGCCTGGGTCTCGACCTTGGCATAGCGATAGGCTTGTCCGGGTGCGGGAGGAGCGCCGAGGACGGAGACTCGCTTATTCTTGCAAGCCTTGCAACGCTTGGGTTCGTTTTTGAATTGCTTGTCGTGAAAAAAAAGCTGTTCCCCGGCGGTGAAAATGAAATCACTTCCACAGTCGATACATTTCAGCACCTTGTCCTGAAATTCCATTGAGGATGGCTCCCTTCAGCCCGTTTCCGGGCGACCACCCGCGGGGAAAGAACTGCGGTGGTACACCGAAAAAACAGGTCGTGAACAACTTCCCCTATTTGTAGCCCTTGGACTCGGCCCGCCACGCGCCCAGGAGGGCGCGTGGGTACAAACTATCGTGCTTTTTATGCCGGAAGAATGATGAGTATAAAATCCCGGTTGCAGCTCGAGATGGTGGGGGGGCCAGATCAAGCAGAGCCGCCCCGGGAAGGAGCGGCCCTTTGTTAGGTTCGTCTGTCGCGCTAATCCTGTTCTTTGCGTGTCTTCTTGCGCGCTCGCTTGCGAGCGAGTGCGGCCTTGACGCGCTTTTTCTCGCCGGGCTTCAGGTAAAAGGAGTGGCGCTTGACCTCCTTGATAATGTCTTCCTGTTGCACCTTGCGCTTGAAACGGCGCAGAGCGTTCTCGAGGGATTCGCCCTCTTGAAGCCTTACTTCTGCCAAACTTACACACCCCCAAACCCGTCCGGTTGGACCGAATAGTTATTACAAGGAATTGGCAGCAAGTCAAGGGGCAGAACTTGAAATTTGCGCGAATTTGTGGGAGCGGAGTGGGAATGCATCATTTTGAGACGGCGGATCAAAATCCCCACCCGAACCGCAAAGAATAAAGAAGGCGGTTAAAGGGTGGGTGGCCGCTCGCTACCTTGTTCTTTGGCAGCCTGTCCATTCTCGGGCAGGAGCGTCCGCGATCGGACGAACGCTGGATGCTCTGTGACGGAGGGCGTTTCGCTTCTTCTTTGTTGCCAACATACTTTCTGACCGGTGGTTTGGTGCGACGGGTGCTGGTCTTGACGGCAATCGTTGAACTTCGCTGGGCGTGTCAGGGGGCAAACGGCTATGGAGACGATCATTCAGGACTTGCGCTACGGATTGCGGCAGTTGCGGAAGAATCCGGGCTTCACTGCGATTGCTGTGCTCACCTTGGCGCTGGGGATTGCGGTGAACGCCACGATGTTTAGCCTGGTGAGCGCGTTTCTGTTGCGACGGCCACCCGGGCGGGAGCCGGAGAGGGTGGTGGTGGTTTCGTCGGTGGATCCGGCGCAGGGATTTCAGGCCGATGCGAATCCTGTTTCCGCGCCCAATTATCTTGCCTGGCGCGATGCCAACCATGTTTTCCTGGATATGGCGGCAGCGGATGAGTCGCGGACTGTAAGTTTGACTGCGCAACAGCAGTCGGCGGCTCTGCCGTCGGCGGCGGTGTCCCCGAATTATTTCGGCGTGCTGGGCGTGACCCCGAAGCTGGGGCGCACCTTTGAAGCTGGCGAAGACCAGACAGGGCAGGACCACGTGGTGATGCTTAGCCAGGAGATCTGGGAGCAGCGCTTTGGCGCCGACCCTTCGATTGTTGGCCGGACGGTTCGGTTGAATCGGGAGCCGTATACGGTGATCGGCGTGATGCCCGCGAGTTTTCGGCTGATGGGATTTACTCCGCAAGTGTGGACTCCGCTGGTGTTGAGCCCTGGCGATCAGACGGCGGACGCGCGAAAGAACCGTTCGTTGTTTGTGTTTGCCCGCATGAAGGCCGGGATATCGCTCGATCAGGCGCGGGCCGAGATCATTACGCTGGCGCGTCGCGCCGAAGAAAATTTTCCGGAGACGGAGAAAGGCTGGGGCGTGGCGGTGCGGACGTTGCCGAATTTCCTGGTCTACTCCTTCGGCATTGGCAGCGCGCTGGCAGTGCTGATGACGACGGTTGGATTCGTTCTCATGATTGCCTGCGCGAATGTGGCTGGATTGCTATTGGCGCGTGCGGCGGGACGGCGGAAGGAACTGGCGATTCGCAGCGCGCTCGGTGCGGGCCGATTGCGGGTGGTTCGTCAATTGTTGACCGAAGGAGCGCTGATTGCCTTTCTGGGCGGTGCCGCGGGCCTGTTGCTGGCGTATTGGGGAATTCAGTTGGTGCGGGCTAGTTTGACCTTCAACGCCGCCGTGAGTGCGGTGCCTTTGGGCCTGGATAAAAACGTTCTGCTGTTCGCGGCGGCAATCTCGGTGGTGTGCGCCGTGCTGTGTACGCTGGCTCCGGCGCTGAGCGCATCGCGCACCGACATCACCACGAATTTGAAAGACGAAAGCCGCAGTGCGTCGCCGGGACGGGCGCACGGCCGAATGCGGACTGTAATGGTGACCGGGGAGATTGCCCTGGCGATGTTTCTGCTCGTCGGAACGGGACTGCTGGTGCGCACAATTTTTTTGCTGGACCATCAGAATCTGGGATTCGAGAGCGAGCATTTGCTCACCGCCAGCGTGACCTTGGATGTCGCGCGATACAGGGATGCGTCGCGGCGGACTAATTTCGTGCAGGATTTGCTTTCGCGTCTGCAGCAGCTTCCGGGCGCCGACGCGATTGCGATTGGTTCTGACTTGCCGGCGACCGGGCCGGGCAGCGCCGTCTTTCACGTCAATGGGCAGCCAGACGAGCCCGGCAATGCGGGAAGAAGCGCTTTCGATTTCGTCGTCAGTCCGGATTATTTTCGGACGGCAGGAATCTCACTGCTGCACGGCCGGCTGTTCAGCGCCATGGATAATGCGACGGCGTCCCGGGTGATCGTGGTAAATCAGGAGTTCGCGCATCGCTACCTGCAGGATCAGGGAGCGGTGGGAAAGCAAGTCCGGCTGGATGTGAACGGTGGGACCCCGGAATGGAGCGAGATTGTCGGAGTGGTGGGCAACGTCAGAGCGTACTCGGAATTCACGCACGATGATCCGGAGGTATACGAAGCGTTTCTGCAGCGTCCGGTATCTTCGTTTTCGATCATGCTGCGGGCATCGTCCGACCCGAATATTCTTGCCTCTGCGCTTTACAACACGGTCGCGCAAATGGATGCCGAACTGCCACTGGCTCACGTCATGAGCATGCCCGCTGTGCTGGATACGCAGAGAAAGGGGAACTCGTTTTTCGAATGGGTGTTGGCCGCGTTTGCGCTGCTGGCGCTGATTCTGTCTGCGATCGGAATTTATGGGCTGATCGCTTACTCGGTGGGGCAACGGACGCACGAAATCGGAATTCGGATGGCGCTGGGAGCTAAGAGCCGGGACGTGCTGCGCATGGTTTTAGGGGAAGGGATGAAGATGACTGTGATCGGAGCTGGGGTAGGGCTGGCGATGGCATTGCCGCTGCCGAAAATTTTCGGGGCGATGTTTGTTGATCTTCATATTCACGAACCTGCGGTTTACTTTATTGTGCCGGTTGCGATTTTTCTGGTTGCGATCCTGGCGACGTATGTGCCGGCGCGGCGGGCTGCGGGGGTGAATCCTATGAGTGCGTTGCGGCAGGATTAGGGCGGATGGTGGACGGTCATCGTCAAAATTATGATTGAGTCAAAATGCTTGAAGTCAAAATCTTGAATCAAAATCGTTTAGAACTGGTTTCATAAATGGCGGTTGAACCTACTGTGCTGTTTTCTGGCCGTAACAAAGCGGTCAGAAAGGAGGCATGTGCGGACGATGGGAACTCAGCGATGCCCAGTGGCAACTGATTGAACCGATCTTGCGACCGAAGCGACGCGCCGATGGTCGAGGTCGTCCGTGGCAGGACACGCAAGCGGTTTTCAACGGAATCCTGTGGGTCTTGGTTACAGGGCCGCAGTGGCGTGAGCTGCCGAGAAAATACCCGCCGTACCAGACCTGCCACCGCCGCTTCCAGCAGTGGGTGAGAGGGGCAAACTGAAGCGCATCCTGCATGTGCTGGCGGAGGAGTTGCAGGCCCGAGGAAAACTCAACTGCTAGAGGAGGCTTTTATCGATGCCTCCTTCACGGGGGCAAAAAAGAGAGTCTCGCGGTCGGCCCCACCAAACGGGGGCAAGGGGACGAAAATCATCGCTCTCGCCGATGATCGCAGTCTTCCTCTTGCCGTTAGTATCGAAAGCACTTCGCCGCACGAAAGCCAGCTTGTCGAAGGCGTCCTCGGCCAGAGTTTCCTCGACACCCTCCCGGCACGATTGATCGGCGACAAAGCATATCACAGTGATCGCCTGCATCGAGACTTGGCTGATCGCTATGGCATCGAGTTGATCGCGCCGAATCGCGGTGACTGCCGGACGCCGACGCAGGACGGTCGTCCTTTACGCCGCCACCGCAGGCGTTGCCGAGTAGAACGGCTTTTCGCTTGGCTCAATCATTTCCGTCGGCTTGTGATTCGCTGGGAGTACCACGTCGAGAACTTCTTCGGCATGGTTCGACTCCGCTGTATGCAAATCTTGCTCGGATATTTATGACCGACTACTCGTGGCGCAGAGCCACCATGGGGTCGACCTTTGCGGCCCGCCGTGCCGGGATGAAACTTGCCAGCAATGTGACCGCAATCAACAGAAGCGACACTGCTGCAAAGGTGAGCGCATCGGTCGGCCCGACATTGAAAAGAAATCCCTTCAGCGTGCGAGTCGCGAGCGCGGAGCCGACCAGGCCGATGGCCGTGCCAATCAGCGCCAGCGTCAAACCACGTCCCACAACCAGCTCGAAGACTTCAATCGCTCTTGCTCCCAGCGCCATTCGCAGGCCGATCTCATAGGTTCTCTCCGCGACCCAGTGAGCAACGACGCCGTAAAGCCCGACCGCTGCCAGCAGCAGAGCCAGGGCCGCGAACACTCCGAGCAAAAGTGCGGCCATGCGAGGCTCGGCAATCGATCGCGAGCGAATCTGGTCGAGGGTGCGTGGATTTGAAATCGGTTGATCTTTGTCTATCGACCAAACCGCCTGCTCGATCGGTCCAAAGAGCTTCAACGGATGGGAGCTGGCGCGCACCAGCAGGCTCAAATACGGCCACTGAAACGGATCCTGCAGATACGAGACATAAACTTCAGGCTGTGCCGTCGACTGCAAGCCCATCTGTAGCACATCACCTACGACGCCCACGATCGAGTACCAGGTCTTGTTGTCGGTCGAAATGCGATGGCCGATCGGATTCTGGTTCGGCCAGAACTGGCGGGCCATCGCCTGGTTGATGACGATCACCATCGGCGCGCCGTCGGCATCGGTGGCAGAGAAATCCCGACCCTGAAAGAGCGGAATTCCCAGCGTGCCGAAATAGCCGGGGCCGACCACGTTGAAGCGCGCTTCTTTCCGTTCGTCCCGCAGATCGGCGGCGCCTTCGATGGTGAATCCCAGCGAGTCTTCGTTGTGAGTCAGAGGGACATCCGCCACGACGGCCGCCGATTCGGTGCCCGGAATCTGGCCCACTCGACCGAGAACCTGTTCGAAGATCGCGGCTCGCGACGCGGTATGCGTATAGCGCGCGCTGTGCAGAGAAAAATCAACCGTCAACACATTGTCTGTTCGCAGGCCCGCATCAACCCGCGTAAGCAGAAAGAAGCTCTTGATCAGCACGCCGGCACCCGACAGCAGCACAAGCGCGAGCGCAACCTCGGCGACGACGAGCGCACCACGGAATCGCTTTTGGCCGGTGCTGCCGCTCAGACCGCGGCTGGCCTCCTTCAATCCGTCATTGAGATCGGCGCCCGACGCGAAAAACGCCGGCACGAGCCCGGCAATGAGACCGGTCACGATCGACGTCACCAGCACAAACGCGAGGACACCAAAATCAGTGCCGATCTTTCCTGCGCTCGGGATGGCGGAGCCCTGCGTGAACAGGCGAATCAGGGCATGCACTCCCCAGGTGGCGATCAGCAGACCAAACGCGCCGCCGGCCAGCGCTGCCAGAAGACTCTCGACGAGGAACTGCCGCACCAGACGCAGCCGTCCCGCCCCCAGCGCGACTCGCACCGCGACCTCCCGCTGCCGTGAACTTGCTTTCGCCAGCAACAGGTTTGCGACGTTCGCGCAGGTGATGAGAAGCAGAAAGCCTACTGCGCCGAAAAGAATCAGCAGCGCCGGGCGGTATTCATTCACGAAAGAAGATTGCAGCGATTGGAGGTAAACTCCCTGGCCGCGATCTTCTTTGTATTGCGCCGCCAGATGATTCCCGATCAGGGTCATCTCGGCCTGCGCCTGCTCGAGAGTCGTGCCCTGCCTGAGTCGGCCAATAACGCTCAGGAAGCCATGATTCCGCGACAGATCCGGTGGAAGAGGCAGCACGATGCCGGTTTGCTCACCCGGAGGGAAGTCAAACGAGGCGGGCAGAACGCCGACCACGGTGTAGCTGTCATCGTTGAGTTTGACGCTCTTTCCGAGAATCGCCAGGTCGGAACCGAAATGGCTCTGCCACAGCCCGGCGCTCAGAAGGATTACGTTGCCGCGCCCGGTCACATGCTCATCGCGCGAAAAAAGCCGTCCGTGCATCGGATTTACTTCGAGCAATCCGAAGAAATCTGCCGTGACTCGGAGACCGCTGAGCCGTTCCGGATGCTCGCCTCCCACCAGATTGAACGACCTTGTGTCATAGGCCGCGATCTTTTCGAAGCTGTGGTTCTGCTCCACCCAATCTCTGAAATCTGGATAAGAACTTACATCGTGCGAGAATCTGGGCGCCGTCGACCAGACGCGCACCAGCCGCCCTGCGTCGTGATACGGCAAAGGCCTGAGGAGTAGGCCGTTCACCACGCTAAAGATTGTGGTATTCGCACCGATGCCGAGCGCCAGGGTGGTCACGGCCACGGCCGTAAACGCGGGACTCTTGCGCAACTGTCGCAGTGCGTAACGAAGATCTTGAGCCAGTCCGCCCATCTCACGTTGGCCGTTCTGCCTGCACGGCGGTGTCACTGTGCGCAGGTCAGTGCGAAGGCCCCCCTCTGTCACTTACGGCAAGATTCTGACCAATCTAGTGCAAAATGTAACCCCTTGATTGTAAAGGACAAGAGAAATACCGCAATCGAACGGAAACATCTAAAGGTGTCCACCAGTGGTCTTAAGATGTCCGGAAGCGAACGGGCAACCATCGGTCTGCGGGCGTTTATGAGACTGGTTCTAGTCAAAATCTTTAGTCAAAATCCCCATCCTAACCGCAAAGAACGCGGTTAGGATGGGCCACCCGGCGCGGTTAGGTCTGGGCTCGAGGAGAATTATGGCTAAATATGAAATTCAGAGCACGCGTGGCGCGCCGCCGCGGGGAGCTTATTCGCAGGGATGGCGGGCGGGAGATTTTATTTTTGTCACTGGGACGGGGCCGAGCGATCCGGTGAGCGGCGAGTTGGTGGGGGACACGATTGAGCGGCAGACTGAGCAGACGATCGACAACATGTTGGCGATTCTGGAGGCGGACGGGGCATCGCTGAGCGATGTGGTGAAAGTTACGGTGCATCTTAGCGACACTGCGCTTTTCGCGCGGTATAACGCGGTCTATGCGCGGCGGTTTTCGAAGCCTTATCCGGTGCGGACGACGGTGGGGAGCGATTTGGGGCATGCGCCGGGCATGCTGGTGGAGATGGATTGCGTGGCGTATGTAGGGCGGAAATCGAAGACCGCAAAGCGATAACAGGGGGACGGTTCATTTGCCTGGGAGATCGCTTCGCTACGCCTGACGTGCGGCTCCGGTCGGGATGACGCCATCCTTAATTGTCATTTAATGATCGTCTATTAATGATCGCCTATTAATGATCGTCGATCCGCTTTAACCGTATCGGCCGCGTAGAGACGAGGCTTCGAGTTGCGAATGAAGCAGTGGGGCTTCGCGGCCGCGGGCGGAGACTTCTTCCGTCGACTCGATATTGGCGGCTCGGACCAGGAGGGCGTCGTTGAAATTATTTACGGTGGGGCAGATATGGCGGGGGAGCAGATACAGGGCTTCGCCGATTCGCGGAGGTGGTGGTCCTGGTTTTACGGCCATGGGGAGATGCTCTTCGCTGGGGGAAAGCGGAGTGAGTTCGGGATGGCCCAGGGCGAGGCAGGTGGGAATGCCGGCGTCGGCGGAAACGGTTTTGTGGCCGGCGTCGCAGGTGACGATGCCGGGGTGGGGGTGGCTTACCACGCGGGTCAATACGAGTGCCGCGGGGCGGTAGCCGTATTGGAGAGGGAGTTGATGCAGGCTGGTGGCGTCGCAATAAACGATGGTTCCCGGCGAGACGCGGTGAATGAAGTTCCCGTGGCGAAAACGTTCATAGCTGAGAGAGCAGGGGAATGTGGGCGTGCCTGCGGTGATGATTTCCGGGACGCCGATACCGGAACGGTCGAGGTCGCTTGCGATTTTCAGTAAATGGTCATAGCCGCGATGAGTTACCTGCGTGCGTTCGGGCTCGGCTAGATTTCCGTACTGGCCGTCGTAGTAGTGCAGGCCGCGAAACTTCAGGCCGGCGGCGGTGACTGCTTGCGCCAGCGCGATAATTTTTGGAGTGTCGCTCTGCTCGATGCCGGTGCGGTTCATGCCGGGGTTGATGTCGAGAAAAATTCCTACATGGCTTGTGCGCCACTGCTGGAGCTGCCCTTCATTTTCTACGAGAACGGAAATACCGACTTTGGGGAATTGCTGCGCGATTTCGTGTGCCCGGCGGGCGTTGGCGCCGATTGCGGGATAGGCGAGTAACACGTCGGTCGCGCCGGTGCGGCAGGCTGTCAGGAGTTCTAGCGTGGTGGCACATTTGAAATTTTGGACGCCGCGATCGAGGAGCATTTTAAGGGTATAGCTCAGCTTGGCGGTTTTGATGTGGACGCGCCATCGGTTGGGGTCGGCGGAGAGCAAGGCCAGGGTGCGGTCGATGTTGTTGGCGATTTCTTCGGGATAGAGGATTAATGCTGGGGTAAGGACTTCTTCGATTGCGGACACGGCGTAGCGCTGGTCCCATTTCATTTCGTGCAGCATTGATTTCTGCGTGGCCATTATGGATTTGATGATAACCCGTCGGTGTGGGCGCCGCCAAAGAACTCGAGCTTTAGCCGAGGGACAGCCGAGGGCCGCTGTCCCCCCCCATGTGCGTGCGGATATGCTGCACCCGAGATCGCTCCCTTCGCCTGAAATGCGGCTCCGGCCGGGATGACGGCTTTAGGGTGGCGCGGCCAACATGGCGCGGCCGACATGATTGACGAAGTATTTTACTGAGAGTAGGCTCACGAAACTTTATCCTGCGGAGGTGCCATCTGGCAGAGCGTAGTGAGCGCGGGGATCTGGTTCGCGGTCTCGGGTTGTGGTCCGCCACGGCGATTGTGATCGGGGACACGATTGGGACTGGGGTTTTTCTGGTGACCAGCGATATGGCGCGAGCGGTGGGATCGGTGACGCTGGTATTTGTGGCGTGGATTGCCGGCGGTTTTATCGTCCTGTGCGGGGCGTTTTGTTATGCGGAGTTGGGGGCGGCGTTTCCCAAGGCGGGCGGGCCTTACGTTTATCTGAGCCGGGGACTCGGGCCACTGTGGGGATTTTTGTTTGGCTGGATGAGTTCGTTTCTGGAGCGGCCGGTCGCCATGGCTACGCTGGCGGCGGGATTGTTGCGGTTCGCGGGATTTCTGTTTCCGGTTGTGGGCACGCCGTTGTACCGGGGACATGTGGGAACTTATCCCTTCGTGTTTACTGCGGCTCAGCCAGTGGCGGCTGGCGTTGTTTTGCTAGTGACGGCGATTAATTATTTGAGCGTGCGTCTCGGTGGGGCGATCCAGGTGTTGCTGACCTGCTTGAAAATGGGAACGATTGTGGGGATTGTGATCGCCGGCGTTTGCTTCGCCAGGGAACCTGTAACCGATGTTGCTACGGTGGTTACCCACTGGGGATGGGGAACGATTGGAGCGGTGCTGACTGGGCTGGTTCCCGCGATGTGGGCTTACAACGGGTTCAACGATCTGGGGGACCTGGGGGAAGAGATACTCGATCCGCAGAAAAATATTCCGCTGGCAATTATTTTGGGACTGCTTACCGTGGGCGGGTTGTATCTGATGGCGAATGTGGTCTACTTCCATACGTTGCCGTTCGCGGAGATTGCTGCTTCGCCGCATGTCGCCTCAGATGTGGTCCGGTCTTTTGCCGGGTCACGAGGGGCCTGGTGGCTTACTCTCGCGATGGCGGTGTCGGCCTTGGGGGCACTGCACGTGGTGGTGATGACGGGGGCGCGGATTCCTTATGCGATGGCGCGGGATGGTGTTTTTTTTCGCTTTGCCAAGCGCATTCAGCCGTCGTTTCATACGCCGAGTGGGGCGCTGATTTTTCTGGGGTGCATGGCGGCGCTGCTGGCATTGACGGGAACTTTTGAGGAGCTGTACTCGCTTTTCGTGTTTGCGGTGTGGATTTTTTTCGCGCTGACGGCGATTGCCGTGCTTCGGTTGCGCCGGATTCAGCCTGGGCTTTTGCGACCCTATCGGGCCTGGGGTTATCCGTGGACGGTACTGATATTCTTGTTTGCGGCTGTGGCTTTGACGATTAATTTGTGGATGGTTCGGCCGGTGCGGTCGTCGCTGGGGCTTCTGGTGATTGTGGTGGGAATTCCGTTTTTTTATCGGTGGCGGAGGGTCATTCCGCGGGGAGATGCCGGAGAGCGCATCCCAGGAATGCGCGGCCGTTAAACTTCTCCGCGGGATAGGGAGAACCGTGCCGCGATGTTTGACGATTCAACTCAAAATAATCCTTCCTCGCTAGTTTCCTGAGATCAAAATTCCCACCCTGCTCTCATTACGATCAAACCAAGACTTCTATAGCATGCGGCGGGAGAGGAGTTCTGTGATGGGGGGTGAACTATTTTGCTAAGTTCGCGAGAGTGGGAATCGAAGGCATGGAATTCGGCGAATCGAGGACGGCATCCCCGGTTGCCAGCCCTGATCGACAAAGCCAGGCGAGCTTCGCTCGATTGGACAACCGAGGCGGCTGTTCCTAACTGGGCTGCTCTTACGCCTGACGGCGTTCTCGTGGTATTTTCAAGTTTATTTTGAAACTATGATTCGATCTTATAAAGGTGTGTGGCCGACGATTCCGGCGACTTGTTTTGTGGACGAGTCGGCGCAGATTATTGGTGACGTCGTGTTGGGCGAGCACGCTTCGGTGTGGATGAATGCGGTGGTGCGGGGCGATGTGCACGAGATCCGCATTGGGGCCCACTCCAATGTCCAGGACAATAGCGTGCTGCATGGGATGAAGCAGCAGTGGGGCGTTTATCTGGGCGAGTACGTCACGGTGGGGCATTCGGTGACGCTGCATGGGTGTGTGATTGAGGATCGCTGTTTGATCGGGATGGGATCGATTATTTTGAATGGGGCGAGGATTGGAGCGGGATCGATTATCGCAGCAGGGACGCTGATTCCGGAGAAGACGGTGGTGGAGCCGGGGTCGTTGTGGATGGGATCTCCGGGGAAGTTTCGCCGGAAGCTGGAGACCGCGGATCAGGAATCGATTATGCGCTATGCGCGAAATTATCTGGGGTATAAGGATGAGTATTTGCGGGAGCGGTGAGTCGCCAATTCCGAGTGCCGAGAGTTGTCATCCTGAGCGAGTCGAAGGATCGCTAAGAGTTAAGAGTAAGAGTAAGAGAAGGTGCGCGGTGTCGAGGTGGTTTTCACTGGGAAGCGATCACGTCGAGTGTGCCGAGCGAATTCAGGGATGGTGCCGCGTACGTGGTCGGGTTCCTTGGACTGCGGTTGGTCTTTTGCGCTGGGGTGCAAAAACTAATCCTCGCTCAGGATGAAAATTCTTAATGGACGGGAGCTGAATGATTAAAGCGGTGCGCGGGACGCGGGATTTGCTGCCCCCGGAGACGGCGCTGTGGAATTTTGTAGAGGCGGAGGTGCGGGAGGTATTTCGCGCCTATAACTTCCAGGAAATTCGCACGCCGATTTTCGAGGCGACGGAGTTGTTTGCCCGGGGCGTCGGGGAAGAAACCGACATTGTTTCGAAAGAGATGTACACCTGGGAGGATCGGGGAAGAGCGGAGAGCGATAAAGGGCAATCACTGACGCTTCGTCCCGAGGCCACGGCCGGCATCGTGCGAGCCTACATCGAGCACAGACTTGGTGACCGTGGACTGAACAAACTCTATTGCATCGGCCCGATGTTCCGGCGAGAGCGCCCGCAAAAGGGTCGCTATCGCCAGTTTTATCAGATCGATGCCGAAGTCATTGGGCCCGCGGCGGCGGGAAGTGAGCGGCCGATTCGAGATGCAGAAGTGTTGGAGATGCTGAACACGTTGTTGCGACGGCTGGGAATCGCCGACTTTACTCTGTATATCAATTCGGTCGGAGATGCGACAGACCGAGCCGCTTACAATGACGCTCTGGGCGCGGCGCTGCAACCTGTTGTGGGAAAGATGTGCGCGGATTGTCAGCGGCGGGCGGTGACGAATCCGCTCCGCGTGTTTGACTGCAAGGTGCCGGAGGATCAGCCGGTCATTGCGACACTGCCGCTCATCAGCAATTATCTTGGCGAGGCGAGTCGAGAGCACTTTCAGAGTGTGCAGGCCCTGTTGAAAGAGGCGGGAGTGGTGTTTGAGGTGAATCCGCGGCTGGTGCGCGGGCTGGATTATTACACGCGCACGGCCTTTGAGTTTACCCACGGTGCGTTGGGAGCGCAGAACGCAATTTTGGGCGGCGGAAGATATGACGGTCTGGCGGAATTGCTGGGCAGCCCGCAGCCTGCTCCGGGAATCGGATTTGCGATTGGAGAGGACCGGTTAGTCATGGCGCTCGAGGCCCGGGCAACGGAGGCGGCCGCGAGTGTGGATGTTTATGTCGCTCCCGTCGGGGAAGGTATGAATCGAAAGGCACTGCGCTTAGCGGGAGATCTGCGGCGCGAAGGTTTGGCGGTCGAGCTTGGGGATCGCAGTTTTCGGCTTAAGAAAATGTTTGAGGCGGCGGCCAAGGCAAGGGCGAAATACATCCTTTTTGTGGGTGAGAATGAAGTGAAGGCGGATGCGTTTACGTTGAAGAATCTGGCGACGGGAGAGCAGGTCTCGGTTCCGCGGGCAGAACTGGCGCGAAGGATTCGGGGAGGGTGATGGGCTGTGATCTTGGAGGCGAGAGAATAGCACGTTCCTGGTCGCTTCGCTCCCCGGCATGGCAAAACCTTTAGGAGTGACGACCGGGTTGTGGGGAGTTGGCACAAGGAGGCGGGAATGAAATATGGGTGCGTCGTTACGATTCTGCTGGGCTGCGTCTTTAGTGGTGCTGGCGTGGGCCAGGCAAACGTCCCTGCGAAGGAGCTGACTCCCTTGGAGCAGACGCTGATGAGCGCGGAGAAGAGTTTTGTCGATGCGGCGAAAAAGGGCGACGTGGGATTTTTCAAGCGCACGCTCACGGACGACTTTTCTTTCGTCGCCTTTGACGGACAGTTGTATGACCGGCAGGATATGCTCGATCAGTTCGCGGAGGGCGGCGTGAATGTGCAGCCCTACGATATGAAGGTGGTGATAGCTGGCGACGTCGTGGCGATCGTGACCTACGATGTGGTGCTGCGCGTTCCGCCGGCACAGGATCAGGGGCCACCGCCGCGGTACCAGCACTTCAGCACGGTTTGGCTGAAGCAGGGGGACGCGTGGAAGATGAAGTTTCAACAGATGACGGCATCGCATTGGGGAGACTGGTAGGGAAGCGCGATTGCCGATTTCTGATTGTAAACGGAAACCGTGAGGGGATACGGTTGACGCGCCCTAGCAACCATCAATCATCCGCCAATGAGAGGCATGATGAAAAATCCAGGAATCACTGTGGCGGCATGGATGGTGTGGCAGGGGCGGCGCGGGCGCAGATGGAGATGCCAAAGCCGGGGCCAGAGCACACCATACTCGATGTCTTCCCCGGGTGCATGGACGCTGGATGGCAACATGAAGCGAGCCCCATGGGTCCAGGCGGCAAGGCAGCAGAAAAACGACAAATGCGAGTGGGTGGAGGGCGGGTTCTAGTACGAAGTGTCCTGGGAATTTCTTCTTGGAAGGTCACTCGGACTTCAAGATGCCGGGGAAAGTGGGCGGCGAGCCGCCCGGACGGCCGCGCTGGCCGCGCTGCCTTTACTTGGTGCGACGGGCCCTTCAGAGTACGATTGAGCCGGGCGGTGTCATGAAGAAAATCAACCTCATATTTTTTATTGCTGGATTGATGCTTGGGTTGGTATGGCTGAGTGTTTCGGCGGAAATGCGTGCCCAGGAGGCGAGTCGGTCGGGAAACGCGAGCGCGAAGCCGGGAGAACCGGCCGTGCCCGGGGAGCAGGACGCGAAGCGTGGGCAGGCGTTTTCGGGGATGTATTCGTTTCTGAAAGAAGGGGAATTTGTGCAGGTGACGGTGGAAGAGGCGGGGCATGTCACGGGCTTCGTTTCGCGATTCGGCGATGGAGAACGCGACAAGGGAGCGTTTTTGGATCAGTTTTTCAAGAGCGCGAAACTCGAGGGAAACAAGTTGAGTTTTACCACTGAAATGGTTCACGGGATTGCCTTCGACTTCAAGGGCGCAGTGGAACGCGGTGAGGGAAAGAATCCGGGGGACGAGGGTTATTTTGTGCTCAAGGGTACTCTGACGGAGAACGCGAGCGACGCAAATAAGAAAATTACGTCGCACTCGCGGGAAGTGGCGTTCCCGATGTTTCCGCAGGATGCGGCGCCGGCGAAATAGACCGGGTTCGGAGTACCGAGTGAAAACGAGCCTTGGACCGCTGAGATCGCAGAGGCTTCGCGAAGCTCCGCATCAGCATTGACCTGGTTTTGCGCGCTCTCGGTCCTGGGTACTCGGTACGGGTTCGGGGTTACTGTCCAGCGCGAAGTGGCGAAAGACTCAGGCGGCCGGGTGCTTTCTTGGGTGAGCCTTCCAATCCGTAGACAAGATCGGGACCTCCGTCGGCATTGGAGGAGGCTTCGGCCAGGGTCGCAGCCAGAGCGCGATAGGAACGGCTGATCTCGGGGCCATCCTGAAGCACCACAGGCGTTCCGTGGTCAATCGAAGGGGACACCGCCTGGAAAGCGTTGGGAACCTTCCATAGAACCTTACAGTTGGTCGCCCGCTCGACGTCCATCTCGTTGAAGCCGGGGATCTTCTTATAGCGATTCAGCACCATGCGCAGGCGGTCGCGGCCGGTGCCTTCTTCGAGGAATGTGTGAATGCGTCCCGCGCTCCACAGAGAAACCACATCGGTCTGCGCGACCACGAGGACGGCGTTCGAAAGATCGGAAAGCAGGTGGGTGGTCGCGTCGAGACGGCTGGAAGCGTCGACAATCACATAGCGGTAGTGATTGACCAGCAGGTCGAACAGCCGGGCCAACTCGCCCGGGGTGGGTTCGTTGGGAGCGGGCTGTTGCGGTCCGGCCAGAAGCCGTAAGCCGCCGCTGGTTGGTGTCATGAGTCCGTCGAGCAGAGACGCGTCGAGGCGGTGGAGATTCTGCAGCGCGTCGAGGACGCCGAATTGCGGCCGCAAGTTGAGATGAAGAGAGGCGTGACCGATGGGAGCGAAGTCGACCAGAACCACATCGCCGTGAGACTGCTGCAGCGCCACGGCGGTATTGACGGCGGCGGTAGTGCATCCCGCGCCCCCCTTGGCCCCGATGAAAGTAAAGACTCGGGCCTTGCCTGCGCCCCCCAAATTGCGGGTTCGGGAAGAACTGAAGCGGGTGAGAGCTTCGAGCAGTGGCTCGAAACCAGCCGAGGTATCGAGATATTCGCCAGCACCGGCGCGCATGCTGGCAACAATGTTGGCCGGACGCAGCATCTCGCCATTGGCAAAGATGACAATCTGCTGCGTGGTGGCGCGAATCAGTTCTATGGTATGGACGGCGCGCTGGGCGTCATGCGCGGCTATGTCGACGATCACAATTTCGGCGCGCGAATCCTGAAGTTGACGGAGGATGGCGTCGGTGGGTCCGGCGGGAAACCCAACATGGCTGAATAC
>Ga0210406_10002711_pt1 | contig 20006 bp, 14 predicted proteins | sample IncBWC30MmetaG_FD_155454 | JGI IMG/M metagenome (GOLD analysis project Ga0210406, IMG submission 155454) | Forest soil microbial communities from Barre Woods Harvard Forest LTER site, Petersham, Massachusetts, United States - Inc-BW-C-30-M | ecosystem: Environmental > Terrestrial > Soil >... | reverse complement strand
TACATCCAAGCCAAAGGTTTGCTCGAAGGCGGCTCCGACCTGCTTCTCATTGAGACGAGTCAGGACACTCGCAACATAAAAGCCGCGCTGCTCGCCATTCAACGCCTCTCTCACGAAATCGGCCAGCAGGTCCCTTTCATCATCTCCGTGACCATCGAGCCCATGGGTTCCATGCTGGCCGGCCAAACTATTGAAGCGATGTGGGCTTCGCTGCGCTTCGCAAAGCCGCTCGCGTTCGGCATGAACTGCGCCACCGGCCCCGAGTTCATGACCGATCACATTCGTACGCTGAGCCAGCTCACTGGCGAATTCGTCTCCTGCTATCCCAATGCTGGCCTGCCCGATGAAGAGGGCAAATATCTCGAGACGCCGAGCTCACTCGCTGCACAGCTAGAAAAATTCGTCGACCACGGCTGGCTCAACATCGTCGGCGGCTGCTGCGGCACCACCGAGCAGCACATCCGCGCCCTCGCGCAAATGGCCGAGGGCAAGAAGCCGCGACAGCGCCCCGTCGAGCAGCATCGCGCCATCTACTCCGGGATCGAAACCATCGAAGCCGAAGACAGCACGCGCCCGTTGCTCGTAGGAGAGCGAACCAACGTCATCGGCTCGCGGCTCTTCAAAAATCTAGTGGCCGAAGAAAAGTGGGAAGAAGCCAGCGAAATCGCGCGCCGGCAAGTCCGCGGCGGCGCGCACATCGTCGATGTCTGCCTGCAAAGCACCGAGCGCGACGAAAAGAAAGACATTCCGCCGTTCTACGAAAAGCTAATCCGCAAAGTAAAAGCGCCGGTGATGATCGACACCACCGATCCCACCGCCATCGAGCAAGCCCTCACCTATTGCCAGGGCAAAGCGATCATCAATTCCATCAACTTGGAAGACGGCGAGGAAAAATTCGAAAGAGTTGTTCCCATCGCCCACGATTTCGGAGCCGCTGTCGTCTGCGGCTGCATCGACGAAGACAAGCTGCAAGCCCAAGCGTTCACGCGCGAGCGCAAGCTAGCCATCGCCCAGCGCAGCTATAAGCTGCTCACCGAAAAATACGGCCTCGCCCCAGAAGACATCGTCTTCGACCCGCTCGTTTTTCCGTGCGCCACGGGCGACCAAAATTACATCGGCGGCGCGGTCGAAACAATAGAGGGCATCCGCCTCATCAAGCGCGCTCTTCCAGACACACGCACCATTCTCGGCATTTCCAACGTTTCCTTCGGTCTTCCCGCGGGTGCGCGCGAAGTCGTCAACTCCGTCTTCCTCTATTACTGCACGAAAGCCGGCCTCGACCTCGCCATCGTCAACACCGAAAAGCTCGAGCGCTTCGCGAGCATTCCCGAACACGAGCGCCGCCTCGCCGAAAATCTTCTCTTCTCGCATCCTCCCGCGGACCTTCCCGCCGACCATCCGCGCGCCGCGATTCTCCGCAATGTCTCCGCGGACTGGCGCGAGCAGACGAAAGAGCAGCGCGCCGCCGTAAACCAATTCCACATCGCCGCCATCACTGAGCATTTCCGCACTGCCAAGAGAAAGGACAAAGCGCGCGCCGCCGACCTCCCGCTCGACCAGCGACTCGCCAGCTACATCATCGAAGGCACGCGCGACGGTCTGATCGCCGACCTCGACCGCAAGCGCGCCGAAGGTGTCCCCCCGCTCGATATTGTCAACGGCCCGCTGATGGCCGGCATGGCAGAAGTCGGCCGCCTCTTCAACGCCAACGAACTAATCGTTGCCGAAGTCCTGCAATCCGCCGAAGCTATGAAAGCTGCCGTCAGCCATCTCGAGCAGTTCATGGAAAAGGCCGATACTGCCAAGCGCGGCCGCGTTGTCCTCGCAACGGTAAAGGGCGACGTCCACGACATCGGCAAAAATCTCGTCGAAATTATTTTGAAAAATAATGGCTACGACGTCGTGAACCTCGGTATCAAGGTTCCGCCCGAAGATTTAATCAAGGCGTATCAGCAGCACAAGCCCGACGCCATCGGCCTCTCCGGCCTGCTCGTCAAAAGCGCGCAGCAAATGGTCATCACCGCCAACGATCTGCGCGACGCCGGAATCGAGATTCCGCTGCTCGTGGGCGGTGCCGCGCTTTCCGCGAAATTCACGCAGACCAAAATCGCGCCCAGTTACGGCAAAGCCGTCTGCTACGCCAAGGACGCCATGACTGGTCTTCGCCTGATGAATGAACTAATGGACCCGGCCACGCGCGAGACTGTAGTGAGCGCGCACACCGCGTCCGGCAATGGCGCCGGCGTCACCACCACCGTAAAAGTAAAAGAAATTTCGCCGGTGCCCGCTCGTTCGCCGAAAGTACGCGCCGACATCCCCATTCCCTCGGTGCAATCTCTCGACCGCAAAGTCCGTCTCGTACCAGACCTGCGCGAAATCTGGAGCTACATCAATCCGTTCATGCTTTACGGCCGTCATCTCGGCTTCCGCGGCGATTTCGAGAAGCGCTTTGCCGAGCGCGATCCCAAAGCCGTCGAACTCTACGAATCGATGGAAGAAGTACGCAACGAAGCCGCCGAATTCATGAAGGTTCGCGCTGTCTGGCAATTTTTCGAGGCCGAATCCGAAGGCAATGCGCTGCATCTCTTCGCGCCGGGCGCAGCCGGACCGCTGCACACGTTTAATTTCAAGCGCCAGCGCGCCGGCGATTTTCTCTGCCTCAGCGACTACGTCCTCGCCCCGCAAAACGGCCAGCGCGATCACGTCGCCCTTTTCGTCGTCACCGCCGGCGAAGGCGTCCGCGAGCGTGGCGAAAAAGCCAAGAACGACGGCTATTACTTCAAATCCCACGGACTGCAAGCCCTGGCGATCGAGTCTGCCGAAGCCTGTGCCGAATGGCTGCACCGCCGCATTCGCGAAGATTGGGGCTTCCCTGATCCGCCTGACCTCACCATGGCCCAGCGGTTCACCTCGCGTTATCGCGGCAAGCGCTACAGTTTCGGCTATCCCGCCTGCCCAGACCTAGAGGACCAGGTCGGCCTATGGAAGCTCCTCCGCCCCGAAGAAATCAACGTCCAGCTAACCGAAGGCATGATGATGGACCCCGAAGCCAGCGTAAGCGCCCTGGCCTTCCACCACCCAGACTGCACCTATTTCAGCGTAGGGGACCCCGCGGAATCCTAGCGAAAACCTGCGCCCTAACCTGGCGCGGAACTGCCTGTGCCTCTGATAGCGGCTCACGCCGCCAGTCGTCTCCCGCACAAAATAAAAGAGCGCCTCTTCTCGAGGCGCCCTTTTTCACATCGCAAACGGTGGGTTGGAACGAAACGACTACTATCGTCGCTTCAGTAGTGTCCCTATGACAAGAAGTCCCGACGCCAGCAGGGCCAATGACGCTGGCTCCGGCACCGGGGAAACCTGACCGCCGGGCGAGGCGTAGACTCCACCCGGCGACATCTGCAAGCCGCCAAAACTTCCAGAAGTCGCGTCATACACAGCCTTAATGTCCGATCCGATTTCGCCCCTCGTGCCCGCCGGCAATAGGAACGCAAACGTAAAGGAATAAATGTCGCCAGGGCCAGTCGGCACGCCCAACGCGCTACCTGTTCCTGTGCTGGTCAGCGTAGCCTGCGCGCAATCAAATCCGCCATGGCCCGAGCATCCGCTAGAGTTAGTGCCACCGGTGGAGAAGCTCCACCCGCCTGCCAGCGGCGCGCTCACCAGCTTCACGCTGGTCGAGCCCGTGGGTACACCCAATGCCACCGCCGTAAGAACCTGCGCATTCGGGTACGTAGTCTTGTCGATCCCGGTTGTATCGATCTTTACCGTAAAGTCGAACCATTGCGTGCCGTTCATCGCCGCGCCTTCCGGCGTATATGTCAGCGTGTACACCACGCCGCCGCAGGTCGCGCAATTCGGCCCGATTGTATCCGCGTACATCGCCGAAGATGCCATTCCGCACAGGAGCAAACATCCCAGAATCCACTTGAGCATACGACCAACCTTTGGACGAATAACGTCGCTTCAAGACTATGCACGTCACCCGCCAAATAGGCCCTTGACGTATCCCCAACAATACAAAGGAGTTTCCATCGGTTCCCGTACCTGCTAGATGAGCAAACGATTACGTGGCTGCAACTTAGAGGAAATGTTTTGCGCAACCGCCCGTAGCCCGACGCCCGCTGACGCCCTCCTAAACCAAGTCCTCTACCTTCAACCCAGCCGCCCCACCCTTCCAAGACGCGTCAAATTGCTTCTTCACAAACGTCGCGTCATACGTTCGCCCCTGCGCCTTCAGCGCCTGCTCCAGCCCAAACAGCGACCGCGGGTTCCGCGGGTTGCGTTCCAGGTCATCGCGAAACACCTGCTCCGCACCAGCCTGGTCGCCGCTCATCAGCAGAGCCGCGCCCAATGATTCGCGCACCGGATAAAACCAGTCCTGGGGCTCGTCGTATTTCAAGCCGTCCTGGACAGCTACCGCTTCGCGCCATTGGCTGATTGCTGACTCATTTTCCTTTTTCGCCTGCGAAATCTTCGCGCCCAGCACGTTCTCGGCGATCTTCAGAATATCTTTGGTCTTGTTGTTGATCGGCATCTGAAAAATTGCGTCCGGAGAAGTCTTCTCTTCCGCTTCCGCAACCAACTTGTACTCCGCTTCCGCTTCCCCCAATTTCCCTGTGCTTGCCTGCGCCAACCCGCGCGCGAAGTGCCAGAAAACCGTTGCCGTCTGCATCGACGCTTCCGGCTGCGGCGTCTTCAAAATCTCACTCCACTTGTGAAAGCGCGCCTCCACCGCCAGTGGCACGGTCATGAACCCTCCAAGCGCCGGCATATCCTTCACGTGCGGACCCACATTCGCCGCCAGCATCTGCGCGCCGCGTTTCGATTCCGCATAGTTCCCGTTCATCGCCGCGCACATCGCAATGAAGTGCAGGTTGTGGCTGTAATACATCATCCGATAGATGCCTTGCGCCTTGCTCGCCGCCAGATACGCCTGGTCCGCTTGCGCCGCTTTCTGGTTCGTCTTCACGGCCGCCTCGTAGTCCCCTGTGCGAATATAAATGTGCGCGGGCATATGCACGATGTGCCCCGCCGCTGGTGCCAATTGTGCCAGGCGATTCGCCCCTGCCAGAGCCCGCTCTGGCGAACGCGACGCCTCCACCGCGTGAATGTAGTAGTGAATCGCGCCCAAATGATTCGGCTCGCGGCGAATCACCGATTCCAACGTGGCGACAATCTCTTCTGTCCCCGCTTCTGGCGAACCGTCCACATGCCACAGTCCCCACGGATGCAAATTCATCCCCGCTTCCGCAAAGAGCGTCGCTGCGTCCAGATCATCCGGAAATTTCTTCGACACTTCGCGCATAGCATCACGATATTCTTCCGCCGCCACGCGCAAATCCGATTTCGGGTCCACCGGAAACCGTTTGCTCAGCGCCGCAATATATGCTTGGTCGCTCTCGGAAGCGTCTTCCGCAAGGCTCGCCGCCTTCTCGATCGCTTGATCCGCCTGCACAAACCGGTCTTCGCTCGCTGGATCGTTGTAATTCGGACCAACCGCCTCCGCGATCCCCCAATACGCCATCGCTAGTTTAGGGTCCAGCTCCGCCGCACGCTGGAACGATCGCGCCGCCTCATCATGATTAAAGGCATAAATCAGCCGCAGCCCCTGATTGAAAAACGCCTGGGCCTGCGCATTCTTCGTCGACACCGGGTGCCGCCAATCCCCCAGCCCCGTCATCAACGTCGCTGTTTTGTTCTTCGCAGCAACCGCATGCTCGTGCTCCTGCGCAAATCCCGTCACGCAAAGCGCCATCGCCATCGCCAACAAAACGCCACAGCGTTTGATCATGGTATTCCTCCCCGACGATCGTGCTCAGAAATCTATTAGGCTGGATTAACAGGTCAAGAGATGGCTGCATTCTTATACCACCTTTTTGCCAGGCAAGGCTACTCTGCGGGTTCGCATTGCTGGATCGGGACCAGGAGACAGCAGAAATCCGTCTAACCGACCCGTTGGCTGACGCGTTTAGAATCAATACTTAAGAAAGACATGGAATCGGGGCGTTGAGGATATGCCGAAGACCGTTAAGAGTGCGGCAACAAAAGAGGGGGCAAACTTCACCCCCTCGCTCACCATACAAACCGTGCAATCGCCGTTACCGCCAGGAGTCCCGGCCGTATTTCGCGGCGATCACAAAATCGGCCCGGCACCCGTGGTCCACCCAAATCCCGCGCCGGTTCGTGCCCCAGCTATAACCTTTGGTGCAAGCTGCTTCGCTGTGCTGCACCGCCAGACGCACGGCACCGCCTCGCGTATCCACGGCGCAGGAGTGCTTCCTCATGTCGTCTGAGTTGCACGCAAACCTTTGCGATTGCCGGCTTCCCCCGAACTGGTCATTGCGATTGTCAGTGGGGTTGTAATTCCGGTTCCCGTAGCGGCTATCATCCCCGTAATCCCTGCTCCAATCCCTGCTCTCTCCAACGGTGAAGTCAGCACGGCACCCATGATCTACCCAGACGCCCTGGTTGTCCGAGCCCCAACTGTAACCTTCGGTGCAAGCGGAGTCGCTGTGCTGCGTCGCTACACGCACTCCGCCTCGCGTATCTACCGAGCAGGAGTGCCTTCTCTCATCGTCCGAGTTGCATGAAATCGTCTGTACGTGCGATTGCACATTTTGACCGCTTCGGTCATCGCGGTTCTCATTTCGATTCTGGTCTCGGTAATCCTTGTTCCGATCCCTGCTTTCGTCGATCGTGAAATCAGCGCGGCATCCATGGTCTACCCAGATGCCCTCGTTGTCCGAGCCCCAGCTATATCCTTCGGTGCAGGCGGAGCCGCTGTGCTGCTTCGCCAGGTGCACTCCACCTCGTGTATCGACAGCGCAGGAATGCCTTCTCTCATCGTCCGAGTTGCATGAAATCGTCGACTGCGCGATCGAATTCTGGGGCGCGAATAGACAAACACAAAGTAAAACCATACTCAAAAAAAGACACCGGTTCCTCATCATCTTCTTCTCTCCTTCTACTTCTTTCCGTTGGTTCCTTTTGATTTGCGCCGGTAAAGCGCCTAGCGCATGGTAGAAGTCCTGAAGACACCTGTCTGCTCACTTAGCGACACTTTCGTAAGTTCCTGCAACCCCGGAGGCGGGTTGCCTCCTACCGCCGGCATTGAGGCTCGAAGTGCCTCACTTGAGCCGCATCAACGCAAAAAAGAGGGAGCCAACATCGCCCCCTCTTCCCCAAGGTAACTCTCGCAATTAGCTATTTATGGCCGGAGTGCGTGATGCGCGCCATAATGTCGCGGCGGCTGTCAGCCACGGTGGCGCTTATGTATTCCGCACGCTCCGCCGGGCTCCACTTACCCATCGTCGTGTTGATGGCCGTGGCCCATTTGTCCATACCCTCCGCGTCGGGGTAGGTGATGACGACGCAGCGCGTTGAAGGCGCCGACGTGTTTACGTACTGTTCGTCGACCCCCCAGTAGGAAGCCACGCCCTTCTTGAGCTGTTCCTCGAACGTAGGCACCAGCAGCTTCTTGAGCATTGCGGTGAAAGCCTCCGGCTTATCGGGCTTCGTGTTTGAGCAGATCACTCGCAAGTACGCTGCGTTTCCGCTGCCGGGGTGGGACATCCTCGTTTGCATCAGGTAGTCTTCGTGCTTCGTCGCCGCGATTTGACCTGGCCGCGGACCATTCTTGCGAACTTCGTCGAGCACCTTCGTTAGCCCCGAGATCGTGCTGGACGACCACGCCGCGCCGTGCGTATATCCGTCCGGCGTGTGTACGAGTTGCTCGAACGTAGACCAGCTAACGATGGTGCCGTCCGCCGTCAACTTCTCCAAGATTGGGACGATCGACTTCTCGCTATCCTCTGAGTATGCCGCCCAATTCGCCCGTGGCACTTGGAATTGGCTGACGAACGTAAACACCGGCTGCGCGGATTCGACCTGCGAAACCGCCGCCGGCACAATCATAACTGCCAACACCACTACCACTAGTCCCGCTATCCATTTCAACATAGTTCTCTCCTTGAATTTATTGGCAGACCGCGCGGCGCAATACCGTGGAAGTTCGCTCCTCGTCGCTCATTCGCGGATGTTCGCGTAGGCTGCGGGAAACGGCGTTCGATCTGGGTACCTGGAAAATGTGGCTCGCGCCCGCGGTTCCAACGATTGTTTCGAATGTGCGCTGACGTTATGCCCTAACCCTGCGCAAGTCAAGCGCTCAGTGCTTCACTTCGATCGAGCGCTTCTCCTTGACCCCTCTGCGGCCCGGGTGTACATTTCGCTCTCACCCAGGTTCCTTCCGAGCAGTCCCCGTACAGGAGGTATTTATGTCGTTCCGAAAAGCCCTTTGGGCACTAGTTTTCGTCGTGTGCTTGGCGGCGCCCGTCGCTGTCCAGGCGCAAGGAGATTATCTCGATGTTTTAGTCGTCAAAGTGAAACCGGAGAGGATCACCGATTACGAGGCCCTCACCAAGAAATTTGCCGATGCCAATCGTCGCTTCAATGGTGACCGCTGGATCGCAATGGAAACCGTCTATGGCGAGGGCAATGTCTACCAGTTCACCAGCACCCGCAAAGACTACGCCGATGTCGATAAAGCCAACGAGGCCGAAATGGCCGCCGCCAGCAAAGCCTTCGGCAAAGAAGCTGCCCAGAAAATCATGCAGGACTTCAATAACTGTATCGTGTGGTCGCGCAGCGAACTCCGCAAACGTCGCTGGGACCTCAGCCGCAAAGCCCCACAGGACGCCGAGGCGTATGCCAAATTCGTTGGCGAATCCCGCCTTTTGCGTACCACCGCCGTGCACATTCGCCCCGGCCATGTCCCGGAGTTCGAGGCTCTCCTTAAGGACATGAAGGAAGCCGGCGAAAAGAATCCTGACGCGCAGCCAGTTCTTGTTTCCCAAGTGATTGAGGGAAGCAAGGGCACTATCTTCTACGTATCCACGTTGCGCCCGTCCATGAACGCCTTCGACCACAATCCCACCACCAAGGAAATCCTTGGTGAAGAGGGCTACAAGAAATTCCAGCAAATCAGTGCCGACTCCGTCGAGGTGGCTGACTCCACTCTCTTCCGCTTCAATCCCGAGCTAAGCAATCCTCCCGAAGAAGTCGCCAAAGTTGCGATGGACTTCTGGCACCCGAAAGCAATGGTGGCTTCTGCGAGCAAGCCGAAGACCAAGACCACGATGGAAACCGCCGTCGAAAAAGAACCGGTAAAGAAACCCAAGTAAAGCAGCAGCCGAGAAAGGCCAGTGGCACAGACCCGAATCTGTGCCACCGGCCAAGTCTTAGCTACGGCTACATACACATGCCCGCAACGCGCGTTGCTTGCATCGGGCTTTTCCCTCCGCTACGATGAGTCCGATGACGACGCGCGATTTCAAGGTCTTTCTCGAGCCTGATGCGGATTATGGCGGTTATGTCGTCGTCTGCCCCTCGATCCCCGGTTGCTACTCGCAAGGTAAAACAATCCAGGAAGCTTTGGCCAACATCCGCGAAGCCATCGACCTGTGTATTGAAGACATGGAAAGCCGCGGCGAAGAAATCCCCGACCCCAATAATGTCCTGATCGGAAGCGTCGTCGTTACACGATGAGCCCAAAGCTGCCCGTTGTTTCGGGCGATGATCTGATTCGCGCTCTAGCCAAGTTTGGCTATGCCGCCGTCCGCCAGAAAGGTAGCCACGTACGTCTTCGACACGCCAGCGATCCTCAGCGCATTCCCGTTACCATCCCACTTCATAGTGAGCTAGCTTCCGGCACTCTTCGCCGCATCCTTCGCGACGCGGCAGTTACTGTCGAACAACTTATTTCCGCCCTCTGAGACAATAACGTCTACACCGGCATCTTGCCAGTGGGGGGCATGAGGTCCCAGGCTTGCCAGAAGATTTTCATCTCTTCCGGCTTGCCCAATGAGACGCGAATGTACTTGTCTAGCGCGGGATATTTCGGGCCGATCAGGATGTTGTGCTGCTTCAGGTGCGCGATGACTTCGTCCGACGGACGCTGCGGATTCATCATCACGAAATTCGTTTGCGAATCGATGCAGCGCAGCATGCGCGCGTTGGCTTGATTCATGAACTCTTGCCGGTCATCCGTATTCCGCTTCACGCCGATGCGCACGTACTCCACATCGTCGAGTGCGGCGGACGCGGCGCGTGCGGAGATCACGCTGACGCTCCAGCCGGGAAAGCCGGCCGCTAGCCGCTTGGCAATTTCCGGAGTGGCCACGGCGTAGCCGATGCGCATTCCGGCAAGGCCGTAAATCTTCGAGAACGTCCGCGCCACGATAACGCGCGGATCGCTAATCGGCCGGTCCAGAAATGATTCGTAGTCGGCGCCCGGCGTTGCGAAATGATGGTACGCCTCGTCGATCAGCACCGTGACGCCGGCTGGCAACTTGGCGATGAAAGCTTCGATGTCTTTGCGCGGCGTGATCGTCCCCGTCGGATTGTTCGGATTGACGATGTACACAAGGCCGGTGCCAGACGAACTCGGTGAAGTGGCAGAAGAAGGCCCGACTTTACTGAGCATCGCCGGCAGGTCGTGTTCGTAGCGTTTGTTCAGCGGAACGTCGGCGACTTCGATGCCGCCGGTTTGCGCTAGTTTGCCCAGCGCCGGGAACGTGGGCGCGGCTTCGACCAGTTTCTTGCCCGGCTTGAGAAAGGCCATCGCGGTCATGCACAAGATTTCGCCGGAGCCGCAGCCAAGCACAATTTGGTCGCGCTTCACCTTGTGCAGCGCGGCAAGTTTATCGACAAGCGTGTCGTACTCCGTGCGCGGATAGCGGTTCCCGCCGGCGGCCGATTCGCGCATCGCCGCAACGACTTTTTCGGAAGGCCCATAAGGATTTTCGTTGCGATAGAGCAACACAGGCTCAGCGGCGCTGACTCCACCGGACGCGGCCGACGCGGAGTTGCCCCACAGTGCTTCCTCCATCGAAGAAGGAAGCGGGAATGCACGAAGCGCAGGCGCGGCTGCTCCGAACATAGCGCCTGCACCAAGGTTGCGAAGGAGATTTCTGCGCGAGAGTGACATGGGGGTCCTCCTTGAAAAGGACGCAAACGATACCCTCAAGAAGCAAGTTCGCTGCGAAGGTATCTTAATGGGTTGCAGCGCGAGATTGTCAATCTTTTCAAGACGCCTTGGCAGGCACACGAGTGCTCGCTGGCCCGCGAGCGAGCTGCTCGTTACAGTGACCGTCAGCGAGAACTGCCTGGAGACTGGGAGCAGGAGGTGAAAAACGCTCAGTGTGCGCGAGCTGGAAGTCGAAGTAGACGCCGCGCTGAACGACGCCGAAGCGCCCGCAGGCAGTCCGCTGACGCTGAGCGAGACTGAACCGCTAAAGTCGAAGTTGCAGTGACGCCGTGAAGTGTAGGTAGCTCCACGCGCCTGCGCAATAGTACGAGAGGATTGGAACTACCAATGCGTTAGGACTATGTTCCCGTAGACGTGAGTTATTTGCGCGAAAGAATACGTCTTGATCGCTTCGGGCTTTCAAAACCAACGGGCGATTGGCTTAGGTGGACGTATACACGTTTCGTTTCAGCGACGCTCCCCCTTATAATCCGCGTTTCGATTTCATGACAACCTCAGATCCCCGAGTGAGGAGAAATCATGTCCGGCGCACGCGAAACACCGAGCACGACGATGTTCAACGAAAACAAACTCAAGCTGGGCATTTTCTCTCCAAATTGTTCCGGCGGCATGGCGGTCACAAAAGTTCCGGAACGCTGGGACGCTTCCTGGGAAAGCAATCTGAAGCTCGCGCAAATGGCCGACGAGGCGGGCATCGAGTTTCTGCTCCCAATCGCGCGATGGAAAGGCTATGGCGGAGAAACGGATTTTGAAGGGAGCACGCTCGAGACAATCACCTGGGCCTGCGGGCTGCTCGCCAAAACGAAATGCATCACCGTTTTCGGAACTGTACATGCACCTCTGGTGCATCCGATCTTTGCTGCGAAGCAAATGGTGACCGTTTCTCACGTGAGCGAGGGACGATTCGGCCTGAATATTGTTTGCGGGTGGAACCAGGACGAATTTGAGATGTTCGGAATTGCGCAGCGCGAGCACGATACGCGCTATGAGTACGGGCAAGAGTGGTGGGACGTAGTGCAGAGGATTTGGCAGGAGAAGAATCCGTTTGATTACGATGGCCGTTTCATCAAGCTGAAAGGCGTCGTAGGCAAGCCCAAGCCGTACAAGTGGAGACCGGTGGTGATGAACGCCGGATCCAGCGGTGCAGGCCGCAGCTTCGGCGCAAAGAACTGCGACTTTCTGTTCACGGTTTTGATCGACCTTGAAAAAGGCAAGCAGGACGTGCAAAGGACAAAGGAAATCGCCGCCGGATTCGGGCGCAACATCGATATATTCACGACGTCCTATGTAGTACTACGCCCCACACGGAAGGAAGCTCACGAATATCACGAGTACTACACAACGAAGATGGGCGACTCCGCAGCCGCCGATCACCTGATGGAATTGCAAGGGCTGCACGCGCAGTCCTTCCCCCCGGAGGCGTTCAAATCGATCCGGCAGCGATTTTTCGGCGGTCACGGCGTCTACCCGCTGATTGGCGATCCCGATGACGTCGCTGCGGAGCTGGCGAAAATTAGCGCCGCCGGATTCATCGGAACGACAATCACCTTCGTCAACTACGTCGATGAGTTCCCCTATTTCCGCGATGAAGTGCTGCCGCGGCTGGAAAGATTAGGGCTGAGAAAGTCAGTAAAGACAGCTCAAGTTGTAACGCCTGCCGCCAGCTCGCTCTGATATACTCCACGGCATTCCGTGCTGTTTCCTCGGTTTGGGGGTGAGTGTCATGAACCGAAGTAAGCCGTCTGGCGTGTCTCTTGCGGTTTCCCTTCTGTTGCTCATAGCAATTTGCATTTCTGCGCCGCTGGCGAAGAGCCAGGCCATTACCGCTACATTAGCCGGAAGAGTTTTCGATACCTCCGGCGCCAGTATCTCCAAGGCGAAAGTGATTATCGTCAGCGCTGCCACTGGATTTACGAGGACGGTTCAGAGCTCAGATATCGGGGAGTACACCATTCCCGCTTTGCCCGCGGGTGAATACACCGTCTCGGCCGAATTCACCGGCTTTGGAAAGCAAAGCAAAAATGTGATTTTGCAAGTGGGGCAGTCCGCGGAATTGGATTTCACTTTGACGCCTGGCGGAGTGGCAGAGAGCGTGGAGGTTGCGGTTACCTCGGAGCTGGTGGAACCTACGCGGACCGAAGTGAGCACGGTGATCACCGAGCGGCAGATCATAAATTTGCCGGTGAACGGCCGCGAATTCATCAATTTTGCGCTGCTCTCGCCCGCGGTAACGGTTGGCGACACCACTTCCGGAAATACCGACGTTATCGTCGAACCGGTCACTAAGCTCTCCTTCGCGGGGCAGAATATTCACTACAATTTCATCGCGGTTGACGGTGCTGATGACATTTCCACCGCGTCCGGTATCCAGCGCGGTACGCCGCCGCAGGAATCCGTGCAGGAATTTCGCGTGATCAACACGGATTATTCAGCGGAATTCGGGCGCGCCACTGCCGGAATCGTGAACATCATTACGCGCAGCGGCACCAATGAGTGGCACGGATCGCTCTACGAATATTTCCGCAACGACAAAATGGACGCAGTCAATCTCTTGCAGGCCAGCGGAGCACACGTGCTGCGGCAGAACCAATTCGGCGCCGCCATTGGCGGTCCGTTACAAAAAGACAAAACCTTTATTTATGGAAACTACGAGGCGCAGCGCCGTGGCGAGTCGCCCTTTTACAATTCGGCCGTGCTGGGAAATATAAAAGCAATCAACGAAGTGAAAGCCATTTACGGCCTCGCGCCCGAACCGAATCTGGGGAGCGTACTGCGCACCAATGACAGTGATAATGGATTCGCGCGCATTGACCATCGCTTCAGCGACAGCGAGAATATGTTCGTCCGCTATTTCATTAACGATGGCCGTCTGCTGAATCAGTCTCCGCTGAACGATGGCTTCGACCTGCCGTCCGCGTTCAAAGACAATTTTTACCGCGATCAATCTGTTGCGGGGACTCTCGCCTCGGTCATCAATTCAAAATTGGTGAACGAGTTACGCATGCAGTTTGCGCGCCGGTCTTTTGATTTCCCGACCGTCTCCACGCAGCCGCACCTGGAGCTCTCGAACACGTTCACGACGGGAGTGAATCGCGGCAACCCCGATTTTTACCGCGAGTCACGCTTTGAATTGGTCGACAACGTTACGCGCACCTTCGACCGCCACACCGTAAGCTTTGGCGGCAACTTCAATTTTGTCGACACAACTGAATCATTCCCGCTCTTCTATCCTTTTGAAGCGGACTTCCCGAACCTCGGCGCATTCCTCGGCAATGACGGCGTCAACGGCCCGCAGTGCGTGTCGGCACCTGGGGATGTCGGGGGCCCCGGACCTGCCGGTTGCCAGCATCCCAACGTGATTTTCTTCGAGCGCTTCCAAGCTCCCAACTTCAATGAGCCGAGCCTAAGTACGTCGGTGTACTCGGGGACGAGCTTCGCGCCGGCCATCCGCAACGCCGCGCAAGGCCAGATGAATCACACCTACAACGGCGTTTACATTCAGGACAGATGGCGCGTTACCAACCGCCTGACGCTCAATGGCGGTATTCGCTGGGAATGGGAAACGTGGCCGTCCAACGTGCTCAACACGCAATGGAAGAACATCGATCCGCGCCTGGGCCTCGCCTACAACATCGGCACGAAGCGCAACGTCGTCGTGCGCGCGGGTTTTGGATTGTTCCACGGCATCATTCCGGCACCTTTGCTTGCGTGCCAGGAGCCTTCCTGCGGGGGCACCATCGGCAGATATCCGGGGCGACCGTTTGAAAACGGACTGAACGCCAAGACCGAACTCTTCGCGTTTGCCAGCGCACCCTTCATCACCGCTACGGCAATGGATCAGCTTCTTGCCAATGGAACCTATCCGGATGCGGTTCCGTTTGCCTGTCCTGGCGGCACGTTGGCAGGGTGCGGATTTTTTGGCCCCTCTGTAGTGGTCCGCTTCGATCAAAATCATAAGAATCCATACGGAGTGCAAGCCAGCCCTTGCGGTTGAATTCAATCCTTGCCGGATACGACCGTCAGCATCAGCGGCTTGCATGTTCGCGGCGTTCATCTTGGGAGTTTCTTCAACGTGAACCAGCCGGATCCCTCGACAGTGGTCACGCAGCATGATTCGCAGGGACGGACTGGCCCGAAGAATTTGTATTGTTCCGTGGCCGTTGCATGCCCGTTTACTCCCGGCGTGCGCACCTTCCCCATCGCCATCTATTTTGAAGCCACCTCGCGGTGGGATTCGCAGTACGACGGACTGCTTGTCAACGTGAACAGGCGGCTGGCCCATAATTTTTCCTTCGGCCTGAGCTACACATGGGCCAAGTCCATCGATGATGGGCCGAACCCCAGCTTCGTGCTGATCCCGCAGGACAGCCAGAATTTCCGCGCGGAGCGCGCGCTTTCATCGGACGATGTGCGGAACCGCATCGTGGTGAACGGGACGGTCACAACTCCGAAGACCTGGAATCCGTTTGCGCGCGACTTCCTCTTTAGCCTGATCGCCACAGTTCAGTCGCCGATGCGCTTCACCAAGTTCGCCGGCTTCGACGCAAACGGGGATATTTTCGGTAACAACGACCGCGTCGGCATCGAGCCGCGCAACACGTTTGTGGGCGACAATTTTCGCACCGTCGATTTCCGCATCGGGCGCACGATTCCCTTCCGCGAGAAGAGAAGCTTTGAGGTGATCGCGGAGGCTTTCAACCTCTTCAACACAACGAATATACGATTTTTCAACACGGTGTACGGTGCGTCGGATTTCTGTCCCGTGGATCCTACTGCGTTCGGCTGTGCCGGAGCGACCGGCAACCGGGAAGGCTCGCCGAACCCGCTGTACGGGACGCCGCGAGCGGTGTTCAATCCGCGACAGATACAGTTGGCACTGAAATTCAACTTCTAAGGCAGGACGGGCAGACCCCCCTCCCCCTGTTTTTGTAAGTGCGGATTCTAAAGGCTTTGTTCCGGGTCGTCTCCGTAACTGCGGAAAATAGAGGAGTTACGGGCGACCGATTTCGGCTAAAAACCAGTAAAACGCGGTGGTTGCTTGTAAGTGCGTATTCTAAAGGAGTTAGATAGACGCTGGCGTATTAATGTAGGAATATGAGCCTGTAGTATAACATATAGTAATACGATGTCAACAAGAATTAATTCGCCCAAACTTCAAACGCTCACGGATGATCCGCTGACTAGAGAGTCTGAACGCAACGGATTTGCCCCATTGAGTGCGCGCCGCCTATTTCTGCTCGGCGGCATTGGCTTGATTCTAACCGGGATGATCTTCGGCGACATCTTCGCCATATTTACCTTGCACCAGAACGCGGCGCAGGTTGGCGCGAATCTCGCCGCTGCGGCGAATGCCGCGCTCGCCGGCAATCGGCACGTGGTGCTTGCCAATTTTCAGAACGTTGGCGCTTTCCTGGAGAACCGAGGCACCAAGGTCGATACGCATGTTCACATGATCGACTTTGGCTACTTGGCGCTTCTGCTGGCGATCTTGCAACCTTGGGTGGCGTTTTCGGACGGAGTGAAGAAGATACTTGCCGGGATCTTTCTTGCTGGAGCTTGGCTATTGCCCGTCGGTGTCTACCTAATCCATTACGTGGGGCTGGCACATAGTCCGGTGAAAACTATCGGATGGGCGAGTATTGCCGCGGATTTCGGCGGGCTGCTCGTTCTTGTTGTTACATTCGCTTGCCTGACGGGTTTGTGGACGCGTTTTCGCAGCGAGCGGGTTCGTCCAGCGGACAAGCTGCTTGGCGATCGCAGCACGGAAGGGCGCATCTTATTTGCAGGGGGGCTTGCGCTGGTCCTTCTTGGATTTTTTCATGGCGCCTACTATGCCGGCGCGGACCTATACAAACATGAGGCGCAGGACTACTCGCTTTTGGCGCAAATGAGTGCGGGGGCTGCGGCAGGCGCTCGAGTGGTGGTCAACGATGCGCTAACAAGTTATGGGCAACTGCAAGGCGCGAAGGCCGTGAATATCGCCGCACACGCGCACTGCATTGAATTTGGCCTGCTGGCTATCATGCTGGCGTTTTTCCAGCCGTACGTGCGTTTACGCTCAAGCTGGAAACGTCGGTGGGCTGAGGTGCTTCTGTTAGGCTCCCTATTGCTTCCTGTGTGCGTGCTTTTGGAAATCAAGTACGGGCTGGTTGCCGGAGGTATAGCGGATTTCGCGGGCCTGCTGATTATTTTCGCGCTTCTGGCTATGTGGATCGGCATCTTGCGATACACCGGGGAACTGGACGCATCAATGGCGAACACGCCAAGTTCGGGGGACTCGCGATGAGTGGGTCGCGCCGACTTCTGATTATCGGAGGCATCGCGCTTGCCGTGTGGGGCATGAGCTACGGCCTATGGTACGCGGTCTTCGCCGAGCACCAGGCTCTCGACAGTATCGGAGCGTCCCTGGCGGGAAGTTTCGCTGCTGCTGCGGACCGCAACCCCGCCGTCATGGAGAGTTCCCTCGAGCAGTACCGGGAAGCAAAATATGTTTACGATCGCCAAGTGGATGTTCACGGCCATTGGATCGGGCTGGCGATGCTGCTGATTGTTCTTGGTATCGGCTTCGATCGCGTGAATTTCCCCGAGCGGGTGAGGCGGTTCCTCGCGCTGGGTCTCTTGGTGGGAGCCGTGGTTTTTCCACTGGGGGTGCTGCTGCAGACGCTTAGCCACGGCCCCCTGCCACGAGCGATCGCCATTGCGGGATCGGGATTTGTGATTGTTTCCCTGCTAGGGTCTGCGATGGGTGTTGTAGCGCGCGGTTCCCCTGCGGGTGCGGACTGATTTCCCTTTAGCTCGCGCCTCGAACTTTCTGAGGCAATGTTCGTACGATTCCATCGTATCGAAATCTTCCAAAATCGAACTGGTTCTCACGTTAAGCACGCGAATCCGTTGCGGCGCCTTATAAATGACCTCTCGAGCGGTCGCAGCCTCAAAAAACTCTGGGCGCACGGTCGCAGAGACGATCACAGGGTGTCCGTCCGCGTCCTTGTGGCGCGGCATCACAATTTCCTGGGACGCTGAGCGAGTGCGAAACGCGCGCACTAACTGCTCGACTATTTTTCGCGTTATAAGCGCATGATCTACGGGATAGAGCAGAAACGCGCCTTCAGGCTCGATATTTTTCAGGGCGGCTTGCAACGAACTTAACTGCCCTTCACGCCATCGGCGATTGATTACAACCTCAGACGATTTGGGCATGGCAGGCAGGATGTGTTGCACGTCCGCGCCCAACACGACCAGAACCCTGCTCGAGAACGAACAATTCTCGACGGCTATATCCAGCGCGGTTTTCTTGCCAAAGCGGGCCAAAGCTTTTGGAAACGGCAGCGCCTGCGAACTTCCCGCTGCCAGGATAATAGGAATGATTTCTTTGCGTTTGCGCATCCGGAGGCCGGGGCAGAATAAACGAACGCGACGGCAAACTCCAGCGCGTCCGTTACGCTCTGAAGACGTTGGCTGCCTTCTGTGACGTGCGTTTCGCCTTGCCACTGTCGCGCAATCGCAATAAAATGCGCGCGACGAGATAACACCTTCGTTCGCTGCCGCGGGACCAGCCACTCTAAAGGCGAGCCGACCAACTGTGTACGCACATCCCTTCTCCTACCATCGCGCACAATCGCTCGGCGAAGCTACCAAACTCCTGCACCAGTTGGGAGAGGAGTCACGGGTGATTGCCGGGGGGCAAAGCCTCATTCCATTGATGAAAATGCGCCTGGCGCGTCCGACGGCGTTGATCGATATCAATTTCATTCCCCGCTTGAGCGAAATTAAGAACCACAATGGAGAGCTTAGGTTTGGAGCGCTGGCGCGTCATGCTGACATTGAAATGTCCGAGCACGTCGCCGAGATTCCCATCCTTCACGATTGCGCCTCCGGCATTGCGGACGTCCAGGTGCGCAATCAAGGAACTATCGGCGGTTCGCTGGCGGAAGCTGATCCAAGCGGTGATTGGGGCACCACGCTGTTAACGCTGGAAACTTCTCTGGTTTGTGCCGGTCCGCAGGGCGAGCGCTCCGTTCCCTTGGACGAGTTCTTTAAAGACGCATACACGACAGATCTTGGGCCCGAAGAGTTAGTGCGAGAAGTGGTTGTGAAGAAACCAGCGAAGAACAGCGGCGGCGCGTATCTAGCTTTTAAGCGCAGCGCCTCTGTCTACGCTACTGGCAGTGCGGCTGTTCAGCTAACTCTCGACGCGAAGGACACGTGCAAGGACGTGCGCATCGTGCTTGGCTGCGTCGGTCTTACAGCCATTCGCGCCAAGCAGGCCGAGGCCGAGCTGCAAACCGAGAAAATTGATGAGCGTACGATCGCTCGCGCAGCAGACGCCGCGCGTGAAGCAGCGGACCCGCAGAATGATATGCGCGGCTCGGCGGACTATAAGCGCGCGTTGGTGGGGGCTCTGGTGAAACGCGCGATTGGGATTGCGGTTCGGCGCGCGCGGGGTGAACACGTAGAGGCGGGACACGAATATGTCGGCCGTTGAGAAAATGAACGTGCGCATTCGGGTGAACGGCGAGGCGCGAGAAGCGCTGGTTGAGCCGCGCACCTTGCTCGTTGATTTTCTGCGCGAGAACTTGAATTTGACCGGAACGCATATCGGTTGCGACACGACCTATTGCGGCGCTTGCACGGTGCTGCTCAACGGCCGCACTGTAAAATCTTGCACGCTATTTGCGCCGATGGCCGATGGCGGCGAAATCACTACCGTCGAGGGCCTTTCCACTGAGGGAGCGCTACATCCGGTGCAGAACGCTTTTGCGGAATGCCATGGACTGCAGTGTGGGTTCTGCACGCCCGGGCTTCTGCTCTCTACGATTCACCTCTTGAAGAAGAACGCGAAGCCAAGCGACAAGCAGATTCGCAAGGCTATTGCGGGAAACACGTGCCGCTGCACCGGCTATCAAAACATTTTGAAGGCTATTCGCATGGCGGCCGGCGAATAGCCTTCAAAATGTTTTGA
>Ga0210406_10002710_pt1 | contig 20018 bp, 20 predicted proteins | sample IncBWC30MmetaG_FD_155454 | JGI IMG/M metagenome (GOLD analysis project Ga0210406, IMG submission 155454) | Forest soil microbial communities from Barre Woods Harvard Forest LTER site, Petersham, Massachusetts, United States - Inc-BW-C-30-M | ecosystem: Environmental > Terrestrial > Soil >... | reverse complement strand
CCGGAAAAGAAAAATTATTTGGTGCCGATGCATCTCATGCATGGTTCTCTGTTTTTATACCTGAAACAGGGTGGATAGATTTTGATCCTACCAATAACCAGATACCATCATCTCAACATGTTACCATTGGCTGGGGCAGAGATTATTTTGATATTGCGCCGCTGAAAGGTGTGATATTAAGTAGCGGCTCGCATCGTCTATCCGTTTCCGTTGATATGAGAAGAATTGATTGATTAGTGAATACCTGATAAATGGTATAGTTGTTGGTTTAAAGGTGCATAACTATATCAATCATGAAACTTTATACCTGTAGTCATTGCGATAATCCGCTTTATTTCGAAAATACTGTTTGTCTTAATTGTAACAACACGGTTGGCTTTGATGCCAATAAGCTCTTGATGGTTACCCTGCAACCTGCAGAGCGTAATACTTTCGGTAATATCAATAAATCAAAAGAACTATATCGTTTTTGCGAAAATGCCAATCAGCATACCTGTAACTGGTTGATACCGAATGATGACCCTGCTGTTTTTTGTAAAGCATGTGCATTGAACCGCATTATACCATCGCTTACAACGCCGCAAAATATTCAACGATGGTCTAAAATTGAGGTCGCTAAACATCGTTTGGTATATTCTTTATTAGCATTGAAGCTTCCTGTTGAATCAAAGCAGGGCGATAATATAACAGGAATTGCATTTGATTTTAAGGAAGATGTTTCACCAGATGAAAAAATAATGACAGGACATGACGAAGGAACAATAACCATCAATATTGATGAAGCAGATGAGGCGGAGCGTGTACAACATAAATTAAACCTTGGAGAAAGATACAGAACCTTGTTGGGGCATTTTCGCCACGAAATAGGTCACTATTATTGGGATGTCCTCATTAAACCTGATCCTGAAAATTTCAGGAAACTATTTGGTAACGAAGAAATTGATTATTCAGAAGCGTTAGAAAAATACTATAAAAATGGCGCGCCTGCCAATTGGATCGATAATTATATTAGTCCGTATGCAACTTCGCATGCCTGGGAAGATTGGGCTGAAACATGGGCACATTATTTACATTTGATGGATACTTTAGAAACTGCATTTTCATTTGGTATTAATATCGATCCTAAAAAAGCAGATAGTGATATGAAAGCGAAGATCAATAAAGATCCTTATACCATTGATAAATTTGATACGATCATAAACATGTGGCTGCCTTTAACTTTTGCTTTAAATAGTTTAAGCAGGAGCATGGGGCACGCAGATTTTTATCCGTTCGTGATATCAAAACCGGTAATAGAAAAACTTAGGTTTATACATGAAACCTGTAAAAAACAACGCGCCTGATTTTATGGAAGTAAAATAGAAGCCTTGCAACCCATCAGTCTTGATAAAGAATCTTTTGCCGTAGGTGCATAGCTCACCGGTTTTGTAAATGGAACTACGATCAGGTAATTATTTGAATCCCTTTTAAGAAACACCACTTTGTTGTTGTAGGTTTTTAAAAGATTAAATTCTTTTTGTGCCGGTTCTAATTTAGAATAAGAATGTAGTACTATTTTAAATGTACTGCCATCAGCTGCAACGCTGTCAGGCTTTACAATCGGAATGATCTTTTTAACGCTATCTGTGCTATCAATGTGCACAGGAGCTTTTGGTACTATAACCACAGCAGGAACTATGGCTTGTTCCTCAGGTTTATCTGAAGAAGAAAATAAATAGTATACGCCAAGGGTTAATAATACAACAGCTAATGCGGCACCGATAAAAATGAATTTTCTGTTATCAACGGTTTTGCTACCGGTTTGAAAAGAAACAACTTCATCCTTTCTTTCTTTTATTTGTTTAGGCCCGTTGTTAGCAACAGAGTTCACAAACTGTCCGGATGTAAACAAATAATTTTCCTGTCTGTTTTTTTGTATCGTGCCAACGCCTTCGATAAACAAAGGGTTGCCTATATTTAAAAATTGTTTGGCTAAAGTGACATAAGAATCAATGTCAGATATAGCGAGAGATCTTAATTTGCCAGATTTAACGATGTATTCCACCAGGCCGGCGTCTTCAGTAGCTTTCTGATTGTCTTCAAATTCGAATGCATCTTCAGGCATTACAAAATCCTTGCTCGTATCTGTTGGCAATTCAACAGCCGGATTTAATTTGAATGTACCAATACCTTGTAAAGTGACTTCTTTGTTTTGATACAAATACTGAACTATTAGTTGTTCTATTTTCAATCGTTGGCGTTTTTGGCTCAAACAAACTTACCTAATATTAAGCAATAATCAAAACATCAAATTATTTATTGGCTAACTTTGTTTTATTATGATCACAGAAAAGGAAAGGCAGTTTTTAAGGTACTGGGAAGCCAATAAAGACAATGAAAATCAGTTTTTACATAAGCTGTTAGCGGGCTTGCCCATGGCTATCATGTTCGGCTTGCCTATCATTTTATTGGTAGTGGTTGTCCGCTTGTTTTTTCCTGATTGGTACATGACAATATCCCAGACAACACCGGGAATGTTCATCAGTGCTATCATCGCGGTATTATTAATTATCATATTTTATTCTTTTTTCAGAATGCAATACAAATGGGAAATGAATGATCAGTTGTACCAGGAATTGAAGTACAAAGAGAGCAAAGAAGAGAATGGTAAATGATTAATGGTTAATAGTAAATTTTTAATACTTAAACATCGTACGTCGTACATCAAACATCGTACATTTTTCTCTTATGATTCAGGCAACTATAATCACAATCGGCGATGAATTATTAATAGGTCAGGTTATTGATACCAATAGCGCATGGATGGCGCAACAGCTTAATTTGGCAGGTATAAAAGTTGCGCGACGTGTAGCAGTGGGAGATGAGTGGGATGAGATATGGAACACGCTGGATGAAGAAAGCAAGCATACCGATATTATCTTAATAACGGGAGGATTAGGTCCCACTGCGGATGATATAACCAAGCCTTTGCTTTGCAAATATTTTGGTGGTAAACTCGTGGTAGATAAAGCATCGTTGGCTAACGTTGAATATATTTTTAAAAATGTTTTGAACAGGCCGATGATCGATAGTAATCTTAAACAAGCAGAAGTACCGGACGTTTGTAAGGTGATTCTAAACAAACGTGGAACGGCACCGGGAATGTGGTTTGAAAAAGAGGGTAAAATATTCGTAAGTATGCCGGGTGTTCCGCATGAAATGAAAGGCATGATGGAAGATGAAGTGATCAGTTCCTTAAAAGAGCGCTTTACTTTGCCGCATATTGCTTACCGTACTTTATTAACTGCCGGTATCGGCGAATCGTATTTATCGGAGATGATAAAGGATTTTGAAACAGCACTTCCTGTAAATATCAAACTGGCTTATTTACCCAATTATGGGATGGTCCGTTTACGTTTATCTACTTCCGGACCGGAGCAATATGTTGTTGAAAGAGATGTGCAACAACAATTTGATAAGCTGCAGAGCTTAGTAAAAGAATACCTTGTTACCAACGTTGATGAACCGATAGAAGCTGCAGTAGGCAAGCTTCTTAAAAATAAAGGTAAAAATGTAAGCACAGCTGAAAGTTGCACCGGTGGTTACATTGCACATTTGTTTACGGCTATGCCGGGATCATCTGCTTTTTATGAAGGAAGTGTAGTGAGTTATTCTAACGAAGTAAAAGAATCAGTACTGCAGGTAGAACCATTCATCTTAAAAAACTTTGGAGCAGTAAGTGAAGAAGTAGTAAAACAAATGTTACAGGGCGCTTTGCAAACTATAAAAACAGATTATGCAATAGCTGTTTCCGGTATAATGGGGCCTGATGGTGGCACAGAAGATAAACCCGTTGGCACCGTTTGGATAGCTGTCGGAAATGCACAAAAAATAGTAACAAAGAAATTTTTCTTCCGCTTTGACAGAACCAGAAATATCCAATTGACAGCAGTGAATGCGCTGAACATGTTACGTCTTTTTATAATTGAAAATTAAGAAGCGCCCACCGACAACTGACGACCGACCACCGAAGATATCATGCTTTTACGGTGGTCGGTCGTCGCTGGTCAGTCGTCATAACATTTAATACGATTTACTTACCTTTGGTTCGTGAGTCAATCATAATATCAAATTTCAAACATCAAATATAAATTGTCGTATGAGTGTAGTTGATTTGGTAATGCCAAAACTTGGTGAAGGGATCATTGAAGCCACAATTATTAAGTGGCACAAGCAACCCGGCGATACAATAAAAGAAGATGAAGCTGTGTTGGATATTGCTACCGATAAAGTAGATAGCGAAGTGCCCTCTACAGCTGAAGGTATTATTGAAGAAATTTACTTTAAAGAAAATGATGTAGTACCGATCGGAGCCGTTTTAGCGAAAATAAAAGTTGGTACAAATTATACAGTGACTGAATTCTCTCCGCCAACGCCAACAGCCAAACCTGAATTTGAAGAAGCAAAATTAGCGGAAGAGGTTCCGTATCAGCCTGCACACATAATGTTTAAGAATAAATCTTCTGATTCAAAAGTAAAATTTTATTCTCCATTGGTAATGAACATTGCCGCCAGCGAAAATGTTAGTATGAGCGAACTGGAAAGCATTCCGGGAACCGGACAAGATGGCCGCGTTAGCAAAAAAGATATTTTAAACTACATCAGCAATAGAAGAATCAGTAGTTCAAATACGGCAAATTATGCAGTAGAAAATTCGCAGCCTTTATCAAATAATTATACGGCAACGGTTCAGCCGGTTGCTATTCAACAACCAGCTGCTAGTAATAACCAGGTAGCTGCAGTCTATTCAACCGGTAATACGGAAATAATTGAAATGGACAGAATGCGCAAGATCATTGCTAAGAACATGGTTGATAGTCTGCACACCAGTGCACACGTTACCAGTTTTGCTGAGTGTGATGTGAGTAATCTGGTGATGTGGAGAGAAAGAAAAAAACACGATTACGAAAGAAGGGAAGGTGAAAAAATAACGTACACACCGTTAATTATTGAAGCGATCGTTAAGTCGATAAAAAAATATCCTTTATTAAGCAGCTCAGTTGTTGGTGATACGATCGTTATAAAAAAAGACCTGAACATTGGTATGGCAACAGCTTTGCCAACAGGTAACTTAATTGTACCGGTTATTAAAAATGCCGATCAGTTAAATTTAAGCGGCTTAACTAAAAAAGTAAACAGTCTGGCTAATGCGGCAAGAACTGGCACTTTAAAACCTGATGATACAACCGGTGGAACATTCACGTTCACAAACATCGGCACATTCGGTAGTACAATGGGTGCACCAATCATCAACCAGCCGCAGGTGGCAATTATGGCGGTAGGTGTTATTAAGAAAAGACCTGTTGTTATTGAATCTCCATCTGGTGATAGTATTGCTATCCGTCACATAATGTATATCTCACTAAGCTACGATCATCGTATCATCGATGGCGCATTAGGATCTATGTTCTTAAATGCTGTAGTGAAAGAGTTGGAAGGATTTGATATTAATAGAAATATATAATTTTCTTTTTTCATGCAAAGGAGCAAAGTAAAATAAGTTCTTTGCGATTTTGCTAACTTATGTATTTCCTTTGCGTGAAACATAACCGCATAAAAAAGAGCAAACTTTACAGCTTGCTCTTTTTTAATTATACGACGTGATTATTATTTCTCTGAAGGATTTTTCTTTCCGCTATTCAGCTTTTCAATGGTAGCTTCTAAACGTGCAATTTTCGTTTCTTCTTTTTTAGCGCTTGTTATCCAGCCAACGTATTCTTTTTTGTTGGTGAAAGAAAGTGCTTCAAAAAATGTTTCTGCTTTTTTGTTCTTGCTGAATAATTTGATCAGATCAGGTGGTGCAGTTATTGTTCTGCTAATTTGATCTACGCCTGCAATTTCAACAGGTACCCCTGTTATAGAAACTTTGGTAGGATGTTTTATTTTTTCAGCCTTTTTAAAACGCATTGCTGTCCACACATTATCCATATTGATCGTACGTACGCCCTCAAAACCGCTGCTGGCAATACATTCCCACTGACAAGTACTGGCTCTTGCCAAATCACTCACGATCTTCGAAGAAACTTTAGGATAAGCTATCCAGAATTTAGCATCAGGAGCTAATGCAGGAATTACATCAGCTAAAATTTCTTTTAATTGTTTATGGCTTACGGCAAATACCAAAGCGAAATCAATTTTTCTAGCCTTTAATAACGGAGTAACACTTTTAGCGAAAGTTAATTTAGCAAATTGTTTTTCAACTGTAGAAGGAAGGCCTTGTATCAACAAATTCTTTTCATCCTTTAATTGCAGTTTTTCTAATAAGGTTTGCAATTTTACTATTACTACATCTTCCATGATAAACTTTTTACAACTTTTTAGTTAAGCAATATTTTTATTCCGATCCTTATTTAAAAGGGCCGCTTTCAATGTTAGTATGTGTTAGGATTATGATATAAAGATTATGATGGAAATTATTTTCGACGACTTTTTCTTCTATCCCGATATTTGAGGATAGGAACCCTGCTTTCGTTACCGTTAAGAATACGGCTGATATTTTTTTGATGGGTTAGGATTATTAACGCGGAAACACCTACTGCAAATACTCTGTAGATGATAGTATGGTCATTCCAGATCCATAGAACGCAGATCGGTAATGCTATTCCTGCTAAGATCGAGCTTAGGGATACATATCTTGTTAAAAAAAGAATCAGTAAGAATACCCCTACACAGCAAACGGCTATAACAGGTTGAATACCCAGGATCATTCCAAATAAGGTGGCAACACCTTTTCCGCCCCTGAATTGTGCAAAAATGGGAAATATATGTCCGGCAACTGATGCCAAACCAAGACCGATCATGAAATTAGTGCGCGCCAGATCGTTGGATTCACCAACATAAGAAGGAAGGCAATAAAACAAACCAACTGCCAGCATACCTTTTAAAATATCCGCGGCCATTACAATGGAGCCATATTTTGGGCCGAGTACTCTGAATGTATTAGTAGCACCCATATTGCCGCTACCGTAATCACGAATGTCTATACCGAAGAACTTCTTACTCACAATCAATGCTGTAGGAATCGACCCGATAAAATAGGCAAGAACAATTAAGAGGAATTCTTTCATCTAATCTATAAGAAGTTAGTTACAACAAAAATAACGAAAAAACGGCAAGGAAATTTTGTTTGCCGCAAATTAAGTTTGAAGTTGCTATTTTTGTGCGCTTTATATAAGTTATATAAAACGAAGGGTTTTAACACAATTTTTAATAAAATAATGCCTCAAAATAGGGGGCAAAAGCAACAAATGAGCAAAGAAATAGCAAGCAGAGAGCAGGATTATTCGCAATGGTATAACGATCTTATCATAAAAGGAGGTTTAGCCGATTATAGCGCTGTAAGAGGTTGTATGGTAATTAAACCTTATGGGTACGCTTTATGGGAGAACATGCGTGACCAGTTAGATAAGATGTTTAAAGAAACAGGCCATCAAAATGCTTATTTCCCTTTATTGGTACCCAAAAGTTTGTTTGAAGCGGAAGAAAAGAACGCGGAAGGTTTTGCTAAAGAATGTGCTGTTGTAACACATTATCGTTTAAAGACCGATCCTGATAATAAAGGAAAACTGATCGTTGACCCTGAAGCAAAACTGGAAGAAGAATTAGTGATTCGCCCGACAAGTGAAGCTATCATTTGGAATACATATAAAGGTTGGATACAATCATACAGAGATCTGCCACTATTAATTAACCAATGGGCAAACGTTGTTCGTTGGGAAATGCGTACACGTTTATTTTTACGTACCGCAGAATTTTTATGGCAGGAAGGCCATACCGCGCATGCTACTAAAACTGAAGCGATTGACGAAACAGTGCAGATGTTGAATATCTATGCAGAATTTGCTGAAACATTTATGGCGATGCCGGTGATCAAAGGTGTAAAAACTGCTAACGAACGTTTTGCGGGTGCAGAAGATACGTATTGCATTGAAGCATTGATGCAGGATGGCAAGGCATTACAGGCTGGTACTTCACATTTTCTCGGACAAAATTTTGCCAAAGCATTTGATGTAAAATTCAGCGATAAAGAAAATAAGCTTGATTATGTATGGGCAACAAGCTGGGGCGTTAGTACGCGTTTAATTGGCGCATTAGTAATGGCACATAGTGATGATGAAGGTTTGATATTGCCTCCGAAATTAGCACCGATACAGGTAGTGATCGTGCCTATTTTTAAAGGAGATGAACAGAAACAGTTGATAGATGAAAAAGTAAAAGCCTTGATGTTGCAACTAAAAGCGGCAGGTGTTTCTGTTAAATATGATGACAACGATAATAACAGGCCGGGCTGGAAATTTGCAGAATATGAATTGAAAGGTGTTCCGGTTAGAGTAGCAATAGGAGCGAGAGATCTTGAAAAAAATGTAGTTGAATTAGCAAGAAGAGATACACGTGAAAAAATGACCGTTAGTTTAGATGGGCTGGATAAAACGATCATCACTTTGTTAGATAACATTCAAACAGCTATTTACAGCAAAGCAAAATCTTTTAGAGAGGATAGAATTACTGTCGCAAATAACTGGGATGAGTTTGTACAATTATTAGATGGCAAAGGAGGCTTTATTGCAGCGCATTGGGATGGAACTCCTGAAACGGAAGATAAAATTAAAGAACTAACAAAGGCAACCATTCGTTGTATTCCTTTAGATAATAAGCAGGAAGCAGGTAAATGTATATTGACAGGTAATGCAAGTATACAAAGAGTTTTGTTTGCAAGGGCATATTAAAAAATCAAAAGTAAAAAACAAAAAGTAAAAAGTAAAAAATCAAAACTGGTCTTTATTTTTACTTTTTGTTTTTTACTTTTAAATTTTGAGTAACATTATTATCTTGGCTGAATACAAATCTTGCATTCATACCTAAACTAAAAAAATGGACAACAATCACGACCTTTTACAGAACGATCTATTAATTGATTCAACCGCACATGGTTATTTAAAAGAAACAGGAAAATGGGCGGCATTCCTTGGAATATTAGGTTTTATATTTAGTGGTGTTGTTATTATTGTTTCTTTTTTCATTGGTGCTATATTGGATAGGATGTTCTCCGCATTGGCAGCTACGTCAACGAGTAGTGTTGCAGCTTTTGGTGCAATGGGCGGCACATTTGCGGGGTTTTATTTTTTTCTGGGAGTTCTCACTTTTTTTCTTTCTCTATTTCTATTCCGTTTTGGTTCAAAGATGAAACAAGCTTTATCGGGCCAGGATCCGGAAGCTTTTAATTTATCCCTTAAAAATTTAAAAAATTATTACAGATTAGTTGGGATACTTACTATTATCTATTTGTCTATTATAGTATTATCTGTTATTGTTGTTGCGATAGTGATTTCAACAACACATCATTATTAATCAATAAAAAAGAATATTTTATCGTATTAAGTATCCATGTTATTAAATATGGATACTTAATATTAACTACTTCTTATAAAAATAATATGGACAACAACAATGATTTAATAGAAAACGATTTAATATTAGATTCGGCTATACTGACTTATTTAAAAGAGATAATTGTGTGGACGAAAATATTATCTGTTATAGGAATGGTCTGCAGTGTATTTATGTTGCTGGGGAGCGTCTTTGTACTTTTTAGCGGTTTTATGTATTCTGTACTGTCAGCTATTATTACTATCGCTTATTTAGTGTTAGGAATAGTTGCTTTTTATATATCTAATTTATTACTGCGCTTTACTAAAAAAACAAAGCTTGCCTTGTATACTAATGATCAGAAAGGTTTAGAGGATGGGTTTGAAAATTTATCAGCTTACTTTAGAGTGGCAGCAATTACAACTATTGTCGCGATTATACTTTCTGTATTAGGAATAATCAGCACGTTAGTATTTATACCTTTTGGGCGATAATCAGTTATTCTCTGGTTGCGAGGTAATTATAATCTTCCATTAGCTTTTCGAGGAATTCATTGGCATACATGTCGGAAGAAATATTTAATACCTTTTGAATTTTAACCGCAACCTTAAAGCACATATCATATTTATTGGTTTTAGCAGCTTCTGTTAAAACCTTTTTTATTGTATTGATATCGCGGTCGCTTAAACGGATGATCTCAGGGAAGGTAACTTTATAATCCTGTTGCGACAATTGAACGAAAATAGTATCGTTAATACTCAATTTTGATCTGGTATTAACAACGATTGTTTCGCCCACAATATCGCCCAGCCGCTGATTTTTTTTGCTGACTGCAATGATAATAACGGATACAAATCCACCAAAAAATAATGCAAGAAATCCTATCCCTACATTTGCCCAAAATAAAAACAACACGATAAATCCCCATTCGTAAAATCTTAAAAACCAGCGTAGAGCGTATTGTCCCATTGTTGGTTCTCCACCATCGGTGCTGATCACTCTTATTTTAAATAGCTTTTTTCCGATAGTCTGGCCTTCGAGAAATAACTCACATAAAAAAGTGAAAAATAACATTGGAATAAATATGACGATCAAAACAAGTCCTGTAGCACTTTCTCCTAATTTAAGTCCGCCAAATAAAAGATACATCATGCTGATCAGGTAAACCATTAACAACGTAAAATCGATCGTATAGGCAAACAGGCGTTTATGAAATTCGGCAATTTCAAAATCGATGTCAATATTAAAGGGTGTTGCTATTTGTATGGTGGCCATCTTACTTGCAAATTACAACTGTAAAATAAGCAAATCCATTAAATATTTTTTTATTCAACAAAAAGCAGGCAAATTGTAACATAAATTCCTAATCTACACCTATCAGCTATGCGCGAGGCAATGTTCATAAAAAAGAATGCTGATAAATGGACAGAATATCAGCAGACTCAAACCAATGATCCCGATGAAACGGCAGAACGTTTTGTTACATTGGTGGATGACCTGTCTTATGCCAAAACTTTTTATCCGCACAGCAAAGTAACCAAGTGGGTTAATGCCATCGCCGCTAATATTTACCAGAGCATCTATAAAAATAAAAAAGAAAAATATAGTCGTGTATTTACTTTCTGGAAATATGAATTGCCATTATTATTCAGGAAATACCATAAAGTTTTATTATTTGCTTTTTTATTGAATTTCTTTTTTACGATCATTGGCGTTTGGGCATCGATGAATAATGAAGAATTTATGCGTGGTGTTTTATCGCCCGGATATGTGGATAAAACAATGGATAATATTGCTAACGGCGATCCTTTCGGCATTTACAAAAGTGACAATCCTTTTAGTATGTTCGTTATGATAGCAATGAACAATATTTTCGTTGCGTTCTTAATGGCGATGGGTGGATTAACATTAGGCATCTGGACATTAATTTCTGATTGGCAAAACAGTGTAATGCTGGGTGCTTTTCAATACATGTTCTTTGCACATAACCTGGGCGCTAAATCTGTTTTAGTTATCTGGATCCATGGTACGTTAGAAATATTGTCATTTATCGTAGCTTCAACGGTAGGGTATATTATCAGTCGCAGTATCCTTTTCCCCGGAACTTATAATCGTTTGGAATCTTTTAAGAAAGGAGTAAAAGACGGCATGAAAATAATGATAGCCTTGGTACCTATTTTTATAGTAGCTGCTTTTTTTGAAAGTTATGTAACGCATTTGATGAGCAATACTTACAGTAAAACCAAAAATGCGGGCTTACCTGTTTGGGGTAGTGTTATTATTCTTTTAGTATCGTTAGCGTTCATTTTATGGTACTTTATTTTTCTTCCTATTCGTTTGCATAAGCGTGGGTATCAATTACAATCTGATGGTATTTTAAAACAACCCGCTTAAGTAATGTTTCGTTATAAATATATTATCTCCTTGTTATTATTGTTTTGCTGTACTACATTTTGTATGGCGCAGACGAATAAGAACATAGATGATGATGACACTGATGTAGTTCAAGCTAATGCAGGCATTTATAGAACTGCTGCAGATACGGTATTTGTAAAAAATGATTTAATAGTACCAAAAGATTCAATGCGGGCTGTAAAAAAAACAACAGGCTTTGAATATGCAGATAATCTCGATGCGCAGTTAAGGAAATTACAAAGAGATGAAGAAAAAAATCTTCAGTTCACGCCTAAAAGTAACTGGCTGATAAATATTTTAACGGCAAAAATAACAGCGTACATTTTTTGGGCAATAGCGATCGGATTCGTCGGCTTTCTTCTTTACAATCTTTTTTTGACTCAGGGAATTTTTAGTAGAAGATATACACGAGCAAAAGGCAATACCATCATTAATAAGGAAGAAACTATTTTAACAGCTGCTGATTACGATAAACTAATTACGGAAGCCGTAGATAATAAAAACTACCGGTTAGGCATACGTTATTTGTACCTGCAATCTTTACAATTATTAGCGAATAAAGGAGCAATCACACTTGCAGTTGATAAAGTAAATTACCAGTATGTCCGTGAGTTACAAGGCAAATCATACAAAACGGCTTTTGCTGAGCTCACGCTTAATTATGAATACATCTGGTATGGAGAATTTAATATCGATGAAGAAAACTATTTACGGATCAATAATCATTTTAAACAATTCAATAATCAATTATAATTGTTGCAACGTAGTATAACATATTGTTTAGTTGGTTTATTTATTTCAATGCTGGTGCTGTCATGCACCAAGCAAAATGATATTCCATCTTTACGGGAATCTTTTTCAAAAAAAGATAAAAATCCTTTCGGAACGTATGTTGCTTATAAAGAGATACTGCACATGTTTGGCGGTGATACAGTTCGTACAGAAACCCGGAATTTTCAGGCTGCTAACCTGGAAATATATGATACTGCTTCTTTATACATTATCATCTGTAAAAATTTGTATTTAACTGATGAAGAAAGAGATGCCATGCTCAGTTATGTAGACGCGGGCAATTCATTATTTATAGCAAGTGAAAATATAGACAAGCAATTATTAGACACCCTGCATTGTAAAATGGATTACAATGAAATGTTTGATAAGAATATCTTATTTATGCGCTACACAACAGTAAAATTGCAAGATGACCCTTACGATGTTGATGATACAACGCACTACGGTTACTTCTGCTATCCTTTTGCTAATAATTTTTCAACGCCCGATACTTTCTACAATAAACTTGGTACAAATGATGATGGTAAAATTAATTTTGTATCAACTAACTATGGTCATGGTAAAATATATTTTCATTGTGAGCCACGGGCTTTAGGTAATTACTTTTTATTACAAAGAAACAATTACGTTTACTGGCAACAGCTACTGGCGTTCGTTCCAAGGAATTTGCAAAGTATTTACTGGGATGATTTTTATAACAAACGAAACTATCCTGTTGATGGAAAAAGCATTTCATCTTTAGGATATATTTTACAATTTCCTCCTTTAAGATGGGCCTTTTGGTTGTTGATACTACTATTACTGACTTACATATTATTAGGCGGCAAAAGGCGTCAGCGGGTTATAGAGGTTATAGCGCCCAATAAAAATACCACCGTTGCTTTTGCAGAAACTATGGGGAGATTGTACCTGCAAAAGAAAGACAACAGAAATATTGCCGATAAAATAATCAACTATTTTTATGAACAGATCAGGAACCAATATTTTTTAAATACCAGTCATATCAATGATGATTTTATCACGACACTAAGTCGTAAGAGTAATGTGGCAAAAGAAAAGGTAGAAGAACTTTTTAACACTATCGCAACAATTCAACAAAATAATAAAATAAGCGACCATCAATTATTATCACTGAATCAACAAATAGAAAAATTCAATAAAAATAAAATCTAATGGAAGAAAATATTTTTGAACAACGTATTGATCTGTCCGGGCTTAACGGCGCTATCGAAGCGATTCGCACAGAAGTAAGCAAAGTGATAGTTGGTCAACATAAAATGGTTGACTTATTATTGATCGGTTTGCTTTGCGATGGACATATTTTAATTGAAGGTGTGCCCGGCGTTGCCAAAACATTAACGGCAAAGTTGCTGGCTAAAATCATCGACCTTGAATTTTCGAGGATACAATTTACACCGGATCTGATGCCTAGTGATGTGATAGGTACGTCTGTATTTAATCCGAAAGAATCATTCTTCTATTTCAAAGCGGGTCCTGTTTTTAGCAATATTATTTTGATAGATGAGATCAACAGGGCGCCGGCAAAAACGCAGGCTGCTTTATTTGAAGTAATGGAAGAAAGGCAGGTAACCATTGATGGAACTACACACGAGATGCGTTTTCCTTTTATCATTTTAGCGACGCAAAATCCGGTAGAGCAGGAGGGAACTTATCGTTTACCCGAAGCGCAGCTGGATCGCTTTATTTTTAAAATAGAAGTTGGTTATCCAAACTTGCAGGAAGAGATCAATATTTTGCAAAGCCAGAATGGCCGTACACAAGCACAATTGTTGAGTGAAGTAAAAACTATTTTAACCGCACATAATATTCAGGAGTTCCGTACAGTGATCCAATCAATTATTGTATCGCCCAAATTAATAGAGTTCATCGCTAAGATTGTAAATGAGACACGTAACAATCCATCGCTCTATCTTGGTGCATCACCAAGAGCATCGTTAGCTATATTGCGTGCAAGTAAGGCCAATGCAGCTATTAAAGGAAGAGATTTCGTAACGCCTGACGATATCATAGAAATAGCACCGGCAGTTTTAAGGCACCGTATTATATTAACACCGGAAAAAGAGATGGAAGGTTTAACGCCTGATGAGTTGATCGAAAATATTTTAAAATCGATTGAAGTACCACGATGAGGCCATTAAAAAAACATATCGGTGATCTTTTTGTAACTGCAAGATTTTACATTGTTGTAGGCATTTGCATTACTTTATTTATCGTATCGTTTTTCTTTCCAGTTATCGCGGTATTTCCAAAAATAGTCTGGTATGTAACGATAGCTTTAGTATTGATAGATGTTGTTTTTCTTTTTATAAGTGCATCACCATTGGCACATAGAACAATGAGTGAAAGGTTTAGTAATGGTGATGATAATAAAGTTACCCTACAAATAACCAACACCATGGCTTTTGATGTAAGCATGGAAATTATCGATGAACAGCCTGTTCAATTACAAAAAAGGGATTGGCTAATAAAAGAAAACTTTACACCCAATCAACAAAAAACGATCAGCTACATTATTCATCCAACTCAAAGAGGTGAATATCATTTTGGTAATATTCTGATCTATGTAAAATCAAAATTAGGATTAGTATTAAGAAGGCACACGATCGAAGCGTCAACAATGGTGGCGGTATATCCATCGTTTCTACAATTGCGTAAATACGAATTGTTATCTAATACTACAATGCTGGAACATGGCAATAAACGAATGCGTAAAATTGGCCATAGCATGGAGTTTGAGCAAATAAAGGATTATGTAAGCGGTGATGATATTCGTTCCATCAACTGGAAAGCATCTGCACGTAGATCATCTTTTATGGTGAATAATTATACAGATGAAAAAAGTCAGCAGGTATATTGTATCATCGATAAAGGAAGATTAATGAAAATGCCATTTGCCGGTTTGAGTTTACTGGATTACGCGATCAACAGCACATTGGTATTAAGCAGTACTTGTTTGCAAAAACAGGATAAAGTAGGACTAATAACATTTGCCAATAAAATAAGCACAGTGCTGGCAGCAGACAGAAGAGCAGTACAACGCGCTAATATTTTACAGTTACTCTATAATCAAACTACAGCATTTTTAGAAAGTGATTATGAGATGCTGTACATGCAAATACGCAACAGTATCAAACAACGTAGCTTACTCATTCTGTTTACCAACTTCGAATCATTATCAGGTTTAAAAAGACAATTACCCTATTTGCGTTCCATTGCCAAATATCATTTATTGCTGGTAGTATTTTTTGAGAATACAGAATTAAAACAGTTATCAACCATTGATGCAGCTAATACAGAAGAGGTGTACGTAAAAACAATAGCCGAAAAATTCGCCTTCGAAAAAAGGTCGATCGTAAAAGAGCTGGCTAAATACGGTATTCTGTCAATACTCACTTCTCCCGAAAACTTAACGGTCAATACGGTGAATAAATACCTTGAGCTTAAAACGAGGCAAGCTATTTAATTAAGAATTAATAATTAGGAATTAAGAATTCCTTCAATTTGAAAAGTCTTTGCAAAATAAAACCGCTGTTATGACTATAAAAAATTCTTAATTCTTCATTCCTAATTCTTAATTCGAAGCATTAGGCTGTTAAAGAAGGGCCCAATAATTTAACAATTACCATAAACTTCAATATATTACTTTTGAACTGATAAAATTTTACACATGAGCATAGGTTGGATCATTTTTATATTAGCCACGATCGGTTGGCATATTGGTATGTACGGGATGTTTAAAAAAGCCGGTATCAATCCGATAAAAGCATTAATTCCTTTCTACAATACCTGGTGTATTGTAGAAAAAATACAACTGAACAAGATCTGGTTTTTTCTGCAATTGATTCCTGTAGCCGGACAATTTGTTACCATCTGGATAACGATCAAATTTGTGGAACACTTTGGCCGCTTTGGTATTTTACATCACGCAGCAACAGTCTTTGTTCCGTTTGCTTATTTTCCTTACCTGGGTTTTTCTCCCAATGAAAAATATGTTACGGATGCAGTGGTAGCCAATTATACCAAATCTCCCGTTCGTGAATGGGTTGATGCGGCGGCTTTTGCAGTGGTTGCGGCAACACTGATAAGGATATTTGTTTTTGAAGCATATACTATTCCTACGCCTTCGATGGAAAAAACATTGCTGGTGAACGATTTCTTATTTGTCAGCAAAACGGCTTACGGCCCCCGTATTCCTAACACGCCGATTGCGATGCCGTTTGTGCATCATACCATGCCATTGGTAAATGTTAAGTCGTACACTACAGCGATCGAAATCCCTTACACACGCTGGCTGGCATCGCCTGTTAAACGTGATGATGTAGTGGTATTTAATTTTCCTGTAAATGATACCCTGATCGATGATGAAGAAAATTTTGGATCACGAGTAACCTATTATCAGGCAATAAGAGAATTGGGCAGAGATAAAGTATGGCAGAATTACGGCGATATTATTGTAACAAGGCCGGTTGATAAACAAGAGAATTTTATTAAAAGATGTGTTGCGATTGGTGGTGATACTTTACAGGTGAAGAGCGGTATTTTATTTATCAACGGGCAACAGCAAACCTTGTTCCCTCAATCTCAAAGATTTTATAGCATTACTTTACCGGCTAACATAAATACAAATGTGCCGCATGATGAGGATGAATCGGAAGAAGCATACTATCATAAAAAAATGAAATTCGTTGGTTCTATATTAGAAGGATATGGTATCAAAACGAGAGAAAGCCAGGGCGATATACAACCTAATAACGGTCCGAATAATTACCTGGTTAATATTACCAACGAAGAAAAAAGCAACCTGCATTTACCTGCCGGTTATAAAATTGAAGATTATATAAGAGGCCCTGAAAGTGAGATCTTTCCTTATTATGATACAACATCACATTGGTCTGCCGATAATTTTGGCCCATTATGGGTACCTAAAAAGGGTGCAACGATCGATTTGACACCGGATAATCTGATACGCTACCAACGTTGTATTGCCACTTATGAAGGAAATACCGTAGAAACGCAGAATGGCAAAGTATTGATTAATGGAAAAGAGGCGACTACTTATACCTTTAAAATGGATTACCACTGGATGATGGGAGATAACAGGCATAACTCATTGGATAGCAGATACTGGGGCTTTGTACCTGAAGATCATGTAGTTGGAAAAGCTTCGATGATCTGGTTAAGCTGGGATGATGGTCCACGTTGGAAACGTATTTTCACCGCAATAAAGTAGGCTTTGAATTCATAGCTAAAGTTATTATATTTACTATATGGATGTGGTCCTCTCGGTGTAATGTCGGGAGGATTTTTTTATGCAAATTAATTTCAATGAATAGAAAAGAATATCACTTTGCTTTTGATGTATTTGAGTCGATTACGGAATTGACAAAAGCAGATGCGGCATTGTTGCACGATGCAAGGAATGCTACTAAAAATTCCTATGCTCCCTATTCAAATTTCAATGTGGCAGCAGTTGCTAAATTATCAACCGGTGAAACTGTGGCAGGCACTAATCAGGAGAATGCTTCTTATCCAGTAGGTATTTGTGCAGAAAGAGTATTATTGTCTATTGTGGCATCCTTACATCCCTCAGCATCAATTGATACGATAGCTATAGCTTACAATAATTTGAACGGCGAAAGCAGCAAACCGATTTCACCATGTGGTATGTGCAGACAAGCATTTGCCGAATACGAAACAAGAACAAATAAACCTTTTCGTTTACTATTAAGTGGGATGGAAGGTGAAGTGTATGTGATTGATAAGGCAAGTCGGCTGTTGCCTTTAGCGTTTGGGTAACCCCCTGCCCCCCTGAAGGGGAATTGAGAAGTATAATAGGGTTAAAGCACCTTAATAATTATTGGCGTTTAATATTAACCGTGAGTTTTATAAAGAATAATTCTCCAAAGCCCCCTTCAGGGGGTTGGGGGTTATTTTGTAGAATTTTTATGACAATTAGAGTCGAATAATTTTGACAAAATGGCTAAAATTCGATTTCTTTACACTGAATCTATTTATTTAATCACCATGACGACTTTTAAAAGCGATACACGTTTTATAGAAAAAGCAATGAATGCCATTGCTGATCCGTGCCGCTTATCTATCCTTGAAGAAATATCAAAAAAAGGAGAAGTTTGTTGTGGAGATGTACAAGGTTTAACAGGCTTGTCTCAACCTACCTGTTCTCATCATATTAAGCTTTTATCCGACAGCGCACTGATCGATTGTCGCAAACACGGCCGCAATAATTTCTTTGCATTGAACAGGCCAAACTTCAAAAGGCTGAGTTCTTTTTTGGAGAAATTTCACACTACTACTGATACTTTGATGCGGTAGTATCTTCTTTTGTCTGAATTGTGATTCATCGGATTTCTGGATTATCGGATTTGCGAAGACCGTAGCGTTTTATTTAGCTTTTTTAACTTCCTTATTTCTTGTTTTATATTTCTTATTCCTTATTCTCTTGTCTGAATTGGGATTTTCGGGATTAGTGGATTATCAGATTCGCGAAGATCGTCGCGAAAATAATTTGCACATCCATCAATCCCTTAATCCGATGAATCCCAATTCAGACAAACTTTTCCAATCAATTCAATCAAAATAATCAACTGCAATCAATGGTTCAGACAAAAATTTGTAACTTCAACACCACGATCGCCTGCCTGAATTTTACTATTCAATAAATTTTTATATGCACCTAACACCGAGAGAGACGGAAAAATTATTAGTTTTTTTAGCCGGAGAACTGGCAGAGAAACGCAAGGCAAGAGGATTGAAATTAAATTATCCCGAAACGATCGCGTTGATCAGTAGCCGACTGCAGGAAGCTGCACGTGATGGAAAATCCGTTGCAGAGCTGATGGAATATGGCGCTACTATTTTATCCCGTGCCGATGTAATGGATGGTATTGCGGAGATGATACATGATATACAGATAGAAGCAACTTTTCCTGATGGAACTAAGCTGGTGACGGTGCATGATCCCATCCGATAATAATTTAATAGGTAATATTTTATATTGAATATTATGTTTGAAGGAAATATTACTTATTAAATCTTACATATTCAATTTCTATAAGTAGACACTATAAATTATAAAGCATGATCCCCGGAGAATACATTTTAGCCAAAGGCGATATCGAATGCAACGTTGGTCGGCCGACTGTAAAACTTACTGTTGTAAATACAGGCGATCGTCCTGTGCAGGTTGGTTCGCACTTTCATTTTTTTGAAGTGAATAAACAAATGGAGTTCGATCGTGAAAAAGCATTTGGTATGCGTTTAAATATTGCTGCAGGAACTGCTGTGCGTTTTGAACCGGGCGAAGAAAAAGAAGTAGAGCTTGTTACATTAGGCGGAGACAAAAAAATATATGGCTTTAATAATTT
>Ga0210406_10002709_pt1 | contig 20019 bp, 16 predicted proteins | sample IncBWC30MmetaG_FD_155454 | JGI IMG/M metagenome (GOLD analysis project Ga0210406, IMG submission 155454) | Forest soil microbial communities from Barre Woods Harvard Forest LTER site, Petersham, Massachusetts, United States - Inc-BW-C-30-M | ecosystem: Environmental > Terrestrial > Soil >... | reverse complement strand
ATCCGTCACGACGTAGCCGTCATACGTGGGGTTCCAGGTGTAGTACACGTCGTTGGCGTAGTAGTACGGAACGCCGCTGTACCAGTAGGTTGCATACGCTAACGGCAGAATGGGCAGAAACCAGGCGAATCCGACGCCGTAGTACGCGCGCGGCCAGAAGCCGCCATGCCAATAGCCGCCCCGCCAAGCACCGCCGCGCCATCCGCCCCACCCGCCGCCACGCCAACCGCCGTTCCATCCACCGCCGTGCCAGCCGGTCGAATAACCGTGATTGCCGACATAGCCCGTGTGTCCAACATAGCCTGCGCCACGCCCTGAAACGCCGCCACCGTGATATCCCATGGCAACGTGGCCGCCGCCTGCAAAATGACCCGGCCCGGAGAAGTGTCCGCCGCCGCCGCCGACGTGACCACCGGAAGCGTGGCCTCCGCCGAATGAATGGCCCCCGCCCCCGCCAGAGGAGTGCCCACCACCGCCGCCGCCGCCGGAATGGCCTTGCGCCAATGCCGGCCCAGCGCCCGCCAGAATCACTCCTAGCGCGCCAACCGCCAAAAGAACGCCCTTGCCCTTGATGCTCATTTGCCTCTCCTCGCCTGGCCGCCGCGTGCGGTCAAATCATAAAGACACACTCAATAAGACCCTAACTATCCAACGCGGTTCAAGGCGTTTGGTGTACATAAGCTAAGCTTAATTACGCAGCGCTGCATTAAACATCACATAAGCGGTGCGGCCCGGCGCGGGCTCGAAAAACCTCGAATTGGTCTCATTTACTATCACAGAGCCTACATAAGCTCGATTTGTCAGATTATCAAGGCGGGCGAATTCGCTGAAACGCCAGTGCCGGGTTTCCTGCTCGAACCCGGCGCGCAAATTGGCGACCCAATAACTTGCAGCCGCGTCCGTGTTGCGGTCGTCGGCGTAGATTTTCGCGCGGCCCAATCCTTCCAACGTCGTCGAGAATCCCAGCGGCGCATAATTCCAACTCACGCCGAGGTACAAAGAATTTCGCGCGATCGCCGGTAGAAAATTTCCCTCCGCCACCGGCAAGTAGTTGGGCGGCGGCTTTCCCACGGGAACGTTGAGCGGATTGCAGGGCGCCGTGACGCACGTAAAGTACGGCTGCGCGACAACGGCCTTGATGTACGTATAGGCCAATCGCGCGCTGAAGCCGCCGCCCCATTTCGCGTCCAGGCCCAACTCCAGTCCGCGGCGCGTGGTCTCGCCGATATTTTGATCCACCGTGCGGCCGCTCAAGTTCTGCAACACCGCCAGTTCATCGACGGTTTTGATGTAGAAAGCGGCGAGATTGGCGCGTACGAATTCATTACCCGCCTTGACCCCCACTTCGTAGTTGTCGCTGCGCGCCGGTTTCAATCCCAAATTCAAGCCCGGTAGACTGCCATCGACGGAACGGTACGCCAGATCGTTCAAGGTCGGCGTTTCGAATCCCTTGCCGTACGATGCATACGCATTGATGGCGGAGCTGACGCGGTACGTCACGCCGGCCACGGGGTTGACTGCTGAATATCGGACTTCACTGTCCGCCGCATCGAGTACCGCCAGATGCCCGTGCGACGTGACCTCGACGAGACTGTTGCGCACGCCGGCGACCAGGCGCCAGCGTTCCGCCGGGTCCCATTGCACCTGAAGGTACTGATCGAAGTCATAGACGTTGTTGGCCTCATCGCGGCGCAGCGCTCCTTGGACGCCCAATTGCGCGCCGCTGTAATTCAGATAGCCCTTGCGTGCTTCCGCCAGATCGTCGTAATTCACGCCGGCCACGAGCAACAGCGGCGTACCGCCAACGCTGCGTTGATCGCTCACGTGCAAATCCACGCCCCAGTACGCCCGGTCCAGGTCGATCACGCCGCCGGGGTACAACGGCGCCGCCTGCTGCGTCGCCTGGGGTATGGCTTGAAACTGCGTGGTGGCGCGATGCCCTGTATAGATACTGGCAACCACATCATCGGCGGCGCCCAGCTTGTCGTCATAGACCACGCCCAGTTGCTCTTGAGAGAGGGACTTGCGGGTGTTGTAGGCGATCGCGTTCACGCCCGCTTGGCGAGGGTCCGCGGCAAGCTGCGCGCGCGTGAGGCCCAGCGGGTCTTGAATAAATGGCGTTTGCACCGCATTGCCGACGATCGTCAGCTTCGAGGAATCGGTGGGACTCACACTGGCTTTGGCGTTGAAGAGATTGCGTTCCGCCTCGGAGTGAACGCGATAACCCTCGGTCTGGAAATGAGATCCGTCGATGACATAGTTGACCCGGCCGTTATCGCCCGTCGTCTTGAGCGCGTAGCGCTGCGTGTTGAACGTGCCGTATTCGGCGGCGCCGCCCAGCAGGTAGCCCGGCTTGGCATCCTCGGTAAATATGGCGATGACGCCGCCCGATGAATTGCCGTACAGCGCCGAGAAAGGGCCGCGCAACACTTCGATGTGGTCGGCGCCACTCAAGTCGAATTGGGAAAATTGCCCCTGTCCATCGGGCATGGTTCCCGGAATTCCGTCGGAATACAGGCGCACGCCGCGCACGCCGAAACTCGAGCGGGCGCCAAAGCCGCGCACCGACACTTGCAGGTCCTGCGCATAATTCTGGCGGCTTTGGGCGGAGACGCCGGGCACCGTCAGCAGCGATTCCGACAAATTCACCTGCAGCTGTCCCGAGCGGATCGTCTGCGCCTCGACCCGATCGATCGACACCGGCAAATCGCGGCTGTCTTCCGCGATGCGGGTGGCCGTAACGACCAAGGAGTCCAATGGCGCGGCGATCTCGCCGCGCGCCGCGCCGGGCGCGATCATGAGCCAGGAGAATATGGCAATGTTGCCCAGTAAAATAGGTCGGTGCATGATCGAAAAAGTGACTCCCCCGCTTCCGCGCCGCGTTGGTCCCCAGAGCTTGAGACGGCTAAAGTACCGCCGTTTTTTGCCGATATTTTGGGACTTGAGCAAATCTTCGCACAATCAGGGGTTGAACACGGCACGTATCGCATTGATCGTTGCCGCAAGCGTCACGGCGGCCGGCGCCAGGGACGTGCATTCGAACTTCTCGGTCAGCGTCACCGTTCGGCCCGTGGCCAATATCGAGTTTCAGTCCGCTCCCACCGGTGTGGAAATCTCCGCCGCGGACCTGCGCCGCGGTTACATCGACATTCTGCAACCGACGCAGTTCACGGTGCGCAGCAATAGTCCGAACGGCTTTGCCCTCGAAGTTCTGACCGTCGCGCCCATGCTCTCGTCCATGGTTGTCGAAGGCCTGGACTCCGATCAGGCCTTGGGGAAGGACGGCGGCACCATCGTGCAGCGTTGGCAGAAGCCTCAGGCCGTCAATCTGTCGCTCAAGTTTCGCTTCGCGCTCGCGCCGGGCCTCACCGCCGGCAACTACCCTTGGCCGGTGCGCTTGGCGGTGCGGCCGCTCGATTGACTAGAACCGATCAGTCTCAATAAGTCACCGTCACCGTGATGATGTCGCTGTAGGCGCCGGGCGCCACGTCCTGAGAGGCGGGAATCAGGCCATACATCGTTCCGGTCGCGAAGTTGCTGCCTCCCGCCGGCACCGCGAACGGGCCGGCGCTGCCCGCGAATGAACCGCCGGTGCCGTCGCCCATGATCTGGTTGTACGCCGTGCTCCAATAAATGTTGTAGTTGAGTGCATTGACGCCCGAAAACATTTTTCGCGTCGCGTAGCTGCCGCTCAATCCGGCGCTCAAGGAGACATTGAGCGTAACGTTGGCGGAGCCTGTGCCGCTGCCATTGCAGGTCACCCTCAAGGACCCGGTTGACGCGTTGGCCACGGCGCTCAAGGGATTGTAAATTCCGAATGCGATACCGCTGGCGCTCGCCGTGCAGTTTACGGTCGTCGCGGCTTGCGCGACGGGCAGCATGAGCCCACTGAGGCAAGCCGCGGCCATGAGCTTGGCAACTTTCATTGGCCGTACGGCGTGTCTCATTCGCTGTACACCGTGTCTCATTCGCCGTGCACCGTGTCTCATTGGATGTGCGCCGTGGTCGCGCGATTTACATGGCAAAGAACAGTGCCCATGTCCGGCAAGGGGTCGTCGGGCGGCGGCGGTTCCAATCGAAAAATACAGTGTCCGCCGGTCCAGTTTGCTTCCGCCGACATCCCATGATCGTAGCCGGTGACATACACCATGCCCTCGAGGACGACGGGGAACTGCGCGCCCTTGAGCGTCACCACGGCGCCCACCGGAACCGGCTTGCCATCGTCCTGAACTAAGCGAAATGTGCCGCTGCGCACGCGCTCCACCGGAAATCTGGCGATCACGCCGCTGCGGTAAGGCGGCGCCATGATGGTGCTGCTGGCGCCGATCGTGGTGTCCAGCGGCAGGTCCTCGGGCGTGATGCTGATGCGATTTGCCTCATAGGGCCGCAAGTTGTAGAGCAGCGCCCGGCCCGTGGCATCGGTGTGGGTGGTGAGTTGGTTTTCCACATACACGGGCACGTCGGCGAGCCCCGCGACATCCACCATCGCGAAGCTGCCGCTGACGGAGCGGGTGGTATTGAGCTGTCCGTCGAGGAAGGTCATCGCGCCGGAAAGGTAGGCGCTGCGGCCGTCGAGCCCCTGATTGCGCGCCGCCTCCAATTCCAAATCGGCACTGTTGAATTGCTGGCGCCAGTCCGCATCGTAATTGCCTGCGGTGGAAGCGCTCAATCGGTAGCCGCTGCCCGGCCCGACCGGCGGACTTTGCATCAGGGATGCGATGACCTCGTTGGCGGGCGCGCCTGGGCCGCTGCCGCCCACGGTGCTCAAGGTTGCCGCGCGCCGAAAATCCAACGGCAGCACAAAAATCAAGTACGCACTCGTCGAGTTCTGCGCGCCGCTCGAAAATTGCGCCGCGGTACGGGTCTCCGTGACGGTCAAATTGAGCGTACCGATGCGGCCGAAACGGATGCTGTGAGTCAGGCCGAGAGTTTGCTGCGTCGGTGAATCCCGATACGTTTGCCGCACGTAGGCAAGCGACAGCGATCCGAATCGGCCCAATCCCGTGCCGGTTTGCAACAGGCTCCGTTGCCGCATGCGCATGGCCGGATCGAGAGGCTCACCGACCTGGGAAAAATCGCTGCCGGCCCAGAGGCTGCTCGCGATGAAACTGGTATTCGTGCCGCGGTGTTCAAGCCCAACGCCGCGCAGCCAGCCGGATCCCGAGGAGTCGCCGCCGTTCGCGGCGGTGAAATTGATGACGCCGATTCGTCCGATGCCAAACGCGGCATTGAGGCCGGCGGCGTGGGCTTCGCCCGAGAGATATTCTGCGTGCCCCTCCAGGGTGATGGCGTCGGTGATGCCGCGTCGATAACTGGCCTCGCCCAGCAGCGGACCATACTGATTGCTCTCGAGCGCATAATCGTCGCGAATCTTGCCGAGATTGATCGAGTACTGCGACAGGCCTGGCGCGAGCAGCGTGACGCTCGAATAGAAAGATTGCGTGAGCACCTGTTCGCGGCCGAGCGCATCGCGCACCACCACGCTCACATCGCCGGTGCCGGACACCGTCGGCAGGCGATCGATGACGAAGGGCCCCGGCGGCAGCTGACTGCTCGTCACCAATTGATTGTTGACGAAAACATCCACCGTTGAGGGCACCGTGGCGGTGCCCGATGTGGCCAACAGCGGCGTGGTCAGCAAATCGGGGCGCAGTCCGAAATTTCGGCTCCAGCGCACCCCCGCGTAGCGCACGGCATTTCCCCAGCTGGCGCCATCGCTGATGGCATCGCCGAGATTCAAAGTCTCGAGCGTGGCCGGAAAGTCGCGCGTGTAAGTTGTATCCAATCTCACGAGTTGGTTATCGCTGCTGCCATAGCGTGCGACCGCCGTGCCGGTCAGCACGCCGGCGCCGGCGAAAACCCCCAGTTCCGCAAACGCGCCGCCGATGTTCCGGCCGTCGATTTGCTGGGCCGAGAGCTGATAATTGAGAAAAGCGCCGGGCGAGGCCGGCGTGATATCCGGCGAGCGCCGTTCCGCCGCGCTCAAATGCGTGGTGTCGAGCGACGCCGGCGGCGCGCCGATCAGCACGCGCTGCGCAGCCTCGTCAATCCTTACCACGCAGCCCTTGATGGCGCTGGGCTGAAAAAAGCGCCGGCCTTCATGCAGGTACGCCGCGGTCGGCGGCAAATGCAGGCGCAGGCGCCTGAAATCGCTTTCCTCCAGGTACAGCTCGCCGTCCGGGCCGCGCAGCACGACGACCATCTCGCCGGGCTCGCTATTGCTCAAGGTCACCTCCATGACCGCCTCCGTCAGTTGCGGCGCATCGGCGGCCATGGCCGCCGATGCGGCCCAGAGCATCATGAGCAGCAGCCCAGAATATGTCTGCAGCGCGTAGGCGATTCGAGTGAGCCTTGCCATGAACGCGCGCCAATCCGCGGCTCTTAGAGATCGCTGGGTGCAACGTCGGCGGAAAAATCTCCCTGGTCGCTGTGACCGCGGATCGGTATGGCGCCCTGTTTTTTCGCATCCGCCGGCGGCGTCACCGTCCAGCTCATCCGGCTTCCGGGCAACACGTATTTCGAGGTCACGCCGCGCAGCGGCATCAATGAACCAGGGAATAGCGCCTCGAAATCGGTTATTTGCAGATGGCCGCTGCCATGGTTGGTCGCGGCCAGCTCGAGTTGGCCGTTGGGCAGCCAGCGCGATTCCCACGCCAGTTCGGCATTGGCTTTGCCCCGTGCGGGGGCGACGAAAACCGGAACGCTCAGTCGCAGCGCGACGCGCAGGCCGGTGAATTCCTTCGGTGCGGCCTGCGGCACCTCCTCGAAAATCACGCGATAAGTCAGTTCCTGAAGCTGGTCCGGCTCGCGCCGCAGCGCGACGCGGACGATTTGCAGGCCGTTCGCCGGGATCTGCAGCACGGGCGGTGTCGCGAGGAGTTCGCGCGTATCCTCGAGCTGCTCCGCGCCGCCGCTCTGCGACCAGCGCACGACCCTGATTTGCACGACGACGGGACTGTCATCGGCGTTCATGATCGTGAGCGCCTCCGTGCGATGGCCGCCGGTGAGCTCCGCCCGGATCGGCGAGATATTGAAGGTGCTGGCACCCGCCGGTGCGGCTATGGCAGCGGCGAGCACCAGCGCGAGGAACGTTCGCATCCTAATACGTCACAGTCACCGTGATCGTGTCGGAGTAGCTGCCGGGAACTGCCGCTTGGTTGGTCGCGTTGTCCGGCAACTGGCCAAAGACCTGCACGGTGGCGGCTGTCGCCACACCCAAGCCCGTGCCGCCGACCGTGCCGGTTCCGGCGTTGCCGTCACCGAAGATCGTTGCCAGCGCCGCGGTCGTGTACAGGTTGTACTGCAAGGTATTGGCGCCCGAAGCCATCAATCGCTGTGCGAACGCATCGCCCGCGGTCGAACCCGCGTTGAGCGCCACTGTGAAGGGCGTATTTTTCGTGCACTTGACGCTGATGGACGTGTTGCCGGTCTGCGTGCCGCCGCCCGGAGTGTAGTTGGGGAACGCCAGAGTCGCGGCAGTCGCGGAGCAAGTCGACTGCACCGTCGCAGTCACCGCGAAAGTCGTGGTGGTTGTGGCAGATTGTGCAAGGCCCGCAGCCATTACTCCGAATGCGAGGGTTGCAGTGAGAATCTTACGCATGAAAGCTCCTAAAATTGCCGTGTGACATCATTGCCGGGAAACCCCGAGTGCCCCTATTTTTGCTGGAAACCCCTAATCCGTTGTGACACCGCTCTCAGATCGGTCAGCCGGGGCTCAAGTTTTGACGCAATCTGCCGGGCCCATCTCAATTTGCTGCCTGTGGAGTGGGCCTACGGCACGCGCTCATGCAGGTGCCGCGCGCCGTATTGTGTGAGGCAATTCCCAGTCGACCCGGACGGTGCTAGCATCTGCGGCTTCCTGTGTTTAAGGGTCGGCCTTGTTCAAACGGTCCCATCGCTTCGAATTACGCATCACGGCCTTGGCGGTGCTGGCGTTTTTCATCGCCCAGATGGGTGCGATTGCGCATGCCTACTCCCACCGGCCTTCGACCCAAACGTCGGTTTATCAGCAAAGCCAATCCAGTCACGAGCTGTGCGGCGACTGCCTGAATTTCGCGCCATTGCTCTCTGCGGCCGGAACACCGGCGGCACTGCCTTTCTCCCTGCAGCACGCTGAGGGCTCGCAGCCTTCGGCCGTGCGCGCTTCCGTCCTAGATCATCGAACCTATCTCGCTTTTCGGTCCCGCGCTCCGCCCGTCACACGCTAACTCTCGTTGAGATTCATTGCGCCACAGATTTCCTGTGGCAACGCGTGTTCGGAGGAGTTTTTGATCCATGTCCCAGTTTCATCGTTTCCCGGCGTGCCGTGCGCTCGCCACGATTTCCATTGCCTTGTTGACCTGCACTTTTGCGCCGGCGCACGCCGCCCCGGATAGCGACGCCCAAAGCGACGCCGCGGACGCGGCGGCCGCGGCACCCGACCCCAGCGGCACCGGGGCATCGGCTCCCGGCGTGGACGAAGTGGTGGTCATCGCGCAGCGCCTGAACGAGGCGCGCAACGGCATCCAAACGCAGACCGGTGCGTCGATCTATACCATCAATGAAGCCGCGATCGCCGCGCAGCCGGGCGGCGACAATCAATTGCTCAACCAGGTGATCATGCAGGCGCCGGATGTCGCGCAGGACTCGTTCGGGCAATTCCACGTGCGCGGTGAGCACAACGGCCTTCAATACCGCCTGAACGGCATCGTCCTGCCGGAGGGCATCAGCGTCTTCGGGCAATCGCTCGATCCGCGCCTGATTTCCTCTCTCACGCTGGTTACCGGCGCGCTGCCGGCCGAGTATGGCCTGCGCACCGCCGGCATCATCGATCTCAAGACCAAGAGCGGCGTGATCGATCCGGGCGGCTCGGTGTCCATCTACGGCGGCAGCCACGGCACCGTGGAGCCCAGCTTCAACTACGGCGGCAGCGCCGGACGCTTGAACTACTTCGTCTCGGGCGACTTTCTGCGCAACGATTTGGGCATCGAGTCGCCGGACGGCAGCTCCAATCCCAATCATGATCACACCAAGCAATATCATGGCTTCGGCTACTTCGAGTACATCCTCGACGAGTCCAATCGAGTCAGCGCGGTGTTGAGCAGCTCGGTCGGCAACTTTCAAATTCCGCAACGCTTCGGACAGACGCCGGGCCTGAGCAATGCCGACGGCACGCCGCTCACGGTCAACGGCCAAACCACATTCGCAAGCGAGGCGCTCAACGAGAATCAGCGCGAACTGAATCACTTCGCGATTTTGAGCTGGCAGCACTCGCAGGGCGCGTTGGACGTGCAGACCTCCGTGACCGCCCGCTACTCGAGCCTGACTTTCATCCCCGATCCCCTGGGCGATCTGTTGTTCAATGGAATCTCTCAGGATGCCTACAAGCAGAACGTGGCCTATGCGCTGCAGTCCGATGCGGCCTACAGGCTCAACGATACGCACACCCTGCGCGGCGGCGTTTTCCTGCAGAGCGATCACTCCAAGAGTCTCACCACTTCGCAGGTGATCGCCCTGGATGCGAACGGCAACCAAACCAGCGATGTGCCGGTCACCGTGGTCGACAACGGCGCCAAGACCGAGTGGATCGAGAGCCTGTACCTGCAGGATGAATGGAAGGTGATCCCCTCCCTGACCTTCAACTACGGTCTGCGCTTCGATAAATTCACGGCCTTTACCGCCGCCCATCAGGTGAGTCCGCGTTTCAACGCCGTCTGGCAGGCCTTGGATGACACCACGGTGCACATCGGCTATTCGCGCTATCTATCGCCGCCGCCCTTCGAGCTGGTGGGCGGCGAAACCATTTCGAAATTCTTGAACACCACCGCCGCGCCGGCCGTCACCGTGGCCAACTCGCCCCTGGCGGAACAAGCCAATTACTACGATGTCGGCGTGCAACAGAAATTTACGCCCCAGTTCACGGTGGGCCTCGACACCTACTACAAGCAATCGCACAACTTGATCGACGAGGGCCAGTTCGGGGCGCCCATTATTTTGACGCCGTTCAACTACACCTACGGCAAACAGTACGGCGCCGAGATCACCGCCAATTTCACGGAAGAAGGCTTCAACGCCTATTTGAACCTCGCCTATCAAAGCGCCAAGGGCAAGAATTTCGCCTCAGCCCAGTTCAATTTCTCGCCGGACGATCTTGCCTACGTCGCCTCGCACTACATCCACCTGGACCATGAACAGCAATTCACCGCCTCGGGCGGCGTGTCGTACCTGTGGAACCACACCACGTTCAGCGCGGATTTCCTGGAGGGCTCGGGGCTGCGCGCCAGCCTGACATTGCCGGACGGCACGACGGTGCCGAACGGCGATCACTTGCCCTACTACACCCAAATCAACCTCGGCGTGAACCATATCTTCCACTTCTCCGAGTCGAGCACGCTGACCGCGCGCATCGATCTGATCAACGCGCTCGACAAGGTCTACCAGATCCGCAATGGCACCGGCGTCGGGGTGGGAGCGCCGCAATTCGGTCCGCGGCGCGGACTGTTCTTCGGCCTATCTAAGAGCATCTAAGGGGGCAGCGCCGGCATGTGACATTGATCGGTTCGAACTCGTGAGGGAGGGTAAGTAAAGAATCGAGGCACTGTTTCTTTCTTCGTTGCCTCGATTCTTTACTTACCCTCCCTGACGAGCGCTACACCGACCGATCAGCACTAAACCTTTTCCAATGCCGCGTTGAGGTCCGCGATCAGATCGTCGGCATTCTCGATACCGACCGAAATGCGGATCAAGGCATCGGTGATGCCGAGGCGATCGCGGGTGGGCTTGGTCACCCCCGAATGCGTCGTGCTCGCCGGATGCGATATCAGCGTTTCCGTGCCGCCGAGACTCACCGCCAGTTTGATCACCTGCAAGGCATCGAGCAGGCGAAACGCCTCAGCCTCGCCGCCCTTCACGGCGAAGCCGAAGGTCGAACCGGCGCTCTCGCACTGTTGCTTGAACACCGTCGCGCGCGGATCATCCGCGGCGAGAAAGCCAAGATAATTGACGGCGGCGATTTTCGCGTGCCGGCGCAAAAAATTCGCCACCAGAGCGGCGTTTTCCGCCGATTTGTGCATGCGCAGCGACAGCGTTTCCATGGAACGCATGATCATCCACGCGGTATTGGGATCCAGCTGCGTGCCGAGCGCGCCGCGCAGTTTCTTGACCGGATCCACGGCCGCGCGCGAGCCCACGACACCTCCAGCGACCAGGTCGGAATGTCCGCCGACGTACTTGGTCAGGGAATACATGACAAGATCCACGCCATGCAGCAACGGCCGCTGAAAAACCGGTCCCAGAAACGTATTGTCGACCGCCACCGGCGGCCGCCCGCCGCTCTGTCGCGATCCGATCATGTCCGACACTTCACGCATCAATTTGAGGTCCACCAGGCTGTTGGTGGGATTGGCCGGCGTTTCGACGATGATGAGGCAAACGCGGCCTTTGGATTCCGCCGCCTTTTTCGACGCCTGCGCGGCCGCTTCCAGCACGGCGTTGCGGTCGTGCCCGAGGTTGAACCCCACCGCGCCGACGCCGAAACCAGGCAAGGTTTTTTCAATCAGCGTTTCGGTGCCGCCGTACAGGGGTTGGCTCATCAGGATCACGTCGCCCGGGCGCACGTGAGTCCAGATGACCGTTGATATCGCCGACATGCCGCTCGAGAACACGGCGGCGGATTCGCCCTCCTCCCACAAGGCCAGACGATCCTCCAAAACTTCGAGATTGGGATTGTTGAAACGCGAGTACACGAGGCCGGACGATTGGCCGGCGACGGGCTCGCGCCGACCCGAGGTATAGTCGAAAAAATCCTTGCCATCCTGCGCGGTCTTGAAGACAAATGTCGATGTCAGGAAAATCGGCGGCTTCAGCGATCCTTCGGACAGGCTCGGATCGAACCCGTAACCCATCATCTGGGTTTCGGGCTTCAGCACGTGTTTGCCGATTTTGCGCTTATGATACGTGTCGTAACTCACGCTGCCCCCAAGAAGTTAAAATCGTGGCCCGCAATATAACACCGTGTTACTCCTAATCATCGCCGCGGCGGCGTTCTTGTGCACGCTGCTGGGCGGCTTGCTGGCGCTGCGGCTGCGCGACAAGCTGCATCTGATTTTGGGCTTCAGCGCCGGCGCGGTGATCGGCGTTGCATTCTTTGATCTGCTGCCCGAAGCGATCGAGTTCGGCACGCCGTTGCATTCGCCGGCCGCCCTTTTATCGTGGACCGCCCTCGGCTTTTTGTTCTACCTGGTGCTCGACCGGATTCTGGTGTTCCACGGCGACGCGGCGCCGCGCGGCCGAGTCGCCGCCGCCGTGCTCTGCCTGCATAGTTTACTCGACGGGATTGCCATCGGTGTTGCGTTTCAAGCCTCCCGCGAGGTGGGAATTGTCGTTGCCATCGCGGTGCTGACCCACGATTTCTCCGACGGCATCAATACGATGAATATCGTGCTCAAGAACCAAGGCAATAAAACCCAGGGGCTGCGTTGGTTGTTGCTGGACGCCGCGGCGCCCGTTGTTGGCGTGGCCTCGACTTATCTGTTCACGCTGCGCGGCGGTTCATTCGGTGCCGTGCTCGCCCTGCTCGCCGGATTTTTTCTGTACATCGGCGCCAGCGATCTCATCCCCGAAAGCTACCATGCGCATCCGAAATTTCTGACCACGGCCATGACGCTGGCCGGCGCGGCGGTTCTGTACCTGGCGATTACGCTAATTGGACATTAGCTCACGCCCCGTGGCGGAGCTTCCGGCGGAAGCGGCGACGATGCTGGCGATGGCCGCCCACTGCACCGGGTTGAGCATCTCACCGAGAATGACCAGACCCGCGACCGCGCCCAGCGCGGGATTCAGGCTCATCAATATGCCAAACGTGCGCGTTGGTATCCGGGGCATGGCGAACATTTCCAGCGAATAGGGCAGCGCACTCGACAGGATCGCTACGCCGGCGGCCAGCGGCAAGATCACCGGGGCGAAAAGCGCAGCGCCGCTGTGCGTGTAGCCAATCGGCACGATCATCAAAGCGCCAATCAGCGTCCCCAGCGCCGTGATCTGCCCGCCGTGCACGGCGCCTGCTCTGCGTCCATAGACGATGTACAGCGCCCAGCACACGCCGGCACCCAGCGCGTAACCAACACCGAGCACCGACAGCGGTTGCCCGCCCAATCCGAGCGGCAGCAATGCCACCAGACCGAGCGCCGCCAGGAGGATCCACAGGAAATCGAGCGGCCGGCGCGACGCGAACAGCGCGACGCCGAGCGGACCGGTGAACTCGAGCGCCATGGTGATGCCGAGCGGGATATAGCTCAGGGCGAGATAAAAGAAATAATTCATCCATCCCATGGCCACGCCGTAGACGATGACGGTGCGCAGCTGCGCAGGGGTGAATCGGATATGCCAGGGTCGCCACACGGCCAACAGGATCGCGGCGGCAATCGCCAATCGCAGGGCCGCGGTACCGCCCGCGCCGACGATGGGAAACAAGCCTTTGGCGAGCGTGGCGCCGAGCTGAAAGCACACCATCGCGGCCATCAAGGCCGCGACCGGCACGGCGACGGGAGATTTCTTCGATTCGATGTCAACTCTCCGCGGCGTCGTCCTGCGGATTCTCGGAAAGATGCAGATGCTTCATCACGCGTTTGAGATTGCGGCGGATCTGGTTCAGATGGCTCAAGGAAACGGCCGTGCGCAGCGCTTCCTTCAAGGGCTGCAACGGATAGCCGCCATAAGCGCCGGCCTGGGGAACATCATTGGTCACCGAGGATCGGCCCGACAGCACCACGTTGTCGGCGACCGTGACGTGCGCCGTGACCACGGAATTGCCGCCGGTAACGAATTGCCGGCCTATCTTGGTCGAGCCGCCCATCATGAAGCCGGCGGTGAAAAATCCGTTCTCGCCAAGATCGCAGTTGTGCGCAATATGACAAATGTTGTCGAGCTTGGTGCCGGAGCGAATGTGCGTCGAGGTCAGGGTGGCGCGGTCGATGGCGCAGTTGCTGCCGATCTCCACGCCATCGCCGATGACCACGTTGCCCAGATGCGGGATCTTGCGCGGCTTGCCGGTCGAATCCACGGCATAACCAAAACCGTCGCTGCCGATGCTGGTATGCGGATGAACCTCGCAATCATTGCCCAGCCGGCAGGCGGCGCCGAGAAAAACGTGCGGATGCAAGATGCTGCGCGCGCCGATTTTGGCGGAATTTTCCACCACCGTGTGCGCGCCGATCATACAGCCGTCGCCGATATCCGCCCCGGCGCCGATCACGCAGTAGGGGCCGAGAAACACGTCTTTGCCGATTATTGCATCGCGATGCACGACCGCCGTCGGATGGCGCTCACCCCACTGGGTGAAGCGGCTGGCTTTGGCGTCGAAATACTTCAACAGAATCGCCATTCCCATGGAAACATTCTTTACCGAGAAACAGCAACTGGCCGCGTCCGCCGCCGCGGAGAGCCGATCGGCCATGTTCACGTGGACGATCAGTATCGCGGGCTGGCGGCGCCGCGCCTCGGAAAGTTGCGCGGCATCAGTCACATACACCAAGCTCTGGCGCTCGGCTTCTTCCGGGACGTGGCAATGCGTGGCCGCCGTTTCCAGATTGCCGTGAATAAATGTAAAGATATCCGAGTGATGATTCTTGATGGCCCGAGCGCTCAACATGCTGCTGTCCCTTCAGAATCCTGTTTGATCATTGTCGAACGACCCAGGAGACTACCATCGTCGGCGGAGCTTCGCGCGAACTTGAACACTCGATCAAGAGAATCTCACGAGCGAGCCTGCCTGCGGACACGGTCCAACTGGCGCGGACTTTGCTCGGCAAAGTCCTGGTGCGCAAGCTTAAGGAAGGCATCGCCGCGGGCCGGATCGTGGAGACCGAGGCCTACCTGCGGAACGATCCTGCCTGTCATGCCTTTCGTGGGATAACACCGCGCAATCGCTCATTATTTCTGGAACATGGCCACGCCTACGTTTACCTCTGCTATGGAACGTCCTACCTGTTAAATGTCTCGAGTGAGCCCGGTGGAGTCGGTTCGGGCGTGCTGTTGCGAGCGCTCGAGCCTATGTACGGTACAGAACATATGCAGCGTAACGCCAACCATGTCAAGTTAACCGATTTGACGCGCGGGCCGGGGCGACTGACCACGGCGTTGCGGGTAAACCTGAATCATGACGGTTTGAATCTCTTCACCGATGAGCAACTTTGGATCGGCAGCGATGGTCACAAGGTCAAGTCCATCGGAAAGAGCGTCCGGATTGGACTGACCAAGGCGGCCGACGAGCGGTTGCGCTTCTTTGTCGCCGGCAGCCGCTATTTGAGCGGCCCGCGGCGCCTCAATGAACAGCCTTGAAGGAGACCCTAGTGCGCATATCGCGGTTTGTCGGTGCGGGGGCGTGGTTTGCCGGTGCGGCCGCTTTGAGTTCGATTTGCGCGCTGGCGCACGCGGCGTGTCCTCCGTCTGCGAGCGAGTTGCACTTGGGCGGATCCACGATTTGCATCGTCACGGACGATACGCTCACAAAAGAGCGGCCGCGGCTGCGCGACTGGATCGATCGCTCGGCGCACATCGTCGCGGACTATTACGGCCAATTCCCAGCCCCTTTGGTCGTCATTCAGTTGCGGGGAATGGATGGCAGCGGCATCAACGGCGGGCGCACCACGAATGATTCCGGATTGATGATTCAAATGCGCGTCGGCCGCGAAACCACGCGCGAACAACTGGCGGCGGACTGGGTGCTCGTCCATGAGATGGTGCATCTTGCGCTGCCCGAAGTCGGTCGAACCCATGACTGGCTGGCGGAAGGTTTGGCCACCTATGTCGAAGGGGTCGCGCGGGCGCAATATGGCAACCGCTCCATTGCCGATGTGTGGGCCGAAGCTCGCAATTCCATGCCGAAGGGACTGCCGCGCCCCGGCGAAGGCGGCATGGATCAATCGCCTTCATGGGCCCGCACCTACTGGGGCGGAGCGCTCTTTTGCCTGCAGGCAGACGTCGCCATTCGCGAGCAAACCGCCAACCGTGTCGGGCTGCAGACCGCGTTGCGCGCCATTCTCAAAGAAACCGGGGGTTATGGCTTCGACGGCAATATCGGCGAAGTCCTTCGAATCGGCGACTCGGCCACCGGGACACACGTCATGTACGGGCTTTACCAGCAGGTCAGAGCGACGCCGCAATCCCCGGATCTGGAGCTGTTATGGACCTTGCTCGGCGTGCCGCCCGACCCGCTGACCCAGCCGTTCGATGATCGCGCGCCCCTGGCCGCGATACGCGTCGCGATTACCGCGAAACCCAGTCTCGAAACGGCTGCCAGTGTTCGGAAAAACTAGTGTTCGGAAAAATTAGGCTCGCGTTTCTCGAAAAACGCCCGCACCCCTTCGACGCAATCCTGGGTCTCGAGCGTCATTTCCTGCGCACTGCGTTCGGCACGCAATTGTTCCTGCAGCGAATTGTCGAACGTCGAGGCGTGCAGGGTGCGGATTTGCCCAAGAACCGCGCAGGGACCCGTGGCAAGCCGATGCGCCACGGCTTGGGCGCGCGCCAACAGTTCGCCGGCCGGCACCACCGAATAAACGAGCCCCCACTCGAGCGCGGTCTTGGCATCGATCCTTTCCGCGAGCATCAACGAAGACAGGGAGCGGCCCGCGCCAATCCGGCGCGCCAAGTGGAAAGTGATGCCGGCATCGGGCACCAGCCCTAAGCGCGCAAACGACGGCAAGAAATAGGCATTATCGGCGGCCATGATGATGTCGCTGGCGAGCGCCAGACTCATGCCCGCGCCCACCGCGGCGCCATTGACCGCTGCGACGATGGGAAACCTGAATCCGCTGAGGCGCAGAATCAGCGGATCCATGAAACGCCGCATTTCGAAATGCGCCCGCTGGCGAGCTTCGGCCGATTTCAAGTCGATGGAATGAAGGTCGAGACCGCTGCAAAAGACATCGTTGCTGCCGGTGATAACCACGGCTTTTGCGCCGCCCTCGCCCTTTTGGATTTGATCGAGCGCCAAATGTATCGAGCGAATAACCGTAATATCGATGGCGTTGCTGCACGCGGAACGCTGCAGTGCCAAGGTGGCGACACCATCGGATACTGTGAACGACAATGAATTCATTCGTCTGCCCTCCTGTCCAGCCCCAAACCAAACCCTTGGCAACCCATTGACTTATTTAGTTAAGCGACCTGCTATCAGGCGTCCTAGGCTTGATCATGCCCCCTACCCATCCTCACCGCAACCAGGAGCGCTCGTTGAGTAGAGGGCTAATCGTGGGCCTGCTAACTGCCGCCGGCGACCGAAACCCTTTGTCTTGACCCGCCGTTGCGCGCGGCGGTTTGATGCCGCAAGATTCGCGCTCCAAAACGCCAGCCCACTCTTTCCGGAGTTCAACGATGCCTTCATTTTGCCGGCACACCGCCGTGGGATTCCTGTTGCGCGGCCTGTTGCTGCTGACCGCGGGCCCCCTGGCGGCCAGCCCGGCGCAAATACTGCCCAGCGACATACCGGCAACCTTTGTGCCGCGCGTGGAGAGCTTCGACTACACCAAGCGCGAGGAGATGATCCCCATGCGCGACGGAGTCAAGCTGCAGACAGTCATCCTCATTCCAAACGGCGCGCGGCGCGCGCCGATCCTCTTGAGCCGCACACCGTACGGCGCAACTTCCCGCATTGCCAAAAATGCCAGCGCGCATCTTGACGCGCTGCTCGACAGCAACGATGTCGCGGATGACGCCGTGCTCAACGGCGGTTACATCCGCGTGGTGCAGGACGTGCGCGGCAAACATGGTTCGGAAGGCGATTACGTCATGACCCGGCCTCTACATGGGCCTCTCAACCCGACCGCCGTCGATCATTCCACCGACACCTACGACACCATCGAATGGTTGATCAAGAACATCCCGGAGACCAACGGCAAGGTCGGGATTCTCGGCATTTCATATGACGGATTCACCTCGCTCATGGCCCTGGTGCATCCGCACCCCGCGCTGCGCGCCGCCATACCGATCAATGCCATGGTCGATGGCTGGATGGGCGATGACTGGTTTCACAAGGGTGCATTTCGACAGGATAGTTTGGTCTACGCGCACGATCAGGAGGCCTCTCGGGCCAGCGACATTCCCTGGTGGTCGGATCACTACGACGACTACGACACCTGGCTCAGCGTGGGCTCGGCCGGCGAGATGCTCAAGCGTCATCGCCTCGAACAAGTCGCTTTCGCGACGCAGCTCATGAGCCATCCGGCCTACGACGAATTCTGGCAGGACCAGGCAATGGATAGGATCCTGGCCAAGCAGCAGGTCACCGTTCCCACCATGCTGGTGCATAGCCTGTGGGATCAGGAAGACATCTACGGCAACATCGCGCTGTACAAGGCGCTCAAAGCGCGGCAAACCGATACGTCCAACATTTATCTGGTCATCGGCCCCTGGTTTCATCACCAACAGCGGCTCGACGGCAGCGCCATCGGACAGATCCGTTTCGGCAGCGATACGGCGGAGTACTTCCGCAGGCATCTGCTGCGGCCGTTCTTTGATCATTACCTGAAGGACGACGCGCCGCCGCTGAACATCGCGCAAGTGACGGCATTCGAGACCGGCACGAATCGCTGGCAGGAGCTCTCGACCTGGCCCAGCGGCTGCGGCGCCGGCTGCAATATCGCCGCGCAAAAGCTCTATCTGCAGAGCGGCGGCAAATTGCGCTCGGGCGGCGTGCTCGACGCAGGTTCGCGCGGCGGAACACCGACGGACTTCGAATCTTATGTTTCGGACCCCGCGAAGCCGGTGCCCTATATTCCGCGTCCCATCCATATTGGCGGCGAGGAAGGCGCGAGCAGCTGGCAGACGTGGCTGGTGAGCGATCAGCGCGATGTCGCCTCGCGAACCGACGTGTTGAGCTTTTCCACGACGGTCTTGAGCGAACCTTTGAAAATCAGCGGCGAACCCGTCGCCAATCTCATCGCCTCGACCAGCGGCAGCGACGGCGACTTCGTGGTGAAGTTGATCGACGTCTATCCCGACGAACTCGGACGCGAGCCCAAGATGGGCGGCTATCAACTGATGGTGTCAGCCGATATTCTGCGCGGCCGCTACCGCGATTCCTTCAGTAATCCGCAGCCGATCCCGGCGGATCAAAAACAAGTCTTCCGCTTCGCGCTGCCGACCGCCAATCACGTATTCTTGCCGGGACACCGCATCATGGTGCAAGTGCAATCGAGCTGGTTTCCCCTCTACGACCGAAATCCGCAAACCTACGTGGACAATATCTTCTTCGCCAAGTCCGGCGATTACAAGAAAGCGACCATCAAGATTTTCGATGGCGGATCCGCGGCCAGCTTCGTCGAATTGCCGGTGGTGTCGTCGACTTCCAAGCCGCAGGCTTCCAAATAATATCGTCGACGTCCCGATAGTCCCCGCAAAAAAAAGCGGCCGATCACTCGGCCGCTGATTTGTTGGATTGCGCTCGCGGGACTATTTCTCGTGCTCGCCTTTCTTTTCCTCGGGCTTGGCACGCTGCGGCTGCGGCTTCGGCTGATTGGCCGGTTTGGCGGCAGGCTGTCCTGGCGGGTGCTGAGCCGGTTGACCTTGCGGACGCGCGGCGCCGTTAGGCTGCCCCGGTTGACCTTGGGTACGCGCGGCGCCGTTCGGCTGGCCCGGCGTGCGCACAAAGTTGTTGGCCTGACCGGGTTGTTGTCCCGCCGTACCCGCAGCGCCCGGCTGTCCGGGCTGTCCAGGCGCACGCTGCCCAGCGTTCTGCTGCCCAAATTGGCCCGGCTGTCCGGCCGTACGCTGCGCACCGTTCTGCTGACCCGGCTGTCCAGCGGTGTGCTGCGCGGCGCTCGGCGGCATGCTCGCGCCATGAGCCCCCACCACGCCCGGCGCATTGAATGCCGCCGGCCTCGGTGTGGCTGCAATCGCGGGATGGCCGCCGTTGGTTTTCGCGCTCAATGCCGGATTGCGCACCGCTTCTTGCACATGCTGATGTTGCAAAGCAGTTGGCGGAATATGCTGTTCCGTCGCCGCGGCTCGCTCCTGCGCGCTGGGTGCCGCGGCAGTGCCGCC
>Ga0210406_10002708_pt1 | contig 20020 bp, 12 predicted proteins | sample IncBWC30MmetaG_FD_155454 | JGI IMG/M metagenome (GOLD analysis project Ga0210406, IMG submission 155454) | Forest soil microbial communities from Barre Woods Harvard Forest LTER site, Petersham, Massachusetts, United States - Inc-BW-C-30-M | ecosystem: Environmental > Terrestrial > Soil >... | reverse complement strand
CTGACCGACTTGTCTCCCTAACCGATAGAGACCGTCTTCCCTCGGGATCTTTCTTCGTTGGGACGGAGCCCAGATTCGCTGCTATTTCTGAGGGGCCTCGGCGGGAGCAGCAGTGTGTTGCAGTTGCTTGAACTTTGCCATTTCTCGTTCCGCGTCTTCTGCCTTCCCTTGCTTGCGATACAGGCCCGCTAAAGCGTAGTGCGCCTGGGCGGCAAGATCGCTCTCCTTCTCGATTTCGACTACTTTGAGCCAGGCCTTTTCCGCCGCCGCGTTATCACCGGAGAGCGAAGCGGCTTTCCCTAGGGAGTAGAGTGTTTCGGGCATCTCCGGTTGCAGCTTATCTGCCCTCCCAAGCTCGGCACGCGCTTCTGGAATGCGGCCCTGTTGCAGCAGCGCGTGACCCAAACGATAGGCGGCCTCGGCGTTTCCGGGTTGCAACTTCGTCTCGGTGCGAAAGGCTCCTTCGGCTTTCGGCCATTGCGAGGACGCAGCGTAGACCAGGCCGAGCTCCAAATGAAGCTTCGGCATTTCCGGACGCAGTTCAATCGCCTGCTGAAACTCTTTCTCGGCCTGGGGCATTTGCCGGAGGACATAGTAGTTCTCGGCCATCGCCTGATGCGCGCGTGCGGAGTCGGGATAGGTAGCTAATAGGGTATCGATCGACTGCTTGGATAACAGCCCACTTGCGCGACCGAAGTAATAAAGAAGATCCGGATCGTTGGGATGTTTCGCTAGGGCGGCCTGCAGGTTTGTTACGGCGTCCTGCAACTGTCCCGCTTCTAGTTGTGCGATGCCTAGGGCGGCTACGTCCTGCGCCTTCTCCAGATGAGGTAGTGCTTCTGCCGAGTGCCCCTGCGCCAGCAGCGCATATCCGAGTAACCTGTGCGCCGGAAGCAGATCAGGATCGAGTTTCAAGGCTTGCTTGAGCGGCGGGATCGCCCCGCCGTAATCATGATTCTCCAGATACGCTTGTCCCAGGCTTAGAAAGCCCGCGGGAGCCGTGGGTTCGAGTTCAGTCACTTTACGAAACTCGGCAATGGCTGTCTCGAAGTGCCTGTTCTTCTCCGCTTCAGCGCCGGCTTGCATGTGCTGCAGGGCCTCAGGAGACGGGCTCTGCGTGGCAAGAAAAACAAAGAGGAGAGCACGAATCACGGTCGCTCCGGTTCACGGACTTCCAGAATTTGATCCGCGTGAACGTCATTGAGTGTTTGCCGGATGCCCGAAGGCCAGGCAATTTCAACTTTGGCAGTTTCAGCCGACCCAAGTCCGAAATGTACGCGCTTGTCGCTCGCCGAAAGATAGCTGCCGGCGGTCGTTGCGACTCGCGTTTGCCCGTTGACACGAATGCGAGCACCCAATCCATCGCGGTTGCTGCGAGTTCCACGCAAGTTCACAACCAGCCAATGCTGCTTCCCGCCGTGGTTGAGAAATACGTGCGGTTGGCCTCCGAGCACGGTCATCACCACATCTTGCCATCCATCATTATTCAAATCACCGAAGGCCGCCCCTCGACCGACCAGAGGCGAACTAACCCCCGCATCGGCCTTCTCAAATCGCCCGTGCTGGTTCATCGCTAGCAAAGGCATTTCCCGATAGCGCAATGACGGATCGATTTGCTCAACGTTGTCGAGCACGTGCCCCTGGGCAACAAACAGATCCTTCCATCCGTCATTGTCGAAATCTTCCAGGCCAACGCCCCAGCCTGAGCTTCCGCTGGAAAGCATCCCCAGTCCCGTTTCCAGGCTGCGATAGCTGAACGAACCGCCGCCCTCGTTGTGGTAGACACCGTAAATCTCGCGAGGCAGTTCCGTCACGATGACATCGGGTCGTCCGTCGTTGTCGTAGTCCTGGAAAACGACGCCCATGCCGGAGAGTCTTCGTCCGTCCTCTGACAACGCGGCCCCCGCTTCGAGCCCCCGCTCGGTGAATGTGCCATTCCCATTATTGTGGAACAGAAACTGCTGCATGCCATCGTTTGCCACAAATATGTCGGTAAACCCATCCTCGTCATAGTCGGCAAACGCCAGGCCTAGAGCGCGACCTTTTTTGGCCGCGATGCCTGACTGCTGGCTGACGTCGGTGAACGTAGCGTCGCCATTATTGTGATAGAGAATGTTTGTGGTGGCAGGGAATTCCTCGGGGGGACAATACGTGTGCCACTCTCCGCCACAGGTCTTGCTGCGCTTGATATCCCAGTCCATGTAGCGGGTGACGAACAGGTCGAGTTTGCCGTCATTGTCGTAATCGAAGAAACCTGCCGAGACGGACCATCCGCCCCCGGCCACTCCAGCCTTAGCGGTCACGTCGGTGAATGTTCCGTTGCCGTTGTTGTGGTAGAGGACGTTCTTTCCGTAGCTTGTGACGAACAAATCGGGATAGCCGTCATTGTCGTAGTCGCCGACCGCGACTCCCATTCCGTAGTTGCCGTCCCCTGCATTCGACAGGCCGGCGGCGACGGTGACATCGGTAAAGGTCCCGTCCCGGTTTTGCCGGAAGAGGCGATTCCAGTAGAGCGGGTCGTGGCGGCTGAAATTTTCCGGGGTTTGCATTGGGCTCGTGAGCTTCCCGCTATTGACCAGGAAAATGTCGAGCAGCCCATCATTGTTATAGTCGAGCAAGGCTATGCCCCCGCCCATGGTTTCGATGAGATATTTCTGAGGTGTGGGAGAGTTCTGGTGTGTGAAATCCAGCCCGCGGGGCTGGGTCGCTTCAAAAATCGGTGCAGAGGACGCGATGAACGATGCCATTACCATCAAGCTGGAACAAAAACGCAACCCGATTCGATCCATCATTCTCGTTCCACGCTGCCTTAGAAAAGAAACTTTAATGCGAACTGCACCAGTCGCGGGTTTGTTCCAGGCGCAGTGCTCGTGACCACTCCGAAATTCTTGTTGTTCGAGGCGCAACACGTCGTGTTCGGAGGAGCGAACTGCGTTCTGTTGAAAAGGTTGAAAAATTCCGTACGGAATTCCAATCCGAAATTTCCGTCGCGGCCGAACATGGTTCTCTTGAATAGTGCGAAATCAAAGTTGTTGATGCCTTGAGACCGCAGTTGCGGGTCGACCCGAGGTTCATTGCCGAAGGTGAAATCCGCCGGAGCCGAGAAGCAGGCGGTATTAAACCAGCGCAGGGCAGTGGAATCATTAGAGTTCCCGAGTTTCGAAGATGCCGACCCGGCGACGGAAGCAGTGCAGCCGGGAACAAAGTTCGGGCGGGAGCCTCCTCCAAAGAGTGTGGTTCCGTTGGCTTGGCCGTTGCTGAAGATCAGGGGGAAGCCGCGCTGAAACGTAGTCACGCCATCGATTCCCCAGCCGGAAATCAATTTGTCCATCGCGCCTTCGACGGCGGGCAGAAATCTCCTACCCCGGCCAAACGGTAAGTCTAGGACGTAGCTAATAACCACGCGTTGGGGAACATCCTGCGACGACAAAGAACGCTCGCCGCGAGGATTGTAATTATCCTGAATGGCACCCACGCCCGTTTCGAGCCACGATGTCAGGGTGTCGGTGTCGCTGATCAGCTTGGCATTGGTGTAGGCGACCAGCAGCGAGCCAGCGCCTGCAAACCGTTTTTGAACCGTTAGCTGAAACGAGTGATAGATGCTCGCGTACGATCCTTGGCCGGCAAGCTGGACACTGGTGTATTGCGGGTAAGGCCGAAGCAGTTGGCCCGCCGTGGTGGTCGACGCGGTCAGGGCGAGCGCCTCGCCATTGATGAAGAAGGGATTTGGAACAGATTTCAAAATACTGACGTTCTGTCTCGAGTCCGGTAGGGAAGGGTTCACCTGAGCCGCTGCCTGCGCGAGCAGTTGGTCCGAGATTTGATTGACTTGCTGAGAATATTGCGCGAGGTGCGTGCCTTTCGAACCTACGTACGCTGCGGAAGCGACAATGCCTGCCGGAAATTCGTGTTCGACGTTCAGATTCCATTGCTGCACGTAGCCTTCGGGGTGATTGTTGCGGTCCACCTCAGTGATGGATTGCACGACCTGTGTGAGGTACTGCTGCGTTCCCTGGGTTCCAAGGCTGCGTCCTGGGGGCGCGGAGACCCCTTCAGGGAAGGGAAGCGCAATCGTGTTAATTGGATGAGTGCCGTCCAGGGTTCCGATATACGTTGTGGTGGCGGCGTTCACCATGTCGTTGAGAGGGTTCAGGGCAAAGGAAACATAGTTAGGAATCCAGAAGATGCCGTAGCCTCCTCGCACTACGGTCCTCGGTTCGACGGCGAATGCAAAACCGACGCGTGGTGATAGGGCGAGTTTTTCCAGGCGAACATTGTTTCTGGAACGAGGATTAACCAGAAACACATCGCCCTCCACAGGAGCAGACCCTGCGGGCAGAAATTGAGTGAGGAAATTCGTTGCCCCAGAGTCGAAGTACGACAACCTGTTGAACCTCTCCGACCATGGTCCCTGGAGTTCGTAACGAAGGCCGAGATTCAGCGTCAGTCTGCTGGTCGCGTGCCAGGTATCGCCAAAGTAGAACGCCCGATAAATCTGCTGTCCTGCGGTGAAGTCGGGAACTACGGCCTGGGCAAAGAAATGGTTTTCAGAGTTGCTGAAGTTGTCAGCATAGCCGAGTAGAAAATCGGCAAACGAAAAGCCGGTGCCCGAAACTCCGGGCAGGCTGGTGAAGCACGGTTTTCCCGGAGCGCAGAAGGCAAATGCGCCGCTAGCAACATTGGTCTGGCTGTAATTGTCCCGCCCCACCTCGATCTGCAAGCCAAATTGATATTGATGATGACCTTGCAGCATGGTGACGCGCGGCGAAAGGTCGAACTGCGTGTTGCGGTCCTGGATGAAACTCTGTCCCTGGGTGCACATGATGTTATCCGTGATGTTAGCGACACAGGGGGTGGGAGGCGTTCGCATGAAAGAGGGGATGGTTGCGTTGTAGCTGGCAGGCCATCCGATCGAAGTGAGGTCGAAGCCTATATTCTTGGGAGTCCGGTTGTATTTGAACCGGCTCATGCTGGCGGTGAAATCGACACTCGAGGTCGGGGAGATGCTGTAGTTGTAGACAGCTGTTGCAGCGTGAGTTGAATACCTCTCCGCGCAACGGTCCGCGCAAAGACCAGTTCCCAGTGGGTCAATCGGCAAGTCCAGCATGTTCCAATAATTGACTCGCACAAACAGCTTCTGCTTGTACGTAATTTCCTGGTCGAGCCGGCCAACCACTTGGTTGTGATTGCCGCCCGTTCTGGCGGCGGTTGTGAAGTTATTTGTAGCCGCGTTCGGATTCGTCGGTGCGGGCCAGAGGCTGAGCAGCTTCTGTGACGTTGGGTTTATCCGGTTTCCGGGTATCACGTTGTCCGGAAATGGCGTGGGAGTTGCTGTGCTCCCCGGGCATGCGCCTTGCGCGTTTACAGTGCCGGCACAAGGGTCATAAATCTGGTCGATGACAACCGGGTTTCCCATCGCATCCAGTCCCCGGTCATTGCAGATTCCATTCGTAAATCCCGACCTGCAGATTTCGGACACATCGCCGCTCAGTTCCTTCGCGTCCGGAACCGTGCTCGTGAACGGCTGAGCCGTCCGCAGCCGGAAGCCTTCCCAACTCGTGAACCAAAATGTCTTATTCGCACGATGGCCCGGAATCCGAAAAGGCCCGCCGATCTCGGCCCCGAATTGATTCTGCACCCAAGGCGGAGTCGGTTTACCGGCAGCGTTCAGGAAATAATCATTTGCATTGAAGATTTGGTTGCGCAGGTATTCGTACGCTTCGCCGTGCAACGAGTTGGTGCCGCCCTTTGTACTGAGATTGGTGACACCCCCTGCGAACTTACCCCACTCCGGACCCAGGTTGCTGGTCTGAACCCTGAACTCTTGAATCGAGTCCTGCGTGGGGATGAGCACAGGCAAATTGATGTAACCGATGTTCAATGGTTGTCCGTCCAGATATTCGGCGCTCTGGTTCCCGAACGAGCCATTCACTTGATAGTTGCCCCAGCCAAACGGATTCACTCCGACCGGGGTCCCAGTGGAACTTCCTTGCGGCACCACCGAGGGAGCCAACTCGATCAAGTTGAAAACGTTTCGTCCATTTAATGGCAGTTCATTGGCTTTTCGCTGTTCCACAACTGTGCCCATGGTCGAAGATTCCGTGTCGAGCGGGACCGTATCGTTCTCGACCATGACGCTTTCAAGGGCCGAGCCCAGCACCATCTCGAAGTTGACTTCGAGGGCATCTTGCACGTGCAGGGTCAGATCGGATTTGATTACGGCTTTGAACCCGATTTTTTCGACTTCGATGCGATAACGTCCGGGAGGTAGATCGGTGACGTAATAGTTACCTGTTTGATTAGTAATTCCTTGATAGCGGACACCGGTACCGGTGTTGATGACGATTACCTTGGCCTCAGGAAGCACGGCCCGGGTCGGGTCAGTCACTCGGCCGGTGAGGGAAGCATTTGTAGACTGGGCCTGAAGGGAGATCGCACACGAAAGACCAAACATGGCGGCGAGGCCGATGGCTCTGCGCAGGGATGGTCTCCTGTTCAGCACGTTTGCGTCACCAATATACATGGACGCCCTGCGCAGCATACTCCCGTAATGACTAATTCTGAAGCAGAAGATCGACCGCAAGACATTCCAAGTGAGCTACTGTAAACCATTGATGCACAACCGCAAAAACGGGCAGCATTTGTACCGGAAGGGCAAAGGAGACGGCCAATATTTTAACCACAAAGAATACGGCTTCCAGCGGCGATCTGTACCACGTCGAAGATAATTTATTTGGTCACGCTTTTTGCGTGAAACTCTTCTGGGTGTTGTTGTATCGTCTGCGAACCATCGGGGTTCCTGGTTCGAGCTTCCCGACGCGGAATGAGTGGTCGCCTAGCAATTCCTGGTTGAATTGAGATGCTGGCATGAGTTCTCCCCCGCAAGGACGTGCGTTGACCCTGCCGCTGTTGCGGGCTCGCACGGCGCAGAGTCCCGTTGCTGTAGCGGAGAAAGTTGTTGCTGGCGTCCAAAGTGACGAAGACGCGATCGCCCGCTTACAGGCAAGGGACTCCAATGCTCTCAATCTTCTGTTTGACCGCTATGCGCGCCTGGTACTGAGCATCGCACTTCGCATCCTGCGCGACCACGGTGAGGCGGAAGAAGTCGTGCAAGATGTGTTCTTCTACGTGTACCAGAAGGCTTCGCTTTTTGAGCCGACACGAGGCAGCGGGAAGGCCTGGATCGTTCAGATTGCCTTCCACCGAGCGCTCGATCGAAAGGCACACTTGTCGCGTCGCGGTTTTTACGTTGGTACAGACATCGACCCGCTGCATGATACTCTGTTGGGCCATTCGGATCTGGAGCGGGAAGTGGGATCCGAGTTGAACCGGGTGCACTTGGAAAGGGCATTCGAAGACCTCCCCGAGATCCAGCGCCGCACGCTCGATTTGTTTTATTTCCAGGGGCTTGAATTGAGGGAGATCAGCGAGAGGTTGAACGAACCGTTGGGGAACGTTCGACATCATTTTTATCGCGGACTTGAAAAGCTGCGCAAGAGTGCGTTTGTTCGCAGACTGCGGGAGAAACAGTCACTATGACCATGGGCCGGGCGTGTGATGACCATGAGCGGTTCAGAGAGCTCAGTGCGTTGTCTAACGCCGGGACACTAAGTTCGTCTGAAGTTGCGGAACTGCATGGTCATCTCCAACATTGCCGTCAGTGTCGGGAAGTGTACGATCAGTACCGTTTTCTGGCCCAAGTAGGGATACCAGAGCTCGCTGCGATGCACAGCAGTGGCGAAGAGGATGCCAAGTGGGATGACGCCCCGACTCGCCGAAAATTGCTAGCCCAGATTCGAAGGACAGGCAACAGTCCCGATGAGAACGGGTTCTCCTTCTCTGCGCCGAGGCCCCTCCCGGGATTTGCGAACAGATACACCGCACTTGCAAATGCGGCTCTCGCGCTGTGTTTTGTCCTGATCGGGGTGGGCGCTGCTTATCACGTGGGCCGGCGAAGCCAGGGCACGACCGGAGTTGCCTTCGAAGATCGCCTCCAGGCCCTCAAAGCAGAAAAGCAATCGGCGCAAGACCAGCTAGGCAGCCAAGCGGATCGAATTCTCCGACTACAAGAGGACGATGCTCGAAACGCGAAGGAATTGGCCGACCTGAAGCTGGCCCTTCGCACCATGACGGATCGGGCGAACGAGGTACAGTCGGCCCAGAACCGCACTGAAGAGCAGATGGGACTTGTATCGGAGGAGCGTGATGCGTTAAGCGTCCAACTGCGCGAAGCCGAGCAAGCCAATCAAAACATCCAGGCTGAGCTGGCCAGCCTTCGCGCGGAGCGCGACAGGACGCAGCTTCGATCGGTCTCGCTGGAATCAAAAATCGACGAACTGACGGCCGCGGCTCGGGATCAGGATCGCAGGCTGAAGGACAATGAACAGTATTTGGCGTCGGATCGGGATATCCGCGAACTGATGGGCGCCAGGCAACTCTACATTGCAGATGTCTATGACGTGGATAGCCGAAGTCGGACGCGCAAGTCCTTTGGCCGCGTCTTCTACACTCAGGGCAAGTCACTCATCTTTTATGCTTTCGATCTCGATCCCGGAGTTAAGAACGTCAACGCGTATCAGGTGTGGGGGCGCAAGGAAACGCCGCCCGGCATGCAGGCCCGGCCCAAGAGCCTCGGCATTCTCTATCTGGATAGCGAGTCAAATCACCGTTGGGCCATGCGCTTCGACGATCCCAAACAACTCGAGGAACTCGACGCAGTGTTTGTCACAGTTGAGCCCCGGGGCGGAAGTTCGAAACCGACCACTAAGCCTTTTCTCTACGCATTGCTTCGCCAGGAAGCAAATCATCCATAAGACGCGAAAGTTTCCGACCTCGATCCACCCCCTGCCTTTCTTCATTTCACTCTGACTTTGCGTTCGAGATTATCCGCTGCTGCATTGTTTCCTGCATAGGTCCCCAGTTTCCAGAACGCTTGGTACAAATCTCTCCGCGCTCTCGTATTCGTTAACAGCAGTGGTGCGTGGGGTTGGATCACCAATCGTTCAGGTTGCATAACTCAAGGCACTTCACTCAGTTCTCACTGGGGGCGCGTATGCGTTTCGTTCTGTTTCGTAGCTGCGGGAAGCTGGCTATTTCGCTGAGCCTCGGCATTCTCTGTTCTGCCTTGGCGTTTGGGCAGAGTACGTACGGGTCGGTTACTGGGTCGGTTACGGACCCCTCGGGTGCCGCTGTTGACGGCGCCACGGTGACGCTGACCAACACAGGTACGTCGGAGAAACATACCCAGACGACGAGCGACCAAGGGACGTACTCCTTCGTAAACGTGATCCCCGGAGCATACCGCGTGGACGTCGAGAAACCTGGCTTCAAGCGCCTCTCGCACCCCGATGTCATCGTGCAAGTGCAACTCGATACGCGCGTCGACACATCCCTCGCGGTTGGGGCCGCCAGCGAAGTAGTGGAGGTAACGTCAGAGACGACCTTGTTGCAGACAGAGTCTGCTTCTTTAGGACAGGTCGTAGAACAACGCAAGGCCAACGAACTTCCTTTGAACGGCCGAAATATTTTCAACTTGATTACGATTTCCCCCGCCTCTGTCGCCCAGGGCGGTTCTGGCGGTTCGCCTGTGGGGCAGAACCCGTTCAGTTGGGGCAACTACCAGATCGGAGGATCCTTCGCCAATCAGGGAGCGGAATATCTTGACGGGCAACCGCTGAACATCGGCTACATCAACCTGCCCATCATCATCCCAACCCAGGATTCCGTCGGCGAGTACAAAGTCCAAACGAACAATCAGGGTGCCGAGTGGGGCAAGTTCTCTGGCGGCATTGTGAACCTGAGCACAAAGTCTGGTACAAACAGTTGGCACGGTTCGGCTTATGAATACTTCCGCAACAAGGTATTAAACGCGAACGAGTACTTCCATAAACAACAACAGTTACAGAACGGTTTGAAGAACGAAGCCCCACCGTGGTCGCAGAACCAGTACGGGTTTCAACTCGGCGGGCCAGTCATCAAGGACAAAACATTTTTTTACACTAGCTGGGAACAGTACCGGCAGCGGACGGGAGCGCCATTCACCACCACGGTTCCCGCCGCTGGAATGTTGAATGGAGATTTCTCGGCGCTCTGCACCTCGGGCTTCACGAACGGCGTTTGCAATACTCCGGCAGGTCGCATTTACGATCCCTACACCGTGAAGTCCGCAGGGGGACGGCAGCCGTACGGGCTGGACCCCGGCAATCCAACTTGCCCGGGAAATTGCATTCCAAGCGCAGAGTTCAGCCAGGCAGCAACTGTATTAGGGAATCTCTACTATCCGGCTCCTACACAGGCCGGCACGGTGAACAATTTCTCCAGTGCGGCTGCCTCGGGTGGTAACACAAACGAATTCGTCGTGCGTGGGGACCAGAACATCGGCAGCAATACCCGGTTGTTCGGGAGATTTGCGTATTACGGTCTGACCGACCTTCCCACGAATCCATTGGGGACAGGTCTTTGCCAGGATCGTTGTGCGGAGCTCTACCATAGCAAGCTCCTGGTCATCGACGTGAACCACACGTTTACGCCGACGACCATTCTCGATGTCAACCTGTCCGGAAGCCGGTTTGTTTACGCGCGGGCGCCAATTCTTTCGGGCTATGATTTGACCCAGCTGGGTTGGACCGCTGCTTACAACACTCCACCGACAAGCATGCGTACCCCACCAACTCCGGCCTTCCTGTTTCCCAGCGACGTTGGAAAATCGCAGGGTAACAGCGCAATCGGCAACCATAACACCCAGTACAATATCTCGCCTGCACTCACGATGATTCGCGGAAAGCATACGTTACAGGCCGGAGCCCAGTTCGAGTTAGGACTTGACAACTACTTCCAAACCAACATCGCCAGCGGCGCGTTTGCATTCGCCGGGAATTGGACATCGTCGGGTCCGTCGGCAACAGACGGATCCGGGTTCGGATTCGCCGATTTCCTGCTCGGACTCTCGCAAAATCAAGGTTCTTTCGTCAACCAGACAGAAGGGGTGGCTCAGGTTCCAGCGCAGACGGCGGGTAAACAAGTGTACCGCGCCTTCTACCTCGACGACACCTTTCGCTTGACCAATAAGCTCACCATCAACTTGGGGCTCCGTTACGAGTTGCAAGGGCCGTGGTCGGAGCGCTTTAACCGGCTAACGTATTGGGATCCTGCCGCTACCAACGCTACCGTCACGGGATGCGGAGGGACGCCAGGTTCGGTATGCCCGGGCGACGCGTTCCTGGTGAAAACCGGACGCAATAGCAGCGGAAACAATATCCCTATGGATAAGAAGGCATTTTCGCCGCGCCTCGGCGTAGCGTATGCGTTTGACCAGAAGACTGTAATCCGGGGTGGATACGGTATCTTTTACATTCCAAACTACGTGTCATTTGGGCTAAATCCAGATAATGATGTTGTCGACCTGGCGACAACAGGCTTCACGGCGACGACCGATGGCTACACAACGCCGTTTAGTACGCTGAATGGGACGAACTGCGCACTAGCGGGTACTGCCTTTACCGGTTTTTCGTGCGCTGATAACAACGGCCCGTTCGGCGCTGGGGGAATTCTGTTGCCCCCTGGACGGAATCCTCAGCCCAACGTATCGGCTTTCGTCGCGGCTAACGGTTCTCCCACGCTGGCACCCTATTTCAACGCTAAGTACGGGTATGTCCAGCAATATAACATCGATATCCAACGTGAGTTACCTGGAGGGTTCTTCGCGGATGTGGCCTATGCCGGCTCGCATGGCGTGCATCTACAGCAGTATTCGACCCACTTCAACCAGATCGGAGATTCGTTTGTCGCTAACGCCGCAAGCCAATACAACACAGCCGTCGCAGGTCCCTGTGCTGGTCTTAGCGGCCCCCCCCAGATCACCTGCGCCAACGGTTTTGTTACCATCAACCAACCAGTTCCCAATCCTTTGTCAGGAAGTCCGCAACCCAACCTCAGTGGGACCACAATAACAGCTGGTCAACTTGACCGGCGTTACCCTCAATACAACGACCTGAATCTGGCAGGATATGGCTGTTGCGGTAGTACCTATAACTCTTTGCAGGCCACAGTGACGCGACGCTTCGCGGGTGGCGGCACCATGTTGGTGGCCTACACCAATTCCAAACTGTTGACCGACACCGACACCTTAACCAGTTGGTTGGAAGGCCCGACGGGCGGAGTTGGACAGGTCCAGGACTGGAACAATCTGAAAGGGGAAAGGTCGCTCTCCTCTCAAGACGTTTCGCAAAGGCTTGTTATTAGCTACGTGCTCGATCTGCCCTTTGGCCATGGAAGGAAGTACGCAGCCAATTTCAGCGGAGTAACGGACAAGCTGGTATCGGGTTGGGGAATCGACGGCGTTACCACTTTCCAGCGCGGTTTTCCACTTAAGATCACTTGGGCCGGTGCAGGAACATCCTTAGAGAACGCCAATCTGGGCGTCGCCAACGTTCGCCCTGATGTTGTATCCGGATGCAGCAAATCTGATGGCGGCAAACATGTCACTCAGTGGTTCAATACAACCTGCTTTGCGGCCCCACCTCAATGGGGTTACGGAAGCGAGTCTCGTACGGATGCAACACTCCGGACCCCCGGGATCAACAACTTCGATTTCGCCGTCTTCAAGCGGACAACGATTCACGAGAGGCTCGGTTTCGAGTTCCGCACGGAGTTCTTCAATCTGTTCAACCACCCCTATTTTGCGCCCCCTGGGACCGGGTTCAAAGGCGATCCTACGCAGAATGGATTTGGGCAGATCACTCAAACCGTGCAGGGCGGCGTTGCTTCGCCGGAACGTTTGATCCAGTTTGCCCTGAAGTTGGTTTTCTAACGCACCGATTGTTGAGCCGGGTCGGGAGTCACCGAATTCTTAAATGAAGCCCGACCCACGACTCGTATCCGGTGAGGAAACCTCATCACCACCGCTAACTCGCATATCGTTCAGGCATGTCTCAACTGGTATAAGCAGTGGTATGCAGTGGGGAAATATGGCTAGCGCGAAGAATTCCCCTGATATTTTTCGAAAAGGGATCGTAATAGGCCAGGAAAGTGACACAGTCAAAAAAGAAAGACTGGTTGCCATCAGCATCGCCACAAGGTAAGGTTCACCTTACCTCCGTCCTCCCACGCCAAGTTGCGGATGAGCCAGCATGATGCACACGCCGTAGTAGCGTACCTTAAATCGTTAAATCCGCCGGCATATTGATCCCCAGTCTGCCTACCTGAAGATTAGTACCCGAACCCTGCTAAGTAGTACCTCTAGGACCGAAATCAGTGCAGCCCACCTTTGCACCTTATCAGTGGCAGGAAAAGATCTGATACTGGGCGCAGGGAGCCGGCCGTGGACAAGATCAGAGTGGTTGTCGCAAACCGTCCACGCTTTATGCGGGAATTGGTCGCGGCCACCATTTCCGATCAGCCTGACATGGAGGTTGTGGGCGAAGCTCAGGATGACGCCGAAATCACGGAACTCGTTGACCGCTACCGGCCGGATGTTCTGATTATCGCGCTGGAGCAACCGGATCCGCGTCCGGGTCTTTGCGGTTTTCTGCTGGGCCGCTATCCGCAAATGAGAGTCCTTGCGCTTGCGCCCGAGCGTAACACTGGAATTGCGTACTGGGCTTTTGTCGATGTTCGAAGGCGCCGCATTCGTAAGCGTTCCTGACCCTCCACCTGATCCACTTTCCGCAAGTCTCTCCTTAAAATTGCTGTCTCCTGCGGGAAGCCCGGTCGCCAGCGGGCTGACCAGCGGACACGTGTGCCCAACCGCAGGAAAGCATTGACGGAATCCTCTCTTTTTCGCATATCATGACGCGCGTGTTGAGGTGTTATTCCCAAGTGGTGGTCGAGGAGACTAAACAGCGATGAGGAATCACTTGCAGGTTGTCGCATGCGGGGCGCTGGTGTTGGGCGGACTGCTGGCCATGGCGCAAGAGCCGGCCACTTCGGAGGTGCCCAGAACCGTCGAAGTCACGCCGAAAGAGGTGATCGCCGAAGTTGGACAGAAGCTGACCTTCAAAGCTGTGGCCAAGAATGCTGCCGGCGAAGTGATTCCCGGAACTCCATCGTTGTGGTTTACCGCGCCGTTTGATTTGGCGGGAGCTGAAAAAGGAGTCGTGACCGTCTATCAGCCCGGTGAGATTCGCGTGGGTGCTGTTATCAATGGGAAAACGGGGTACGCGAAGATCAGCGTGTCGCCCGCAGCGCCAACCTCTGTAGATATTGCGCCGCCTAAGCCCTTGGTGGTTGGCGGTTCGGAAGTTCTCGCTGCAACGGCGAGAAACGCGCGGGGTGATCCCCAGCAGAATGCGCCGATCGCCTGGACCTCGGAAACGCCTTCCATCGCCAGCGTCGACAAGGCCGGTGTGGTAACGGGTCTTCGCGCGGGGCAGGCAAAGGTCCGCGCGAACTCCGGAAAAGCAATCGGAAGCACCACCTTCCCAGTCGCAAAGAATCCGGTAGCCAACCTGAGCGTGCAGCCAGCCACGACGCAAGCACGAACTGGGGATGTGGTTCGCTTTACACCCTCAGCGAAGGATGCTCACGGCGGCGCGGTGAAGGATCCCTTTATCTCCTGGCAGGTGATAGGAGCCGGGGCAACCATCGACCCCGACGGTGCTTTTGTGGCCGAAGAACCCGGCACGTATATGGTGAAAGCGATTTGCGGCGAACGGAATGCAACCAGTTCTGTCGTGGTTCTGCCACGCAACGCTGAGCGACAACTTGAGGTTGTTGCGCATGTCATGCCAAAAGACACGCAGACAACGGAGCAATGGATTATCGGCAACTATGCCTATCTTTCTTCCTTGAGCGACAAGCTGTGGGTGTACGACATTTCCGAGCCGTCGTCCCCGAAACTGCTCGATACCGTCACGGTCGATGCGCGGCTGATTAACGACGTCAGCACCACGCCTGATGGCAAAATCGGGGTGATCACGCGCGAAGGAGCTTCGACTCGCAAGAACGGCATCGTCTTCCTGGATACCTCCGACCCGAGTCATGTGCGTGTCATCTCCGACTACACGACTACGGTGACTGGCGGAGTCCACAGTGCCTACGTGAATGGGCACTATGCATACATTACCGATGATGCAACGGGTTCGATGCGGGTGATTGATTTTGGGGACGTAAAAGCGCCCAAGGAAGTTGCCCGCTGGGAGGTAGACGCGCCGCTGGCGACCACCATCGAAGGGCACTTTGGGCCGATGTCGGCTGGGCGTTACCTGCACGATCTGCAGGTGGTCGATGGATTGGCCTATCTCGCTTATTGGAGAGATGGCCTGGTGATCCTGGACGTCGGCAACGGCATCAAGCATGGCAGCCCGGAACATCCTCAACTGGTAAGCCAGCTGAGAGTCAATCACAACGAGCTGTATGGCGACGGTTGGCTGGCAGGCACGCACACCGTGTTCCGCCACAAAAACTATGTGTATATCGGCGACGAAGTGTATCCCGCGGAATTCGATTTGGGCGCCCACCTCCGAATCCCGGTTCGAGGGATTGTGCAGGTGGTCGATGTAAGCAATATCGAGCACCCACGAATTGTGGCTCACTACTCTGTGCCGGAGGCTGGGGCTCACAACATCTGGGTGGCAGACGACATCCTTTATATGGGTTACTACAGCGGTGGTGGAAGAATCCTGGATGTGTCTGGCGAGTTGCGCGGGGACCTCTACCGCCAGGGTCGCGAAATCGCTCGCCTCTGGACGGGAGACCCGTCTGGCTATCGCACCAATCTTCCGTTCACGTGGGGTGCCCAGCCGCACAATGGATTGATCTACTTCAACGACATCAACTCGGGCCTGTGGATTGTGAAACTCGGCAAGCCGACGTTCAAGGGTTCGACAACGGCTCCAGGGTTGCCATGATCGGTCTGATCGCGACGAGGCGTGAACTTCTCATCATCGGGTGTCTACTTGCGCTGAGCTGCGCAGCGCAGGAAACCTCCCCGGACAAAAACTATTTCGTCTACGTGGTTTGCGAGGCGGCCGACAAGATTGTCGTAGTGCGCTTCGGCCCCGATGGCGCCAAGGTTGATCATATGCTCCACACGGGCGTGATGCCGGGGGCCGACATCAGCGGTCCTCACGGAGTCGTCATGTCTCCGGATCGCCAGTTCTACTACGTCACGCTCGCTCACGGTCGCCCGTATGGCCAAGCGCTGAAATACCGCACCAAAGACGACGTGGTCGTTGGCCATGTCACCCTGGGATACTTTCCGGCCACCCTCGATATCACCCCCGATGGCAATTTCATTTACGAGGTTAACTTCAACCTGCACGGCGACATGGTTCCTTCTTCAGTGTCGGTCGTCGCCACGGATGAAATGATCGAGGCGGCCAGGATCCCCACCTGCGTCATGCCGCACGGCTCACGTCTCAATCCCGCTGGAACGAAACAGTATTCAGCTTGCATGATGGATGACATGCTGGTCGAGATCGATACCGCGAAGTTCGCCGTCTCCCGCCACTTTGCGTTAAGCAAAGGGAAGGAAGCCGGCGCCTCTGGGCCTCCTCCTCACGAACACGCGATGGCTAATGCCAGTTGCAGTCCGACCTGGGCGCAACCTTCGACGGACGGGAAATCAATCTATGTCGCTTGTAACAAGTCAGACGAGGTCGTCGAAGTGGATGCGGACTCGTGGTCTCTTCGGCGACGCCTGTCGGCAGGCTCGGGTGTCTATAATCTCGCGGTATCTAAAGATGGGAAGATGGTGGCCACCAACAAGCGGGGACAGTCTGTCTCTGTGTTCGATCTTGGTTCGGGACACGAGTTAGCGCGCCTGCCTACGAAGCGCAAAGTACCCGACGGTGTGGTGATCAGTCCCGACAATCTCTATGCATTCATCGCGGTGGAAGGGATCGGTTCAGAGCCGGGCACGCTTGAAGTGATCGACCTGCATTCTCTCAAGACGGTGGCGACAGTCGATCTGCCAGAGCAGGCAGTAGGAATCGATTTGTGGAAAGTCGAAGCTGCGGCCAATCCACGCTAACTGCATTTTGTCCGTCGGGACTGAGCGAGGCTGAGCATCCTGTGTGCTCGAGATGAGGCCTCCGCTCGCATCTTTGTCCTTGAAACCATTTCTGATCGTAATTGCCTATATATCGGCAACAGGTCGAACCGGCCCAAGAATCACCGTTCGTTACTCAGTCGATAGCAGTGGGGATTTCCCGGGTGGGCCGTCGTGTATCGCCTGATTGACTGCCTAAAATTGCGTGTGATACTTGAGGTATCGTGCGCGGGTCGATCAGTTGCGGGTCGTTGGGGAACAAAATTTGGGATATCACACCTTTCAAGCGACTGAGTTGAATACCGGAAGAAAGCTTAAGTCCTCACAGCCATCGGGTCTGGCTCTCATTGAGAGTCTCTACTTTCGGGCAGGTTCCGAGACGGCCCGCCACCAGTTTCAGCGCTTATTAGGCCCAGATCAATCGCTTCGTCCTTTTGTTTTGTGCGATGTCGGCCATCCTTCCGTGGGCATGGACATCACGCCTGAGGATGACATTGCGTACGAAAGCTTTAGTCCTCCTCCCTTGTGGGATGCCGCGTATTCGCTTCAGCGAATTCGTCTCGGCCCAAAACACAAGAACGAGTTTGTCTTCCACCCTGGTGAAGAGATCATGATCCCAGTGCAGGGAGAAGTGTCGTACCACTTCTTCTGGAGCCCGGGCGCGCGCCCTCCCGCGCGCGTGGTGCTGAATTCGTTGGTGGAAGAGGGAAGTCTCGTGCGCATCAATCCGCAAATTCCCCCACCATGCCTGGGGTTCAAAGAACGGTGCGACTGCCTGGTTGTTCCTGCGGCATACGACGAACTCCCCGGTGGCCCTGGTGATGGATCACGATTCGTCCTCTGTGGTGCTGCGACGGTCGGGGAGTGCGGCGACAGTGAAGGATCAGGAGTCGTCGCTTGCGGTCCGCACCCCGTTGCGGCGACGCGTGACTGAAGCGGATCTGCGTAAGCCGGGCGCTTATGCCATGATCGCGTGGGGAATTTCAGAACTCATTCGCGATGCGCGGCAGAAAACGGGACTGACCACAACCGATCTGGCTCGCCAGATTGGCATCGACCCTTCGTCGATGTCTCGCCTTGAAGAGGCGAAGGCCAACGTTTCGATTGAAATGCTCGGTAAGGTCTGTCGGGCGCTACGAATCGGCATGACTGAGCGCATGGAATCGGGCAGTTGGATCCACGAGCGACAAAGCCTCGATGACGCGATGCTGGAGGGAAATCGTCCGCAGGCTAACTCGCGTGCTGCTCACTTCTTGCACCCCAGGGCGGTGCGCCTGGCGAAAGGTGGGCATGCCAGGAAAACCACGGGTCACGGAAGTGAAGCGGGCCAACTTGCCAGCTGGATCGTTCTATCGGGACGACTGTTGGTGGAATTGCCAGAGTCGATGGGCACTAAGTCGATGATCCTGGACGCGGGCAACGTGCTTCATTTTCGGGAGCACGGAGAGTTGAAGCTCGAAGCCTTGCAGGACTCGATGCTTCTACAGGTGGTCTATTCCCAGAGCTGCGAGTGCGATTCCTTGCCCCTGCAGACAACTCACTAGAGTATCGGACCCAAAAGGTCGCCTATAGGTGCTTTCGTCTCGTCAGACAAATCAGTCTTACTTTGTTTTTTGTCCCACGACGAAGAACGAGAATTTCAATTCGTCGCGCAGCTTCAGATTTGTTCAGTAAGAATGCAGCGAGTTTTCTCCCATTCGAAATTGCGACAGCATGTAGACTTGTTGGCGCGCCGGGTGTCTGGCCCGCTCAAAACTCGTGCGCGGAAAAACAAGAGCACGCTGACCTGGGCTTCACGGGATTTCTGAAGTCGTTGGAAGAATGTTAAGAGGACGGATTGGTTATCGTCGTAATGGGAGTTTCCGGATCAGGCAAGAGCACTGTGGGGTCGTTACTGGCGTCCGAACTGGGTTGGGACTTTGCAGATGCTGACGACTACCACACTCCGGAGAGCGTCGAGAAGATGCGAAGCGGAACTCCGTTGACGGATGCCGATCGCGGGCCTTGGCTTGAAGAGCTAAGAGCCGTCATCGCGAACTGGGTGAAGACCGGCGAAAAAGGAGTGCTCGCCTGCTCGGCCCTACGGCAGGTTTATCGTGATCGTCTGCAAGTCGGCCACCAGGTACACTTCGTCTACCTGAAGGGCGAGAGCGGTCTATTATCGGAAAGGCTCCTGCAACGTCCAAACCACTACATGAAAGAGCCCATGTTGCGGAGTCAGTTGGCGACGCTGGAAGAGCCGGTCGATGCCGTCAGTGTGGATGCGGGTTCGACCCCGAGCGAAATTGTCCGGGAAATTCGAGAGCGCCTGGCCCTGGCCTAGGACGGTAAGTTGCCCTCAAACATCAACGCCCCTTCGCTGGACGGGCTGGAACTCGGGCAAGCCGTAGTCCGCATCCTGACTAGGCGACTCGTGCCTTTCCTGTTTCTCCTCTACATCGTCGCGTATCTCGACAGAATCAACCTGGGATTCGCCGCGCTTCAGATGCAAAAGCAACTTGATTTCACAGACTCGATATACGGGTTGGGCGCCGGCATCTTTTTCGCAGGTTATTTCCTGTTCCAGGTTCCCAGCAACCTGGTGCTGATGAGAGTGGGAGTGCGGCGATGGATCGCCCTCTTGATGGTGACGTGGGGAATCATCTCCGCGTCTATGTGCATGGTGACAGGCGCACGCAGCTTTTACGCTCTTCGTTTTTTGCTAGGGGCCGCCGAGGCGGGATTCTTCCCCGGAGTCATCCTTTACTTCAAAACGTGGTTTCCCGCCCGCACTCGTGCCCGCACCGTGTCGAGGTTTATGTCGGCGGCACCGCTTTCTGGTGTAATCGGTGGCCCGCTCTCCGGAGCTTTGCTCGGTTTGCACGGTAAATCAGGAATGGCCGGGTGGCAGTGGATGTTTATTCTTGAAGGATTGCCTGCCGTCATCCTCGGAGTGATTGCCTGGATGTATCTGGTCGACAGCCCCGCGGATGCGCGTTGGTTGAATTCCGACCAGAAATCCTGGCTCCAGCGAACCCTGCAACAAGAGCACAT
>Ga0210406_10002707_pt1 | contig 20020 bp, 17 predicted proteins | sample IncBWC30MmetaG_FD_155454 | JGI IMG/M metagenome (GOLD analysis project Ga0210406, IMG submission 155454) | Forest soil microbial communities from Barre Woods Harvard Forest LTER site, Petersham, Massachusetts, United States - Inc-BW-C-30-M | ecosystem: Environmental > Terrestrial > Soil >... | reverse complement strand
GCTGACGAAGCTGTGTTCGATGATGCTGATGCCGTCATCTACGAGCATGGAGATGCAGACAACACTCCTGGTGTGCGCGGCCACGGTGCCCCTTGGGTCGGATGGGTTAATGGCAGCAGCTTCGATGTTTAGTACAACGTTGCGGCGAGATGCAGAAGGCTTGGTATTCATTTGAGACTCCAATAAAGAAAGGGCCGTTTAGGCCCAGTGTTGGCGATGAAAGAGTTGGCGGAAGGTCACAATTGAGGTGAGAGGTTTTGCTACTTATCGTGGCTGGCGCTCCTTCTGATTGGGAGTCGGCCAAGCAGGATAGCCCTGGAGACACTCCTTCAGCTTTTGAGCAAATGGACTAATGCCCACTGTTGGCGGCTCGACGACAGGGAGACGGGGAAGATCCGGCAATCCCCGCATTCGCCGGAGTATGGCCGCATGCAGAATGGCTGTGTTCCTCGCATCAGCCAAGGCGTTATGCGGCACACCATCAAAATCCAATCCCATCATCCTCACCGCCGAGCCCAAACTCAGCTGCTCCTTCATGACGAACGCGTCCTGGAACAGTCTGGACAGGTCCATCTGATGCTTCAGGGGATTCGCCAGCCCGAGGGAAGCGCAGCTACGACTCAGTAAGGAAACATCGTCTCCCCAGGCACAACAAGGTGCGTCCGTCGATCCAAAGTCCATTAGCAGGGCTCGGAGTGCTTCTCCCAATGGCTTGGCGGCACGGATATCCCCCGAGGTTATTCCGGTTAGCTGGGCGCATTTTAGGCTTATTTCCCAGCGACGGGGACGAACGAAGCAGGCTGCTTCTCTGGTGATGCGAAGGCTTACTAGGTCCATTTCTGCTAAACCAATTTCAATTATCTCGGGTTTCATGTCTGGTGGTGGGGGAACGTTCCAGCAAGTAAACTCCAGGTCGAGGTAAAGCGCCCGGCCGTGGAGAATGCCATCAACCGGCGTTTTGATCGTTCTGGTTTTTCTTGCCTCATCACTCAGTTGGGATTCGCCGGCGAGGACAATTTCATTGTTCTTCACGTCGTGCTTTGCGGCTATAGATTGTGCGGTATTCAGAGTATCTCCAATAAGAAAGGCGGCCGTCTAGGCCACCTGGTCGGTTTTAAGTTGATTAGTAATGGAGCAAGTCGAAGAGGTCACTACCTCATTCGGTCTTTGCGGCTAGTTTAAGCGGATTGGCCAATCTGCATCGGCTGATTACATATCTCCTCTCCTAAAAGGCGACTCAGCGAGATCGCCATTAGCTATCGAACGCCGCGTGAGTAGGTGGTACTCGCGCCGTCGGTATCAACGATGGTCATTTGGTCGACACATTTTGGTAAGTTGCCGCCTCACTGAGAGAGTTGACTCGGCGCGTTGATGCGTCGTTGTCAACCTTTGGAGGCTTTAATGAAAGCAATAAAAATATCGGCCAAAGACCTTGGCCAGTTGGAGTTGGATAATTTCTGCCGACGCTGCATGTATATCAAGATGGCTGTCGACCGCAGGCTGCCATTTCAGACATTTCCGGGAATTTTTTCCTCCTTGGACTCACTTAATAAAAAGATGGTTGAAAAATACTTCGACGTGTTTGGGTGTGCACCTGCCTGCTTCGAGGGAATCCCAGCCAGCGTTGGTTATGAAAAGGCAGAAATGACTGAAGTCCAGGACGATACTACTGGCATTCACGTCAAAGGGCAGCCAGACGCCGTTTTCAAGCTAAAGGGTGGAAAGATTGCGATTATCGATTACAAGACGGCTCGCTATACGGCTGGACAGGACCATCTGCTACCCATGTACGGCGTGCAACTCAATGTCTACAACTACCTCAGGGTAGCTTCGGGCCAATCGGCCGCAGACAGACTTTTCCTCATCTACCTTGAACCCGAGACGCGGCGAGACGACGGCGAATACCACGAATACCTGAATGACACTGGATATCACTTGGACTTCAGCGCTAAGGTCGTGGAACTCGATCTTCATGACGACGATTATGTGCCCGGTCTACTCAAGCGGCTCAAGAAATTGTGCCTGCTTAAATCTGCTCCCCCAGGACTCGAGGACTGCAAAGAATGCAATTTGCTCGATAAATTAGTGGAGGTCGTGGACGCTGAAGTCGGAGAGTTGGATGGGGTGCTGGTCAATGACATGCTCGCAATAGCACGCAATGATAACGGGACTGTTGATGATTCAATCAGCCACATTCGAAGCATTGCGAGGCGGGCAAGGTGCCAAAAGGCGGCGATCACAGACTCGCGAAGGCGAGTCGCATAATCGACTTTGATTACCCGGGCAGCAGGCGCAAAGACTTAGTCCGGGCTGTCCGGTAGCTTCAACTGCTAGGCAGATGAGTGACTCCATGACAATGGAACAAAGTTGTCCTCGAAATTCTTCTTGATTTCTTCAGAGGCTTCAGTTACTGTCAGCTTCCGGGCAAGTTCCAATGACTGGATATCCAGTCGTTGTTCTTGAACGAGAAGAAGCGTTATTGACTTCGCTAGGCCAGAGACATTGGCCACTTGCGAGGCGAGCGGCAAGTTAGACACAGCCGTAGAAGTAACCAGGCCGGACATATTGAGCTTGGTTGAAGTAGGACGGCAGATCATACGGAGCCGTCGGAGTAAGAACCAGCCGGAAGACGGGCTGGGTTGAAGGGAACGGCAGCAGGAAACGCCGTGAAGTCGTTACAAATCGCATAAATCTTAAACAGTCAATCCTCTCCATGAAGAGCGTTGTCGGACGCGTCGACGCTGTTCAAGGAGTGGTTTGCCTTCAGGAGCCAATCATGACAACCAGAAACCTGACTTCAACACGTAGATGCCGCACAGGTCAAAGAAACACGCAATTCACAGATTCCAAATCTGACAAAATGTCAAAAATGCTTGCGAGCTACGCGGTGATATTGGACCCCGGACTTGCTCGGAAGGAAGTTCTCCTCAGAGCAGAGTTGATTGAAGGGTTTGAACTCTTCAAAGAGAGCCGTATCGAATTAGGACGCAGACTCTATAACTACCGAACGGTGTACAAGCCTCAACGTCTCTGGACGCGGCTAGCAGAGAAGCTGGGTAGCGAGATCAGGCGCACATCGCGCACCATCTTTCGATTAGTAGAAGAGTACGAGGAATCTGTGAATCTGAGGGAGCCACGCAGCTTTCCCACATTGGAAGCCGATCCCGATGGTGCAGAACCCGGAGATCCAGACCAACTTTCTACGGAGGAAGTAGATTTCCTAGAGGCACGGAGACTGCTTCGAGAGGCCGTTGCTAAATGGGATGGGTACAGAAGGATTGCTGTGCTAAAACAGGCCATCCAAGAAGAGTGTCGTGCGAGTTGGGAAATTGATGAGCCATTCACGCTGCAAATCAAACCATGCTTGCCGCTTATCATGGTCACGGACGAAGGACTGTTCGAAACTGAGCGGGCAGCGGCATAACTCTGGCACAATCGATCTCAGCGAGCTCGGCCGTCTACCGACAGCCGAGCTCGTTCCATAATGTCGCAACCTCAAGTTTCGTCGCCATCGATTGCCGACTCGACCACTCGACAAAATCATTCTAATGAAAACCGTACAGACCAGCACTGATCAGGATTGAAGAAAAGAGCGCGTCCAGAGATAGTGACTCAGCGCTTGGTTTCGCGAAGATCCGCTCGAGCGCGCCCTTTGGGCCGATCGCCAGAAGTTGTCGACTGAGCGATCGGGTGATTGGCACGATTTCGTCTGAATACCTCTTGGAGCGAGTCTGAAGCTGCGTTCCCTTTTGGCGGACATAAGACCAGCGGAGTTGACGCACCACGCTCAACCTCAATCCAAGCGATAGGAGCATAGTCACGGCAGCCGCAGATCTGGAGTCGCTCGTTGCCACTGATGCACGGAGAAGCCTCCGTACTTCGTCATCGGTAGGGACCCTACGCGGTGTTAGGTTCATCGATAGTCCTAAATGGAAAATAGCTTTCTGTTCGATGTAATGCTATTGGCATTTCATTGCCTAACCAAAATAACACTCACACGTATCTGGAAAATGGATGACTTGATGTAAAGAGATAATTACGCACACGGTTCCGGGTCTGACCGCGCGAGTTTCCTTTGGGAAGGGGCGTTGGCGAGAGCAGAAGGCGCTCTCGCGGGATAGATGGTCCGACTCATATCTGCCTGACACTTTGCGCCGAAATTGGCGACCACATCTTTTTTCGAATCTCAGCCGAATGCTATCCTTCGGCTCATGGAACTTGCCGAAGCCACGAGACAAGCGCTTCTCATTCTCGAAGAAGAACAGATAAGTCCCACCGTAGACTACGAGCTGGTGTCCCCCGACTGGCGTATTCACATGCAGAGCCTGACCGACGCCGTCCGGTCCTATACCACAGCGCGGGCGGATGTCATCAACATCTACACGATGCGGCAACAGCGACCGCGACCTGTCACACAAACTCCCCATCTATATGTTTTCAAGAGTTCAAATTATGACCTTCTGCGAACGCTCTTTGAGCACGTCCACACCGACGAACGAAGCCAGTTTGTAGATACGATCTTGAAGCTGGTCAAATCTAGGACTACGACGCACAAAGAGATTCGCGCCGCCCGATTTCCCCATTTCGAGAACTACACGTCATGTCTTCCCATGTTGGCGGAGTTTTGCTTCCGGACAGGTAATTCTGCGGCGCTATTCGAAACCCTACAAGACGTGAAGCTGCCAACCAGAGGCATCGCAATAATGCTCAAGCAGCTCGAAGAGACGATAGCTTTGAATTACGATCTCTTTACCGAAATCGATCTGGACGAGATTCCCAGGCTGCTTGAGAATCTACGCGCCGTAGCTGAATTGCAGACCTACAAGACCAGAGGTCCGCGCGGCGGCAAACAGGTTCCTAATCTTCAATACAGGGCAGGTTTTGAGCGAATCGGCCGCGAAATCATCTACGCGATTGACAATATCGCTCAGGAATGTCGGAGGGCCGTCTTTTACTACATCAGGGACGGTCTTCAGAAGCGACCGAATCTCGAAGTCGAGTCGGATAAGAAAACCGTCGAGAATTACATGACGAAACTCGGATTCGATGCTCAGATGGTTGATTCGCTAAATGAGGCTGAGAACGAATATAGATCAGCGACTAATCAGTTTGAACTTAAGAATACCCTCGGACACCTAAGAAGCTTTCTGGAACATCTGCATCGCGAATCCGTAAAGTCTATAGCTGATGCTGCGGGGGATACTGTCGAAGATCGGTGGGGCAAAGCGACTATTTATCTTCGAACTCAAGGCCTCATCACGCAGCAGCACGAGAGCTTTGTCACATCGCTTTACACACTCCTGAGCGATGAGAGCGTTCATCCCTTGGGGGCGGCGCCGGAATACGCCCGATTGTTGCGGAACGTTGTCATTGAATATGGCGTTATGTTTCTGTCGGTACTCGATAAGCGCGGCGTCACAATCGCTAAATCCTAGACCGTATCCCATCGATTGGTGCGGTAACCTCCGGGCTACTGGCCTTTCAAAATCGCGAGACGCTGAGATTTCGGCGCCCGGATGGGGGCGAAGTTCTGCATGGAGTCCGAGGCAAAGGTGACTTGATCGTCGGGCCCCTGGAGGATTTCGGGGGGGTGGAAGTTGGTGATTTTGAGTGTCAGATTGCCGCTGGTGGGGTTACGTTCGATCTTTGCGAGTTTGACGGAGAAGGCGTAGGGCTGGTCGCCTGTGACAGTGAGCTTTTCCTTAGTGCTGCGGTTGAGGGCGAAGCTGCCCTCAGCCTTGGAGATAGGTTTGACCTCACCAACCTTGATGCTGGTTGTGATGTCGGTGCCGGACTCGGAGTCGAGTTCGATTTGGGAGGAACGCCAGACCTCGACGGCTACGAAGACAGAATCGTTGTCGTCAAAGTAGGGTTTCAGTCCGTTGCTAAGTGAACCCCCGGTGCTGAGAAGGCTTGTGATAGAGGCCAATTTCATGCGGTTTATCTTACAGGTCATTTGTTTGACGCTGACTGTACTGGAGAACTTGAAATCGCCAGTGCCACCGATGGGCATGACGGCGGCGAGCAGGTCGAGCGCCACCTTGGGTTCGATGGATTTGGTCTGGGTGATAGTAGGGATGATTCCGGAGATGACTTGCGAGTTGTCGATAAGGCTGGTCTCAACGGTACTAGAGGGGATGTAGTCGGTGATGTTGTCGGCGAAAACGGCGGCCTTGCTACTGGAGACGAAAATGGCACCGGGCTGGATGTCGGTTCGGACGAGCGCGAGGCGAGTAAGGCCGCGGTCTGCAAAAGCCTTGTTGAGGGCTTGATTGGTATCGCAAGCAGAAAGGAGGAGGCTAAAGGTAACGACGATTGAGGCCGCTACGTAGCGGAAGATTTTCATAATTCACCTTGTTTACTGATTTGGGCTGTGAAGTTCATTGTGGCTGCGGAGTTGCAGTAGCAGCCGCAGCCGCGGCCGCAGCCCTATCCATGTAGAGCGACTTTGTCCCGAACGTCACTTTACCTTCGCTACTGTTGGAGAGGACGGCGCTGACTTTAGTGGCGTCTTGAAGCAGCAGCGGGCTGGTCTCCAACTTCTGCTCGACTTGTGGATCGGTCCCGGAAAGTGCCAAGAACTTCGTGTAGTTGATCTGGGCGTCGATGCCGTCGGTGACGAGACTTGACGATTCCGGAGAGAGTGTGGCAATGCTGTTCAAGGTGCGGCTCCCGTCGATGGACGGATTGAGCTTGTTAATCGTCAGGTTAGAGGTCGGCCTGCCGGGCCTGCCGAGCGGATTATTCACAATGGTATCGAAGGAGACGGCGGCGACCTTGCCATTGACTTTAAAAGCGGAAACGGTTGCCATCAAGTCTCCGTCGCCATCCACGATGCCGAGCGCCTCGTTATTTGCCACGGAGGTAAAGGGGCCAGCGATGAGCGAATGCGAATCGCCATTGAGAGCATTTATTAGACGCTGGGCAGCGACTTCGTTACGCCGCGCCACGTCAAAGGGGTCTTTGACGGCTTCACAGAAATAACCGAGCATGGCGCCCGGGGCACTGAGATAGAGTTTCACCGAGGGACTCATGGGGGCGCTAAGCGTTAATTGGCTCAGATTGTTTTCAAGAGTCTCCTGAAGGCCCGCAATGCCGAGAATGCCGCTGCGAGTTGCTTTACAGATGGCCCTTGGGGGTGCACCGGGGTCGCAAGTGTCGGCTCCGTGGAGCACTTCGCCAAGGGCATAGGTAAAGGCGCTGACGAAGCGAGTTGAGCCTATGGGTTTGATTGCTTCAGAGGTTTGTTTGTCAGAACTCGAGGCAAGCACGGCGGTCCGGCTAGAGAGGTCGTTATTGGAGAGATCCTCGACGGCCTGGCCGCTGTAGCAAGCGTCCAGTATGACGAGAAGGTCGCCGGCATAGACGGTACGGATCTTGCGTATCTGTTCCTTGAGAGAAAACGAATACTTGATATTGAGGGACTTCGCATTGCGAGGCCAGAGCACGAGGTTATGGAAGACGGGGTCGACTTCTCCGTGACCGGCGTAGTACAGGACCAACAGGGGGCGCTTGCCGGCGGGCACGTTAGGCAGGTTTTCAGTTATCTCCTCGTTTAGGTTTTCTATAGTTGCGTCCTTGCCGATCAGGACCGAACCATGGATACTGCCGGGAAGGGGGCGAAAACCTTGGGTCTTTAAGGCAGAAACGAAGGACGTGACGTCCGCCTTCGCGAAGTCGGCGTCGCCTTCATCGTTTGCGGTGATCCCGCTAACGCCCATCACGAGGTAGTGAAGCGCTCTGAACTGCCAAGCCTCGAGCACCGGATCGGGCGGAAGGAAACCGGCAATAGGCTGGTCGTCGATGGTCTTCGCCGGATATTTGCAGGCTCTGATCGGGTTCACATCGGACTGCGCGGCGCAGTATTGTAGATCCGCGAACAGGAAGTAGAGGAGAAGAAAGATGCGTGGCGAAGAGTTTAGAAGACGGAGGGCGAACATTCGAACCTCGGATAGAACTCTGCGTTGGGCCCGTTGGGCTACGAGCATATCAGAGAAACGGAATCCGCAATCAAATTTCTTCTGCCCACGCTTAGCACTGGGTTCTTCGGACTCTGGGCTTCGATACACCCATCACCCTGTAGCGGTCCGCGCAGCCTGTCATGCCATTGTCCGTTCCAACCGATCCTTGCGCCGTTGCCAATCGGGGAGCACTCGATCCAGCAGTTGGAAGAATGCGGGGTTATGGTGAGGTTCGGCGATATGGCATAGCTCATGGGTGATGACGTAGTCGATTCCATCGATCGGCGCCTCAATGAGTCGACGGTTAAGTAGTAGTTGACACGTGGGCGACATTGACCCCCATCGTTGTCGCATCTGGCGGACGACGAGCCCGCGCGGACGGAACGCTTCTGGGTCCGAGAACCGAGTTAGGTTAGTCTCAAGCCGGTCGGAGAACTTCACGTGAGCGCGTTCGCGATACCAGCTGTAGAGGAGATCGCGAGTTGTCTCGGGCCGCTCGTGTTCGCAACTCTCCACTACGATGAACCCGCGGATCAGCTTCACGCTCGCCTTGACGTTGTGTACAACCTTTAGGCGATACTGCCTCCCAAGATATAGGTGTGTTTCGCCGGCGAGGAAACGTCGCTCTGGCGTCTGCGGAATATATTGGGCAAAAAAGCGCTGCTGCCGCTTCACCCAAGCTCCGCGCTTCCGCACCCTTTCGGCAATGGCCTGTGATGTTGCGTCGACGGGTGCAGCGACGACTACCGTCGAATCGGGTTCCACCGCGATCTCCAGGGTCGTCCTATCGCGCCGCACCACGGCAAACTCGATAATTTGGTTTCCGTACTGGACGTGATGCCGGTCAGTAGTCATCCGGGGTACCTCGCTCGAGCGAGATCCATGATTCTGAGCTCAAGGTCGTCCATCAACTCGACCGGCATACCAATGCCTTGCTGGTCACGCAACACGTCGAAGAAATAGTCATCGATTGCGTTGCGCATGTTGTTCTGAGCGATGTCATTGGACCATACGTCGACGATGTGATGAGTCTTGATGATGCCGATAATGGCGAGGGCGATGTTTGCGACCTCGACCTCGCCGATCGGTTTACCGTCGTCAGCAGCTAGCGCCCCATCGAGAATGCCAAAGAAGGCCTGACCATCATCGTTGCCCTTTATAGGGTCAGGGACATCGCGGCCGCGATCCTTGCGGGCGACTTTGCTAGCCAGGTCGATAACGCTCTTGAGGTAGTCACGCTCGGAAATCCGCTGGGTCCGGTATTCGCGAATAGTCTCCTCCAGCAGCTCCGAGAAGCTCCGGTAGAAGGTGGGGTCTTCGGCCATCTTCTCCGTGATCGTTCTGCGCGTGGCGCTGGCGATGCGATCGGCCTTCGATGCTTTGGAGACGCCCGTTTCCTCGACGACTGCCATCAGCGCATTGGGGTCGTTGATGTTGACGAGCTCGATAATGATTTCCGCCGGCATGGCAACCACATGGTCGTCGAGTAGCTTCTGGATCTTCGGTTCGAACTCCTTGAGGTCAACGGTCTCCTGATACCTAAGCTGTACAGAGCGCTTCAATTCGGAAAGTTGCTTCCAATCGTGCTTCATCTTGTCGACCTTGTCCTCCTCGAAGACGTCGAGGAACTTGTCCGACGAAAGAGATATGTGCAGGCAACGGGTGAAGGCACGCAGTCGTTCATAGAAGTCCTGCCGAATCGCTTCGTCCCCAAGAAATAGTTCAAACTGTTCCATGTCCTTCTTGTTTCTTACGGGCTTGAAAAGGTCCCACAGCTGGTTATGCAGTTGTGGCAACTTGCGGATTTGTTCTCGCACATCGTGCACAGTACCAGTGAGATCTGACGCATCGAACCCATTGAAGGCGCTGTAAGTGGTGAGGGCCTTATCGAGCTCCCCGAGGAGACCTTCGTAATCAACGACAAAGCCGAACTGCTTTTCCGTTCCGTCTTCTTCATAGAGCCGGTTCACGCGGGCAATCGCTTGGAGAAGATTGTGCTCGCGCAGCGTCTTGCAGACGTAGAGCACGGCGTTGCGCGGTGCGTCGAAGCCGGTCAGCAGCTTCGACACGACGATGAGTATTTCCGGATCTCCAGACCCCTTGAAGGCGTCGATGATCTGGCGGTTGTACTCGTCTTCTGTCTTGTAGCGCGCCATCATCTTATCCCAGAAGGTGCGAATGATGTCTTTGGACTCTTTGTCGACTTCCTCGTTGCCCTCGTTCTCGTCAGGCGGCGAGATGACGATCTCGCTAGTCACGTGACCTATCTCATCGAGCACGTCCTTGAACCGCACGGCTGCCGCCTTTGACGGAGCGACGAGCTGGGCCTTGAAACCTGTACCCTGCCAGTGTTGGCGGAAGTGCTCGGAGATGTCGAATGCCTTGGCACGGATCGCCTGGCCCGTCTTGGCCAGCGCATCCATGCGGGAGAACTTTCGCTTCAGGTCGTCCTTCTGCTTGCCGGTTAGCCCCTCGCTAATCTTTTCGAACCAGCGGTCGATCCCGCCGCCGCTGATCTGCTGTTCGACCAGACGCCCCTCATAGAGAAGAGGTACAACGGCGCCGTCCGCGACAGCCTCATCGATGGCATATCTATGAATGAGACCGCCGAACGTGGAGAGAGTGTTCTTCTCCTTTTTCAGTAGCGGCGTGCCCGTGAAGCCCAGGTAGCAGGCCTTCGGAAGGAACCGACGCATCTTCACTGCAAACTGGCTATGGCCGCCGTGCCGCCCTGTCTGGGTGCGGTGGCTTTCATCCACGAGGACAAAGATGTTGGAATCGGCATCGACCGCTTGATTGCCGCGAATGGCAGTGTCGAATTTGTTGATGATGGTGGTGATGAGCGGCTTCTTGTCGTGAATCAGATCGAACAAATGAGTGCCGCCGGTGGCGCGAACAGGTTCCAGTTCGCAGGATTTAAACGTGTCTTTGATTTGCTTGTCGAGATCGTCACGATCCGTAACGATAATGATGCGTGGGTTGGTGATCCCCTTGTCCAACGCCAACGACCTTCCTAGCATTACCATCGTCAGCGATTTGCCTGATCCTTGTGTGTGCCAGATGACACCGCCTTTACGAACTCCCTTGAGGTCGAATTGCTTGGCCCGCTCCACGGACTTGCGGATGCCGAAGAATTGCTGATGGCGGGCAACCTTCCGTTGGCCCGCGTCGAAAACAGTGAAGCGCCGTATAAGATCAAGTATCCGTTCCGGGCGGCATAGCGCGAAAATGGTGCGGTCCTGAGTGGTGATGGCCCGGTCGCCCTCGGCTAGCAGCGCCTCAAAGTAGAGTCTCGCCGTCGCGAAATCACCGCTAAAGACAGCGTCCCTCTCGGCGGCGGTCATTGGACGATTTGCGAATGGCGCAATGCCAGCGTCCGTGTCTTCCTCGTCGCGCCAGGTCTGCCAGAATTTCTGGGGAGTGCCTACAGTTGCGAACCTCGCTTCCTGCCGGTTCATCGTCAGCAGCAATTGGCTGAAGTGGAACAGCTGAGGGATGTTGTCTTCGTTCTGATAGCCGATCAGTTGGCTGCCCGCCTTCTTCAGGCTCTCAGTCGGCCGCTTATTCTCGATCACGGTAAAGGGGATTCCATTGATATAAGCGACGATGTCGCACCGCTTGGTCTGGGTGGAGGCGGTACGCTCAACTGAGACTTCAGCCGTCACATGGAAGACGTTGTTCTCAGGCCGTTCCCAATCTATGAAGCGGAACGAGTAGCTCTTGCTATCGCCGTCGATGGTTTTCGTTATGGTAGTTCCGAGAATAAGCGTGTCATAGATTTCCTGATTTGTGCCGCGCAGGCCCTTAAGGCGATCCGGCGTCGGCTTTAGCCGGCGCATGGCCTCGTATGCATCCTCCAGGTCGAAGGCATACCCGCGCCCGCGATAGCTGAAGCGGTTGATCTCGAGAAGCTTCTCCGCCAGCACGTCATCCAGCACAACATTGCGCAGACGTCCGCCGCGCAGAGCCACCGCTTCCGCTTGGCTCAGCGGTTTATAGCCAAGCGCTACCAGTAACTGGAGCGCTGGCACCTGCGATTGGTACTTCTCAGCGGCGTCGAAGATCATGGGGTGTCCTCCGTGAGGAGTCCTGTCAGCGTGCCCCGTGCAGCGACTGTGTCGATGTTGGCTTTGACAATGCAATCGAGGTCGCTGCCTTCCGAGTAAATAGCCGGCACAACGCAATTAACACGGCCATCCTTGTGGTATTGATTGGCCTCACCGCGCGCGCCCTTCTTGTGGGGTTGAAAGACGGCAATAGATAGTCCGCCCTGCTCTTTGACAAGGCGGAAGCACGGGATGTCAGTCGAGCCGTCGCCTATGAATACCATGTTCTCAAAGGGGACAGGCCGATCCCGCTTCTCGACGAACTTGTTCACCTTGCTCTTGTCGCTGAGGTCGTGCGCATCCTTGTTGATCCGGAAAAGATACTGAGTCTTTGTCGTGTAATTCACGGCGAGCGCCGGCCACGCAGCGACGCCGTTCTCATCGAAGATGAACTTGGAGGCGTAGACTTGCGCGAACTTCGAGGCGATTGGTGTGCCGGCGAAGATCTCGGCATTTCCGGAGGAGATGAGGTAATGATCGACGTGGACTTCCTTTGATCGACCATATTCAGTGATGCGGTCAAACCAATCGACTACTCCGTCGAAGAGTTCAATGGCCTTGCCACGCGCCTTGAAGTCCTCGCGCCGCACGGGTACACTCGTGGCTGCTGCCTTCCGCAGCATCAGATTCATATAGACTAGGACTTCGTCGGCCTGATTCTCCTTGGTCAGGCGTTTCACCTCCGACCAAAACTCTGCCGGAGTCATGCCGATGTCCGGCAAGAACTGGTGCTCCTGCATATTGCCGGGCGCGAGAGTTCCGTCAAAGTCGTAAGCAATTGCCATCGGGATGTGCTTCCTGGACATTCTGCCTCCTTTAAATCTTCAGCCGCCATTCTCCGGTCAGCAGTTTCTGCATAAGGCCACGCTTCTGTTCGGCCAGAGCCGTTAGCTTTTCGACTTGTCGTAAGATCTCCCTGTCGGCCGTAGAGAGGACCTCGACAATCTCGTCTTGCCGCGATGGATTCGGCAGCCTGACAGGCGATGCGAGAAACGCTTCGGGGGGGATCCGGCGTGCCTTTCTTTGACCACGCGCCAGATGAGTCTGATTTGTGTAGTAACTTGGTCGCGTCAGGAATTCAATCAGCCACAGTGGATTTACTTCGCCCGACACGTCGAAGGCTGGTACGTCGAGAGTAGACTCAAAGCCGTCCAGCGCCTCTGGCACAATTGCGAACGCGCCATTGAGAAAATCCAACTTACTGTAGAGCAGCTGACCTGCCACGCGACGATAGTATCGTGTGTTCGCACTACCAGCACGATTTTCGTCCTTCTCGACAGCACCCTTGCCGTACAGCTTGACTGTAATTTTGCGAGCCTTTGCCCCGTTTGTTCCTGGCAATCTGCTTTCAGACAGAAAGTCCGCAAAGAAAACTCGATCACCCTCGCGATCAGCATCCGTGATCAGTTTCGTGCGAAGCGCCTCACGGCGTGCTCGCAGATGGTTTAGCAATATACCGAGCCTATCAATCGCCTCATCCCAGGTCCGCAGGACCTCGGCGATCTTGCGCTGAACTGGGAGTAACGGGAGATCAACAACCTGACCGGTAATGTCCTCCTTGTGCACATGAACTAGGGAGGATTTGAAGCCATGAGCTTGTGCCTCGATCCGACCGGTGACGAACTTCAAGGCCGCATACAGCCAATATGAATCAACACTTTTCTTAGGAACGACTCTGTAAATATGCTGATTAAGCACACCTCTTGGACCCGGCCAAATTGTCGGTCCAAAAGAGACGCCCTTTACACCCGCCCATGCAAAAAGAAGATCGCCGGGCTCGACAATCCATTCATCTTTCGCCTTACCATCGAAGTAATTAAACGACTTGGATCCGTTTAGGTTTTGAATCCTAATAATGGGAAGACCAGACGGCTTCCAATCGCTCGGGCGAAAGCCATTACCATTCGCGAAAGCGCAGAGCTCTGAGAGGGGTACACGCTGATGCCCGTTACGCATGTGTGCCCGCTCCCTTTAGTCCCTTCGAGGTCACCGCGGGAGTCAGTCCGCCTTTATACATGAACGTCGAGCTCCTTCAGGTAGCGTGCCATCCGGCTGCGAACTTCGGCGAGTTCCGACTCGATCTGATCAATGTCCCTCTGGAGAGCAGCTATGTCGATCTCTTCTTCCTCCTTGAAGGTGTCGATGTAGCGAGCAATGTTGAGGTTGTAGTCGTTCGCTATGATTTCTTCGGTCGTCGCCCGATGGGAGTACTTGTCGATTTCCTCCCGCATCCGGTAGGTCTCATGGATTTTTCCGATATGTACATCGTCCATGAGGTTTTGCGTTTTACCGGAAGTGAACTCACTGCTGGCGTCGATGAAGAGCACGTCTGTTCGGGCTGCGTTCACGCCACCCTCCTCGCGCGAACGGTCGAACACCAGAATCGCAACTGGAATGCCCGTCGTCGTAAACAGATTGGCAGGTAGCCCAACGACGGCGTCGAGGAGGTTCTCCTCGATCAGCTTGGTGCGGATCGCGCCCTCAGTTCCGCCCCGGAAGAGCACGCCGTGCGGAACGATGACCGCGACGCGCCCAGATTGACGCTTAGCGATCTCAACCATGTGAGTGATGAAGCCATAGTCGCCCTTCGACTTCGGCGGAATGCCGCGCCAGAAGCGGCTGTACTGGTCGCTTGCCGCGTGCTCGGCTCCCCACTTGTCCAGTGAGAAGGGCGGATTCGCCACGACGACGTCGAACTTCATGAGATGGTCGCCCTCAATCAACATAGGGCTGTTGAGCGTGTCGCACCACTCGATGCGCGCAGCATCCTTCGAGTGCAGGAACATGTTCATCCGGGCGAGGGCCCAGGTCGAGCCGTTCACTTCCTGCCCATAAAGCGCGTAGTTGTCGGAGCCGACCTGCTCAGCCGCTCGGATCAGTAGCGAGCCCGAGCCGCAGGCTGGATCACAGATAGTGTCACCGGGCTTCGGCGCGGCTAGTGCGGAGAGAAGTCGGGAGACGGCCGCCGGAGTATAGAACTCGCCGGCCTTCTTGCCGGCGTCCGACGCGAATCGGGAGATCAAATAGATATAGCACTCACCAATCACGTCACCGGTCACGCGGGAGGGCCGAAGATCGAGGGCTGGCTTGGCGAAGTCCTCCAGAACGTTCTTGAGCCGACGGTTGCGATCCTTGACCCGACCGAGATTGGACTCGGAGTTGAAGTCGATATTGCGGAAGACTCCTTCGAGCTTGGTGCGGTTGGTGTCTTCGATGCTCTCGAGCGCGATGTTGATAAGTTCGCCGATGTTCGCTTCGTTCCGATTCTCGTAGAGATCGTAGAAACTCGACCCCTCAGGCAAGATGAAGCGCTCTCGCTCCAGGCGGCGCCGGATGCGGGCTTCGTCACTACCGTATTGCTTACGGTAGGTTTCGGCGTGGTCGTTCCAGAGGTCAGAGATGTACTTCAGGAACAACATAACAAGGATGTAGTCCTTATATTGGCCGGCATCCACGACGCCCCGGAATGTATCGCAAGCTGCCCAAGCGGTTTGGTTGACTTGTTGCTGCGTGAGTTCGTCAGTCATTTTGCGTACCTTTCGTTCACAGCTATAGGGCCCAAACTCTTTGCCCGTTGACTGAGGATGCGACTTGTTAGTTCCTTGCGTTTTTCGGACGCGAGGAAGGATAAAGTCCGCTCGCGCTCTGACAAAGCGTCGATCGCGACGATCTTGCGTTGCGTTTCTATATCAGGGACGTCAAGCTCGAGGTGTTCGAGGCTGCCGCGCGGCACCATCCGCATCTTCGTACCGCAAGCGGTGGCATCGAAATGGCGCTGTGCTGGTGGCTGATTGATGGCCCACGCCAAGTATTGAGGCGTGACTACGCCAGGTCTCGGACGAAGAATCATCAGCGGAAGCACGGCCAACGCAGGCTCGCCGAAGTGTTCGTCGACGGCGACTGCCGTGTTACGCTCGCCGCGGGACCGGAATAACACGTCTCCTGCGCGCACGAGGTAGCGGTCGATGGTGCCGTCCAAATTGACCCGCGTCAGGTTCTCGGCACTCAAACCCCCTGGAAGCGAAAGGTCGCGCAGCTGAATTACGAGGACGCCACCTTGTTCCGATGGCTCAAATCGGCCCCGTGCGGTGTATCCGGTATAGATCGTACAGGCTGCGGAAAGTAGGGTATGCATTACTCTGTAGATCGTTCTACAGCATAGTGCACTAGGCAGCCTCCCAAGTCAATGTTTATTTCTGTAGGTACCTCTACTGCATTTTTTCCCGGCAAAATAACCGCCCGTCGAATATGAGGATCGGGAAGCTCCAACCCTTGTACTACCCATGCCCGATACGACCCAAGACATCATCCTCGACGAGCTCCGCGCTCTCCGGGGCGACTTCAATAGCTTCGCACGCGACACCGGTGAGCGTGTGTCGGTGTTGGAGACAGACGTCCACAGTCTCGTCGGTAATGGGAGGCCTTAGTGCGATGAAACACCCTTCACTTCTTCGAATTCTTTAGGGCTGTGGTCGGCCTGTGTAGTGGGTAGTAGCCGGGCACCGATTTTGGATCGAAGGGCTTCATACATTGAGTGGGGACAACAGGCGAGGGAGGTATTCCCATTCTGACCATCTTTCCCTCGGGCGGTCCTACTCTTAACAAAAGCCTCGCACTATCTATTCCGTTTTCGATTTCGAGGTAATTGGCCGCGTTATAGGCTCGCATTGCCGACAAATTCCCGACTGGTAACTTCTCCCCAGGAACCGCCTGGCCCACAATCAGTAACACGGCTTCCGGTGATCGTTGAAGTCTTAGCGCAACTTCATCGAGACAAGCTTTCGCCTCGCCGTCAATTCTTGCTGGCCTCAAACGGTCTCGTTCGAAACTAATCGTACACAATTCTTGACCGACATCGAAAGAACAGCCGGAAGGCAGGGCAATGTCTCTGGCTTTGGGAGTCTCCGATGTCTGATTTCCAGTGGAAGATGTCTGGTTTTCGGTGGAAACTAGTGGAGGCGGATTTTGAGCATTGTTCGCCGCCGGCAGCGGGACGATAACAGAGGCTGCTCGCTTGTCAACGGAATTCTTCGTTTTTGCAGGTTCATCTGCCTGTCTTAGAACAGATTGTTGCTGATCCATTTGGTCCTTCTTACCCAGTGTACGAACCACCACCCCATAGATAGATGAAAAGACCCCAAGTATCGCGACGCCCAAGGACATCAGCCTGAATGTACGAGTATTCCAAGGATATCTTTCTGTTCGTGGTGGTTGAGGAATGTCGGGCTTACTAAGGGATTCCGAAAAAGATGGTTCAGTTCGAACTGGGCTTGTTGTTGCCATCGGAGAGGTATGTCGCTCGCTAGCTTCGTAAAGGTCATGGAGTTCTTGGACGAAGTTTGGAGGGTCGTTCAACAGGCCGTGCAACCGATCCAGGTGCCTTCTGGCAGCTTCGCCTCCTTCCATCAGGGCTTTCTCGCTAATCATCGTCCATATGCACTGTGCGGTTTTCATTGGAAGGTGATAATTCTCTCTTGCGTTCCACACCGCAGCCTCTACCGCTCGCCTCTTAGTACTTTGGGCGGGTTTTCCCGTACGTGCGATCGCGAGATCTCCGCCGCCCATTCTAAGAGCGAATCCGAGGGGTTCCTGTTTGCCTTCTGTTTTGACGGCACTCTGGACATGCAGCAACAGGTCGTGCATGGTGACAATCCCATCGTCATCGCGATCAGCTTGACCATTCGCTATGCCTCCAATGATGTGTTTTGTCAGCAAACTGTAATCATCCGCTTCCTTTTCCTCTGCTAGTTGGGTATCCGTGGAGGCGGTTAGGACGTAGGTTCCGGATCCTGATAATTCCTTCGGCAATACCGTACGGACCTGATCGGCTACTTCACCCTTGGTGAACAATCTTTCTACTGCACCACTGAAACAACAGTCGAGGATGAGCACGATTTTCTGCGATCTTGAAGCTCTCATTCTCGCGACAATAAACTCTAACTGAACTGCCGTGACGGGCAGATTAGACTTTGCGCTGTCGGATGACGCCAGGAAGAGGGATCCGTCCACATCTGGACAACCATGTCCGGAATAGTAAAGCAACACCAAATCGTCGGTGCCAGCCTTTTGATTCAAAGTCTCCCAGACGGCCATCTGAACTTCTCGTTGGGTCGCGTCAACTAGAGAAGTCACCTCAAAGGATCCATGGGTTTCATTCGTTAGGAGACTGCCAAATCCCTCAACGTCTCTCGACGGACAGCGGAGTGAGGCAAACCCTGATTCTGGGTTGAACCTCCCGTTGCCTATGAGAAGTGCTATTTGTCTTCCAGGCATATTAGCCCTTCAGGAAATCTGACAGCTGGGTGACCGTTGTTTCCAGATGCCTGTCGCTCAGGTTATCTGCGTGCAACTTGAATGTGGCGCCATCCTTCCGCTTGACGTCGATAACCAGCGATTGTTTTCGGAGGAAGTAAGCCTTTAGCCCGTTTAATAGCACTGCAATCGCACCACCGCTTCCGAGAAGCTGTAGAACGATTGTCCCGACGGCAACAGGATCTCCTTTGGAGCCTGGAGACGGTCCAGTATCGGGAACCCGTGCCTCAATTCCACGTTGTCGATTGAAATTCGCAATCATCTCGCGAGCTAAGCTGTTAAGCTTTGAGTCGTTCAGATCTTCATCTCGAAGAACCACAGCAACTTCAATTGATTTGTCTTGCATGATTTCACCAAGACACCAGCGATGTTCTCGATAATCCTGCACAGGATGGTAGCAGGCAACTTGCGCGGTGGGAAGGAGTTGTGCCGGTATCACCGATTCCAGGCTGTCTACCCGTGAGACGTGTCCGGCCCATTCAGCATCTCAGGGCCGTTGTTGCGCCAGTTGCCGACCGCCGGGTTGGCGGGCGTCATCTTCATCCTGCTGGCGTCGTAGGGATGCAGCAGATTGAGCGGAGGCCGCGGATCGCCACTCTCGGGAATGCCCAGCCAGCGGTCATAGTCTCTCGGGTGCAGGATGAGGGCGAGACGATCATGGATGGTGGCGACGAGCTCGTTGGGCTCCGTCGTGACGATCGCGAAGGTCTCGAGCCGGGTTCCGTCCTGCCTCTTCCACGAATCCCAGATGCCGGCGAAGGCGAAGGGACCGGGTTCGGTAAGGGTAATGGCGAAGACGCGCTTGATGGGCTTGGATGCTTTCTTCTTCTTGGCTGGCTTCGACGCCGTATCAAAGAGATCTCCGGGGCCCGCCTCCTCTACTGCGGGCTCGGGCTCATACGTCGGAGAGATAGCGTGTCCCGGTTTCGGCCACTCATACAGTCCACTGGCCGGCACAAGGCAACGACGCTTGGCGAAGGGATCGCGCCACAACTTGCTGTCGAGGAGCCGATCTGACTTTGCGTTGATGGTCGAAAGCTTCTTGAATTCGTCTTCGGTCTTGGCGAACCAGGGCACGATGCCCCAACGCATCATCACCAGCTCGCGCTCCCCGGTGTCGCGGCTTCGGCGAATCACAGGCTGGGGGTCACCAGGAGCGACGTTCCAGTTAGGCGCGATGATGCCGACGTTGTCGGAGGTACGACGCACATGGAAGTGCTCGGCGACCTGCTGCTTATCAAAGAGACTGTAATAACGGCCGCACAAGGGCTAAACCTTGCCGTCGATGGTGTGGCAATGGATCGGAGTTCGAATGGAGCCCTCGAAGAATACCGGATCGAAAACGCCATCAACCTTCACGAGCCGGGAAGAACCCTCGATTTCAATCTTGAGCGTCTCATCGACTTTAGGGGTTTCCTCCAGGATCAGAGCGGTACTGTAGGTGCCCCCTTCATATTCGATCGCAAAATCAACCATTCGCTTCATACGGAAAGCCTATCACCGCAAATTGTCTCGGTCGGTCGATAGAGATTCTATTGGCCGGTCTCCGGTTAAGCTAGGATTAATCCGGCCCAAGATACTTGAGAAACGAGACGCATATCGTGGCAGGCGAAAGGGAACGGCAACAGGCACTAGAGAGGC
>Ga0210406_10002706_pt1 | contig 20031 bp, 14 predicted proteins | sample IncBWC30MmetaG_FD_155454 | JGI IMG/M metagenome (GOLD analysis project Ga0210406, IMG submission 155454) | Forest soil microbial communities from Barre Woods Harvard Forest LTER site, Petersham, Massachusetts, United States - Inc-BW-C-30-M | ecosystem: Environmental > Terrestrial > Soil >... | reverse complement strand
AGGGACGCTTCGGAGGCGATCCCGCCGTGCTCAGCCGCAAAATACGAATTCGTGGCACTTCTTACGACGTTATCGGCGTGACGCCATCGCAATTTAAGGGAGAGACCGTTGGACTCTCGCCCGACATCTGGGTCCCCTTGAGCATGCAATCTGAAATCTATCCGGGCCGCGATTATCTTTCGCTGGAACCAAAGCCGTTCCACAAAATCGAATGGCTCCAGGCAATCGGCCGCCTAAAGCCCGGCGTGAGCGTCGCTCGGGCAAAAGTCAGCATCAATGTGACTTTCCAGCAGATCCTGCAGTCCCAAACCGCCCCGATGTCCGGGGAGGAACGCCGCATGTTCATGAAGCAGCATCTCGCGGTGGTCGAAGGCGGCCGAGGCGCTTCTACGCTGCGTGGGGATTTCAGCAAGGCGCTGCAGGTTCTGATGGCCGTGGTTGGACTGATTCTGCTAATCGCCTGCGCCAATGTGGCAAATATTCTCCTGGCTCGCTCTGCCGCGAGACAAAAAGAACTTGCCGTCCGCGTTGCCATGGGCGCCGGGGCGACGCGGCTTTTCCGTCAAGTGCTTACGGAGAGCATTCTCCTCGCCACGATCGGCGCAGCCTTTGGCCTTCTCCTCGCGCACTGGGCGGATGCCGCTCTGCTTCGTTTGGTCGCCGGCGGCCCCAATCCGGTCCCGCTAGACGTGCATCTTGATTCAAGACTCCTGGCTTTTACTTTGGGCGTTGCCGTGCTCAGCGGTATTCTGTTCGGCTTGGCGCCCGCGTTTCGCGCGGCTCATGTCGACCTCAGCTCGGTTCTGAAGGGAACATCTCGCAGTATCGCAAGCAGCGGCCCGCAAGCAGGCCGCGTGCCGGTTGGAAAGATTCTGGTCGTGGCGCAGGTCGCCTTGTCACTCCTGCTTTTGGTCGTGGCCGGGGTGTTCCTGCGCAGCTTTCAGAATCTCGCCGCGGTGCAGATTGGCTACGACAGCGATCATCTCTTGCTTTTCGGCGTCAGCCCACTGTCCTCTGGCTTCAAAGGACCGCGGGCCGCCCAGCTCCTCAAAGACATGATCGAACGCCTCGACGCGGTCCCGGGCGTTCGTAGCGCAAGCCTAATGGACAACGGCTTATTCGGCGGAGGGGACTCGAACTCGGACATCTTTGTCGAGGGGGCGAAGCCGAAGACTGTCGAGGCGCCCGAATCACGTTGGGACATGGTTGGCCCGAATTTCTTTTCGACTACGGGCATCCCGATTCTCTACGGGCGCGAAATTGGCCCGCAAGACAGCGGGAATGGCCAGCGCGTCGGCCTGCTCAATCAGACGGCAGCGCATTATTATTTTGGCGACGCAAATCCTATCGGCAGCCGCATCATGGTGAAAACCACGCTGGCCCCATCGGATTTTGTGGTCATCGGTGTTGTGGCCGATTCCAAACATGGTAGCGTTCGAGAAAAACCGCAGCGACGCTTCTACATTCCGTTCTTCAATCCCATCGGCGACGCGAGCTCGGCAACTGTTCTGGTGCGAACCTCCGGCGATCCAGCGACGACAGTCTCGGCCATTCGCGCGGCCGTAAAACAGACGGCTGCGAATTTGCCGCTGATCGAAGTCCAAACCATGAATCAGCGCGTTTCTCAATCGCTTGCGACGGACCGCACGATTACCAAGCTCTCAGGAGTTTTCGGCCCACTTGCGATGATCCTCGTGTGCATCGGACTCTACGGAGTCATGTCCTATGCGGTCTCGGGCCGCACCAGCGAGATCGGTATTCGCATCGCGCTTGGCGCACAACGCGGGAGCGTCCTTTGGCTCATTTTGCGTGAATCGCTGCTGCTGGTGCTGGTGGGTGTCGCCATCGGCCTTCCCTCGATATTCGCAGCAGGGAAATGGATTTCGAGTTTGCTTTTCGGCGTGAAACCGGCGGATCCCACCGCGCTTGCTCTGGCGACGGCGCTAATGTTTGCGGCAGGCATTCTCGCCTGTTACATTCCGGCGCGGCGGGCCATGCGCGTCAACCCCATCGTCGCCTTGAGATACGAATAACCCCTCGCGTGAGTGATCGGCACGAGCAGCATGCCAACGAAGCGCTTCTGATCCTGAAGTGGGCTCATGGCAGTCAGGGCGCGGAAGTCGATGCCCGCATTGAGCCTTCTTATTGAAAAAATGATCGCGGGCGTTTACTCGTATCGCAGCGCAATCATAGGATCCACTTGAGTGGCGCGGCGGGCGGGAATGTAGCACGCTATCAGTGCGACAGCACCAAGTAAACTTGCCGCTCCGAAGAAAGTCACGGGATCGCTGGTGCTTACCTCGAAAACCAGGCTACGCATCAGCCGCGTCGCCGCCAGCGCGCCTATGGTGCCGGCGACCAGACCCAGAATCGCCAGCCGCCATCCTTCGCCCAGGACTGCGTGCATCACCTGCCATGGGGTCGCGCCCAAGGCCATGCGGATGCCAATATCGTGCGTCCGCTGTGCAACCGAGTAAGCCATAACTGCGTAGAGTCCGACGCTCGCCAGCGTGATCGCAACCACTGCAAACAAGCCGAGCAGCACCATCATCATGCGCTTGGGCGCGAATGAAGCGGATATAGCCTGCTCCAGGGTGACTAAGCCGAAGAGCGGCCGCTCGGAATCTATGGCCGCCACAACGCGGCGAACGGCGTCCGTCAGCCTGTCAAGGGGAACATCCGAGCGCACGATCAACGTGACTACACGCGATAGCTCCAACCGTTGTGCGACGGGAAAGAAAATTTCCTCACGCACGGGCGGCTCAAGCGCGCGCAACCGATGCGCGTCCGCTACCACACCGACGATCTTGACCCAGCGCCCCTGGCTCGAATCCGGCTCCAGACCGTAGTGGTTGCCCAGGCGAATGCTCTGCCCGACGGGGTCCTGCTTCGGCCAGTACAGCTTGGCCATCGTCTGGTTGATCACCGCAACCGGCTCGCTCTCGGCAGTATCATCCACACTCAGCGTCCGGCCATGGAGCAGCGGGATGCCCAACACGCTGAAGTACTCCGGACTGGCTACGGTCAGGTTCGCGTTGGGCACGTTTTTCTCTCCTTCATGCCCGGCGAGAAAGAAGTCCTGCATAGGGACGTCAATAGCGCTCTCCCCCATCGGGCGAGAGGTGGCCACCGCCGCACCTTTCACTCCCGGAATCGCCGCCACGCGGGGGAGCAGTTCGCGATGGAATCCGGCAATCTTCTCGACGGTGGAGTACGGCTGCCCGGGCAGCGCGAGTTGCGCGGTAAGAACATGGTGAGGATCGTAGCCGAAGTCGATCCGCAGCAGCTCGCGGTAGGTACGGAACATTAACCCGGCGCCGGCCAGCACAATCATGGCGAGGGCGATCTGCGATACGATCAGGGCACTGCGCGCGCAGCGGCCTTCCCGGCCGGCACTGAATTGCAAACCGCCCTCGTGGATGCTGCGCCCAAGATCGCCGCGCGATGAATACACTGCGGGCACCAGCCCAAAAACAATACCCATGAAGGTGGCTACAGCGAGCGCCAGCAAAATCGTGCCGGGATCAACGCGAATCAGATTGGAGTAAGGAAGCCCGGCCGGAACCATTGCGACCACACTCGGAACTCCCCACATGGCCAGAAGGACCCCCAAGCCGCCACCGAAGATCGCGAGAACCAGGCTCTCGGTCAGAAGCTGGAGAATGATGCGAAGGCGTGGCGCACCCAGAGCCGCGCGCATGGCCATCTCGCGGCGGCGCGCGCTGGCGCGGGCCAGCACCAGGTTACCGATGTTGGCGCAGGAGATTAAGACGATCAATCCAACTACGCCCATCAGAATCAGCAACGCCGGTCGCACGCCCGCAATGATTGCCTGCCTGATGTTCCGCGTGCGGAGTTGCAGGCCCTGGTATTCAGGATTGGTCCCAAGATGGTCGTGCTCCCATGTCCGCGCCAGCTGGTTCACGCGCGCATTCACCTGTTCGAGGGAAACTCCGCGTCTGGTAATGGCTGTTACCCAGGCGCGGCGGTCCGTGCGGTTCGTGTTCGCCGGATTTAACTGGAATGGAATGTAGAATTCCCCGTCCCAGAGTTCATAGTGCGGCGGCATGATTCCGATGACGGTGTAGTGGTCATCATTCAGTCTGACAGTTTGCCCGAGAATGCCCCGATCGCCCAGGAAGCGGCGCTGCCACAATTCGTAGGTGAGCACGACCGTCAGCGGTGCGCCTGGTTTGTCGTCCTCAGCTGTGAAGATGCGGCCAAGCATCGGCGCGCTCGCCGTTATCGGGATCATGTCGGCGCTGGCACATGCGCCGGCGATTAGTTCGGGGTAGTTATCCTGGTAAAGTGTGAGGTTACATCCTGCGATAGCGCCAACTCGCTCGAACACGTCCGTGAGGCCGCGCAAGTCGAAGTATTCGGCCGCCGACAAGCGATAAGTGTCGAGGTTCTGGCGCGGAAAGAAGGAGCGCACGACGATCCAGCGGTCAACGTTTGGGTTCTCATTCCACAGCAGAGATTTCTCAACGATGCTGAAAATGGTGGCAGCCGCGCCAACACCGAGGGCTACGATCAATACAATCAGGGCGCTGAAGCCCGGGTTCCTGCGAACCATGCGTAAGCCGTAGCGAAGATCCTGGAGTAGCCTATCCATGAGCCAAGCCAACGCTTGGTACAGGCAATTTATACTCCAATGCTCAGGCAGCGAAGCGGCTGATTCTGCAAGAAATAGCAATGGGCCAGTGAGCAGGCTCGTTCGCTTGTGGGATGGGATGTTCGAAAACGAACACCGGCGGCGCGCCTGTCGGAATGACGGTCTGAAGCTCGGTGTCTGATTGTGGGTGAGTCATGAACCACTCTTCCGTAACCCGGTAAGGAAAAGGTTTGCCCGACCAACCGGCCAGGGTCTGGGTTCAGGCCTCGGCTGGCTCAGGCAAATTGTATTCAGCCGGGCGGTGGGCGGATTTCTTCAATCGCCGTCGCCCGTGACTACCTCGACTGCGGGTTTGCTTTGTTTTCTCACAATCTCACCCAGCAGAAATAGGTCGGTGAGGAGCGCTCGGAGGTGGATGGAGGCGTTCAGATTGTCAATCAACTGGGAACTGATCGCGGGTTGAGCGAGAACCAGTTCAATGGCAACCAGAGAGTCACGAGAGTCGCGATCGAGTACCGCAACGAACGCCAGGTATTTGCCGGCGGGCTCAAGGCCGTCCTGTTTGACTGCCATCGCACAAGCTTCCCCCAGCCCCGTCAAGGCTTTCACGGCGCGATGCAGGAACTCACGGACTTGTCCACCCGACTTGCTGCCCTGGTCACTCGGTAGCCCCTGGGCTGCGTATGCCAGCAGGAACTCGTAGCATTCTTCCACTGCCTCACAACGATCGCAGATCTCAGCCAGCATCCGTTAGTCCTCGACCTTCGTCCCGGTTGGATGTCGGTAACGAAGAAGAAGTCTCGACCCTCCATCGCTCGGGATCGTGCTCTTCCAGATAGAAGTCGCGGTCCATCCAGCCGAAGATCATCGATTTCGTGATCGCGCGTTTCTCCGGCCGGAGCCCGAAGTAGACGTGCATCATGACTAGCGCAATTAGTCCCACGCCTGCCAATCCGTGCAGAACGTACATCAGGCCCCAGGTCATGTCGCTGAATAGATACGGATTCCGAGGGAAAAAGATCGTACGCACGCGAGACATCATGAAAACGCCGGTAAGGATTACCGACAGACCGCACAGGATAATGACACCGTGGAAGAGCTTGTTTTCCAGGGGATACTTGGCAAACTTTCGCGGCGGCGGCGCGGGCATTCCAAAAAACCGGCGAATTCTTTTCCCGGCATCGTCCAGATCGACTCGGTCGGGCCAAATCGACCAGAAATCCAGCCAGAAGGAGGCATGAATGATGTGAAAAACGATGGAAGCGGTTAACACGCTGCCGGCGATCCAATGATAGGTCACCCAGGGAAACTGGACGCCCACCTTCGGCAGGAAGGCGGTAAACAGCAGGGTGAACATGGAGGCTGCCATGATCCAGTGAAACATCCGAGCGACCAGCGAGTGCCGGGGAACGCGCTTGGGTATCCGCGCAACGACTTGGGGAGAAGCATCGCCTGCAAACTCTCTTGCCTTGGCGAAACACAGGACGTAGATGGCGTGAACGATCAGGAAGAGCAACCCTGCGATCACCGCAACCCAGATCAGGAACCAAGCAATATGGATGGGGACGCTCTGTCCCCACGGACTGGTGGCCCACTCTAACAAGTCCATGTGGCCTCCTCGACTCCACTGATGGCGCGTTTCACCAGATTTCTCATCAGCGGAATCTTGTAGGTATTGAACTGCAATGGAACCGCTCCTTCGACGGAGAGCTTTCCCGCCATCTCGCCAGTCGCCGGGTTCCGCGGCTGGCCACGAACCGCATCTTCGACTGCCTTCAGCCTTAACGGTCTGGCGGCGGCGCCGTTCACCGCGATTCGCATGCGCCCGATCATGCCGCCGGATAGGACCATGGCCGAGGCAACGTTCAGCAGCGGGAAGTCCCAAACGTTGCGGTCCCGCACTTTTTCAAAATAGAATTGCGCGCCCGCCCAGGTGGACGGGATGCGAATGGCAGTAAGCAGATCGCCGGGCCGCAGGATGTGCAGCCGCGTAATATCGATCTCAGGGCCGATGAAGTAATCCTCGGCATCCACCACACGCTCACCCTTGGGCGTGCGCAGGACGAACTTGGCGTCCAGCGCAATCAGGGCCGGGGCCGTGTCGGAGGGATTCACCGCCACGCAGCGGTCCGCGTGCAGAATGGCATGCTCACGGTTGCGGCCCTCCGGCGTATCGGCATAGCACAGGTTGCCGCCGGCACGATAGCAGGGCCAACCGCCGCGGTAATACCAGCAACGCGTATCCTGGGAAACATTCCCGCCCATGGTTCCCTGGTTGCGGATCTGTGGTGACGCCACCAATTCCGCCGCCTGCGCCAGCAGATCATACTTCTGCTTGATGATGGGATGATTGACTACTTCGGTGAGCGTGGTCATCGCGCCGATTTCGATACCATCGCCGCTGGTGCGAACTCCTCGCAGTTCCTCGATTCCGCTCAGATCGACCACCACCTTCGGCTTTCTGATTCGATCCTTCAGCCAGTCGAAGCTGTCGAGCCCTCCTGCCAGCACCCAGGCGTCTCCTCCGTGCTGAGCGAGAAGCTTCTCGGCGTCAGCGACGGAACTGGGCTGAAACAGTTCGAATGCGGCCATTACGTCTCGTATGACAGCCATAACTCTCCTTCCAATCCATATCAAATATGGGCCATGAGCGGATGCTGCATCGGTCTGCCCGCTTCGAGCGAGGTCAGAATGGTGTCGGCGTTCACCGGTGCCCGCTGGAAAATCTCGTCCCCGAGTGCATCCGAGAGCGCGTTCAGGATGGAAGCACACCCACCTCCAACCGGTGGCTCGCCGACACCGCGAGCTCCCACAGGCGTCTCCGGGTCGGGAATGTCCAACGCGGTCCATTGCATATTAACGGGAACATCCAGAATCGTCGGCGGTTTGCTGTGGTGGAAACGTTTGGAAAGCATCTCGCCGTAGCGCGAATCGAACACCCATTTCTGGCCAATCGCATGCCCGATGCCGAGCGTCGAACGGCCGAGCACCTGGCCGCCCAGCGCTCGGGGATGGATCACGGTGCCAACATCGGCAGAGGCGAGGAAATCCACGATGTAGTACTTGCCGGTTTCGACATCGACTTCAACTTCGGCGAAGCTGGCGACATAGGAAAACGTGGAGCCGTCGCGAGGATAATTGTCCTTGGCTGCCGCCACCAAGCCCTTGCCCGCCAAGGCCGCGACCGACGCCTTGGTCAATTTGTGGAGATCGGGGGACACTTCGTGGCCATCGTAAATGCCACCCAGTTCAATGGCGTGTTGCGCGGCCTGCGCCAACGTCATCCCGGCTCCACCGCCCTTGCGGAAAACACGTTCGTTCCTGACTTCGTACTGCTCCGGTTTGCCGCCGAGTTTCTTCGACGCGATTTCCTGAAGCTTCTTCTTTGCGTCCATTGCGGTGGCATACGCCGCCCGCGTCATTGCGTGGGTTGTCTGGCTACCGCCGGAGACGCAGGTGAAAGGAAGATTCTGTGCCGTCTGGCCCCAGGTTACGTCACATTTTTCCCAGGGCACGCCCAGAACCTCCGCCCCCGCGCGATGTACGTCGATCACCGACTCCGTTCCCAGGTTGCCGATTCCAGACTGGAAGTTGATCCGGCCATCGGGCTTGATGACCAGAAGCCCATCGAACCCGATGGTGCCGCCGACGTAACAGCTTAGCGAGACGCCGACGCCGCGCACTTTCGTGCCTATCCTCTTCGGAGTGCGCGCAACTCGCTCGCTCCATTTGAATTGCTCCGCACCGCGGTCGAGCGCTTCTTTGAGGAATGCACTGGTGGCGTACTGCCTTTTGCCCTGTGCCGGTGGTCCGAAGGGGGCTTTCCCCTCGGGGCAGTTGAGGCGGCGAATCGCCACTTGGTCGATTCCGAGCTTACGCGCAGCTTTCGCGATGATCGGCTCGAGGATGACAATCCCCTGCAGCCCGCCCGGGGAACTCTGCGCACTGCGGGGCGGTGTGTTGGTCAACACCGTTAACCCGCGCCAGCGCATGGCTGGTGGCTGGTACAACAGAGAGACGATGCGTCCCGAGGAAGGGGAGTCACCCACCGCGTCGTAGGGACCGTTGTCGCAGATAACGAACATGTCGAGGGCGGTAATCCGTCCCTGTTGGGAGAAGCCGACTTTCATTCTTCCTTGAAAACTCGGACGCCCGCGTCCGATGAAGGTCTCCTCCTCGCGGCTGATGCGCATCATCACCGGAGCATTGGTTTTTTTCGCCAGAAGCGCAGGGATGATCATCGTCACCCCTCCGGTGATCTTGCTGCCGAAGCCGCCTCCGGTGTATTCGCTGACGAAAACAACTTTGTCGGGATCGATGTTCAACCAACGTGCGATCGCGGGTAGTGTTTGGGCAGTGCTTTGAGTACCCGTGTAGATGTAGACTTTGCCGTTCTGCCAGTAAGCCATGGCGCTGCGGGTCTCAAGAGTCTGATGGCTCGTGTCCGGAGTGACGAAGGTCTCGTCAAGAACGAGTGCCGCATTCTTGAAACCGGAATCGAGATCGCCATAGGTCCATTCGTCGGGAGTCTTGCCCCTCGGAAGACGGCCGTGCTTTTCCTCTTCGAAGTCCGTCTTGGTCCACTTGAGTTCCGTGACCACAGGCGGAGCCGGGCCTTGGGGCGAGGCAGGCCGGGTCCAGACGTTGCCATCGGTTCGCGGGTTCGGACCGCCCGGTCGCAGGGTGTCGAGCGGATCGACCACAAATGGAAGCGGTTCAAAATCGATTTGAATTTTCTCAATGGCTTCCGCGGCGGTGAGTTCGTCGACAGCGGCCACAGCCAGAATCGGTTCGCCCTGATACACCGGCTCCATGGTGAGACCGCGTTCGCCCCACTTGCTGGCCTTGATCACCGTTCCATTGTCGGTCAGGGTGTCGGCCGGGGCGGGAAGGTCGTCCGCCGTGAGAATGGCTTTGACGCCTGGCAGGGCGAGCGCTCGCTTGGCATCGATGCGCGTTACCCGCGCATGCGGCATGGGGCTCAGTAGCAGTCTGCAGAACAGCATCCCGTCCGCGCGAAAATCTTCGGCGTACTTTGCCTTGCCCGTGACTTTTGCATAGAGATCGGCGGTTTCGTAGTTCTTGCCGATCAGTTTGTACCCGACTCCGTACTCGCGCTGGGCAGCGTTCGTGGTAGCAACCACCTTTTTGTTATCCACGCGTAGACCTCCGCATATTGTCGGCGCCGCGCATCAACGCGGTCAAAATCTTGTCGTAATCCTGGCAGCGGCACAGATTTCCCGAGATCCCGTGCGCCAGTTCCTGGCGCGTGGGATGGGGATTGGTTTTCAGATATCCCACAGCGGTCATAATGAAGCCGGACATGCAGAACGCGCACTGAAATCCCTGCTCGTCGATGACACCCTGCTGTACGGGGTGCAAGGTTCCGTCGGCGCTGGCCAGGCCTTCGATGGTCATCACTTTCCGGCCACGCACCGTGTGGGTAAGCACGGAACAGGAATAGAGGGGAATATCGTCCACCAGGACCGTGCAAGATCCGCATTCCGCGCGGTCGCATCCGAGTTTGGTGCCAGTTAAGCCCAGTTTGTAGCGGAGCGTCCAAGCCAACGTCTCTTGCTTCATGACATCGACGCGCCGCTGCTGACCGTTGACGTTCAGCGTAATCAGCCGCTCCCCGACACCCGCCGCCGACTGCTGGCCATCGAGAACAGAGGAGCCGCGAAACAGATAGCTCGCCGAAGACACGGCCACACCGCTGGTGATGACGCCTTTGATGAAGTTGCGCCTGGAGACGGCATGGGGAACGTCTTCTTGAGGCAGGTCTCGGATTGCCTTGGAACTTGCCTTTTCGGTCATACTGGGTCACCTCCTACTCGGTCACCTCCTACCGCGTGCTGCAGCTGTAGAATCTTGCGGGAAGAAAGGCATATGAGGTTTCACATCTTAACAGTTGGATTAAAGAAATAATGCCCAGATTCGGAAATTTACGAATTGTCCCACGTCAGCCGAGATGGGGACAAACTTAAGGCCAAAAGCGCAGCTAGCGCGTCTCGGTCCGAGTCAAGATGGCAATAACGGTTGAACAGTCGGCAAGCCGGAACGAGCCGGTCCCGCCATCACGAGATTAGTACGGAGAAGTCTCAGGGCTGCATCTGGAGCGCTCGGTGCACAACCGGTCAGCTGCATGACTTCGGGCGGGCGCTTCAGATACAGCGACTGGAGTGCGTAGGAAGGCTCCCCGAATCATGTCTATGGAGTTTGAATGGATTCCATCGGGTCCACAGAACCGTTTGCAGGATGAGATCGACGATCGAGGGGAGAAGCGTCACGCTGAGGTGTCGGGACTGAGAAGTTGGCTGACCGGCTGACCGGGCATTGCTGGCCCGATGAGACAAGAACTCTCCGTGGGTGCCGTTCTTCTGAGGACTGGCCCATGGATCGTCCCCAGCTGAAAGTCGCCGACGTGTTGCGTCGCTACGGCGAAGCCTATCGGGAACAGCGTGCCGCTTCTCTGTCCACGACGCAGCGCCGAGTCATGAGTGCCATCGAACCATCGAACTGTGCCGGACTGCCGCTCTCGGCAGTCACCTGGAACATTGCGATCAATGCCCCTACGAACGCACTTGGGCAGGGTGAAGACGACGTGGAAGTATTGGGTATCGAGGTATTCAGCTTGACGATCCTCGATCCACTGAGCGGAAGAGATTGCCGCCATCGCATACCAAAACAAAGAATTGGGGTACGGCATTCTGTTCCGGGCCACCTCCGAAACCTTACTCACCATTGCCGCCGATCCCAAACATTTGGGCGCCGAGATCGGCTTCTGCGCCGTACTGCACAGTTGAAGACAAAACCTGTTTTTTCATCCCCATCTCCATGGTGTTGTTCCTGGCGGCGGGATCTCCCCCCGACGGCGATCGTTGGGTCTCCTGCCGCTCGGGCTTCTTGCTGCCCGCGCGCGTGCTCTCGCGCCTGTTCCGCCGCTTATTTCTGGAGTTCTTCAAAAGGCCTTCGACGACCAGCAACTGCATTTCTTTTCTTCGCTCCATCAACTTCAGGACTCCGCTGCCTTCTCGGCTTATCATGCTCCACTCCGGCAGGCAGAATGGGTCGTCTATGGAGCCCGCTCGTTCATCAGCGCCGCCTCCCTGCCAAACGAGCCGATGAGCACTTCCGCAAGTGGCTGTGGTAGCTCGGTCAAATATACAGTTGAATGTTTGAATTCCGTGAATCCTGCAATGGCGAATAGCGTGAAGGCAGCGCCCTTCTCAGCACATCGATATGATCCTTGGGCCGAACCCTATTCAAGAGTTCAAAAAGGAAACGAAATTGACCGGCGCCTGCCAACCAGTAGGCTCCCAATTCACGCCACTCCTCCGAATTAGCCAAACTCTCGATGCGATCACCGGAATTCAGGCGAACCTTCGGGCTTGGGTTGCAGAACTAGTCGTAGAGAAGGATGTTGAGAAGGGCACTATGAATCTGCAATGCATCGCCACCGCGATAGTCAATAAGCCCTAATTTCCTAAACCTGTTCATGAACAAATTGACTCGTCCGCGAGTTGTACCCACCATCTCTGCGAGCGCTTCTTGACTGATATTGGGAATCTCAATTTCACGTCTTCCGTCATCACCGAAGTGAGCCAGCAGGAGGAGTATACGAGCCAGCCGTTTCTCACTGGAATTGAAAAGCTGGTCAACCAAATCCGCCTCGTGGCGGATGTTCCGTTTCAGCAAATATGCCACGAACATGTCGGAAAATGCACGTTCCCGGCGGATCACTTCGATCATGGATTTCTTATCGATGCGCATCGCGGTGCAATCGGTCATTGCGGTCGCGGAGCACATCCGGAGGGGCTGTCCCGTAAGGCAGCCTTCTCCAAAAAAGTCGCCCTCATTTAGAATCCCTACCGTGGCTTCCTTCCCTGCCTGAGACACGACACTCAGTTTTATTCTTCCTTTCTGCAAGTAAAAAACAGCATCGGAGGCCTTGCCCTGAGAAAAGATCGTCTGTTTCTTGGGAAAAACAGCGATTGTCCTGCCAACGTTAACAGTCGAAAGGAATGTCTGAGGATCGAATTTGCGGCGTTCCTTAAATTCTGCCACGAATGCAGCCCGGGAGACAAAAGGTCACTTGCAGGTTGTCCAATCCGCAATCGCAAGCGTCGCTCAGAACGCGGCGCATCCGCTCTTAACCAGTTGCAGGTATCGGTCCATCTCCGAGTAACAGCTAAGTAATAGAAAACACGGCCTCGGGATCTCAGTGGCAGAGTCTCGACAGTGTCGATAGACAGATGTTCGTCACATTGGGTCTTAGCCAAGTTGAGCTCCCACGAACTGAACCTTCGGTGCTTTAAGGCCAGGGTTTCGTCACTTCAAGGCAGAGGAAGTCCAAACGGATCAGAATGCCAGGGACATTGGCAGATAGTGATCCTGTCCGTCGTTCGCATCAAGGCATTGTTGGGGCGCATTCCCCACAGAACCCAAAGTACCCGAATCTGCGTTTTGGAGGATGGGCTGTCGATGGAGGCTCCACAGGCTGATCCAGCGCTCCTGCCCTCGGGGACCTCAGCAAATCGTCCTCCGTTTGATGTCGAGTTGTGAGTCTTAGAAAATACGGTCTAGCCTCGATCGGTGGCCCGCCACCGGGTGGCGTTGACTGTCGACCAAGTTCCCGGACTCGACACTTCGACACGTTTTGTGCCTTTTCCATGTGCCCCTACAAGTCTACCAATACCCAAAGATGTCCGATATTCGTACGCACGGTAGCTGCTAGTCCTGGGACTCATCGGGACTAATGTTTAGCCTTTTCATCTTCGAGTAGAGGGTCGTACGTTTTATTCCCAGTCTATTGGCTGCACCCGATGCGCCACCTATCACTCCTTTCGCCTCCTTGAGAGCTTGAAGGATCAACTCGCGCTCGACCTCTGGGGACAGCTTGCCAGAAGATGGCTTCGTGTTACTTCTTATTAGTTCTCCAAGCGGAACCCTCAGGACTGGTGAGTTCGTCAAAATCACGCATCGCTGAATCAGGTTTTGCAATTCTCTGATGTTCCCCGGCCAGTTCCAATTCAGAAGGGCATCCATTGCTTCGGCAGGGATAGTCGTTATCGACTTCTTCGCATCACTTGCGCATCTGGACACGAAGTAACGCACCAGGGCAGGAATGTCACTTTTTCTCTCCCGCAGAGGCGGAACGTAAATCGGAAAGACATTGAGTCTGTAAAATAAGTCCTCCCGGAAGCGACCCTCGGCGATGCTCCGATGCAAGTCCTGATTTGTGGCAGCGATCAACCGAACGTCGACTCTTACAGTCCGGTTACTGCCGAGCCTTTCGAATGCCTTGTCCTGCAGTACCCGTAGTAGTTTCGGCTGAATTACGCTGGGAAGATCTCCTACCTCGTCCAATAGCAAAGTGCCTTTGTCAGCCAGTTCCAATCGACCTACGGACCTATTGATTGCCCCGGTGAATGCCCCCTTTTCGTGTCCGAATAACTCGCTTTCCAACAAACCTGTCGGAATCGCAGTACAGTTGACGCTAATCAACTTGCTGTCGGCCCGCGGGCTGAGCCGATGAACTGCGCGTGCTACTAACTCCTTACCGGTACCGGTTTCGCCCAGCAGCAGCACGGTCGCGTCAGTTGTAGCGACCATCCTCACCTGTCGCAAAACTTCTTGCAGCGGCGCGCTATTCCCTATCATTTCCTGCAGAGCTTCGTCGGGATGCGGGTAATCCCGTAGGTCAAAATCCTGGAGTTCTGGTTCGAGACTTGGTACCGCGGCCTCGAGACTTGGTACCGCGGCCGTTGGGGTTGGGGAGTAATCCGTCGGCGCTGGAAGCCCATCGGATGAAGGCGTGGTGTCCAGAAGCTGAGCGATTATCGCAGCGACACGGCGCAAGAACTCAATCGTCGCATTCGTCTTAGGCGTGACCAGCAAACTGCCAAACCCTATTGCTCCCAGCTGGCGACGGCTTGTGGTCAAGGGAAAGACATAGTAAGTACGAACACCGAGTAGGCGAAGTGACTGCAGGAAAACGGGCAACTTGGGTTCGGCACCCAAATCTTGGACAAGTACGGATCGTTGATTTTTCCATACACGTCCGCTTGCACAAGCGTCCGCCGGAAGGGATTCGCATCTCCTCTCCGCCTCCCCCGCCTTGCAAATGCTCAAACGGATGCTTTCCGCACTTGAGTCGTAAAGACCCAACGTGACAACCTCAAAACTCGAGGCATGATGCAGGCGGAGTGCCAGCCTGGGCAGAAGAACCCCTATCGCGCGCTGACTGAGCCCAAGCTGTACCAGATCAAGTAAATTGAGATGCTGGCCGACGGTTAGATCTGAGGAATCAACGGAATCAAGCGCGAGTCCACGCTCCGGCATACTTTCTCTCGCATCCTACGGTTTAGCTCTTCGGAGCGGACTATGTTTCACAATATCGCCTTTCAGGACCGATGAAACCACAACACCTTGCCGAAGAATCTTCCTGATTGGTCGATCTTGACAACGATCTGGTTTTAGTGCTAAGTGTCCTAATACAGGCTAACAATTTGGATCGTGATGGTCCAGTCACTAGGTGGTAACATCACGACGAACGCCGCTGAAGGCGAGGATCCGAATGACAGAGCAGTGCCGGAATATTGGCACTGTTGCCAAGCGGCCGGCCCCTCTTCGCCGTGCTCTCAATGGCGCGGCTGGTTTTGTCGAGCGGCCATTGTTGCAGGTTGCATCTTAGTAACAGGAGTGGGGTGGACGCAGAGAAGCGATCTACCGCACTAGACTTTCGTGTCGCTTCGCTGCGCGTATATTCACTTGCTTTCGTGGAACTCTGGTAGAGTTCGCAACCGATTACGGCGGCCTGAGGGGGCACCGCTTCTCACGAGTTGTTCTGAGGCGTGAGTGCAACTGCCTCTGCCACAAAACGAAAGTTCCCGTCTCGAAAGTCTTCGTGGCCTTCGAATTCTTGGAACTTCTCGCGAGCAAGTGTTCGACGACATTGCCCGTCTGGCTGCTCTTATCTGCGATACTCCAGTCGCCGTCATCGCTTTCATCGATGAGCAAAGGGTATGGTTTAAGGCGTCAATCGGCCTTGAGTTGCATGAGATTCCGCGAGAGGGCTCGTTCTGTGCCTATGCCATCTTGCAACCCGACGTTCTGATCGTCCCGGAGCCGCTCTCTGACGAAAGATTCGCGAGCAGTTTCTTGGTGAAGCAAGTCGGGATTCAATTCTACGCAGGGATACCGTTAGTTATCGATGACGCCCACCCCCTAGGTACGCTGGCCGTGATGGACCGAGTGGCACACCTCCTGACCGAGGAGCAGCGCGATTCGTTACGCATACTCGCTCGACGGATGACCCGTGAACTAGAACTACGCCGTACAGGAGGAACGCAATCGCCGCCCAGGCGGCCTCACCTGGCAACGCCTCCCCAGCGTTCGGTCACCATCTTGATAGTCGAAGACAACGACAACCTGCGAAACCTTCTCCATAGGGCGCTCGAAGGCAATGGGTTTTCCGCCCTTCCCGCCGCCGATGGCGCAGAGGCACTCCGCTTGTGCGAGCAACACGATGGCACCATACATCTTGTCGTGAGTGATATTGTCATGCCCCATCTCAACGGACTGAAGCTCGAAGAGCGAATTCGCGCGTCTCGTCCCGAGACGAAGTTTTTGTTTATAACGGGCTTTGGTGACCAGTTTCCTGAATTGCGCGAACGGATCAAGTACGGCGCAAACATCTTGGAGAAACCCTTCCTTCCTTCGGAGCTCCTGCGTAAAGTGGAAGACACGCTCAACCAGGGGACGGCAGCCACAGGTACCGAAGGATAAGCCGTTCTACATTCAGATTTGCCTGAGTTCGTCGCTCTAAACTGAAAGTAAATCACGCGCGCCGGACTTCCCCAATATCAGGAACAACGTCGCTGTGGAGCAGGACACACCACACCGAGAGCCGCCCGAAAGGAACAGTAGTGCTACTCAATGCATAAGAAAATTGGAATTTTGTATTCTGGCGTGAACCTGGCGGGGAGCCGGTCGGTGGGTCGGTGCGCGTCGGACATCGGAACGTGTAATGCGGTTGGGGCGGCGTGGGCGAAGGGGCTGCGCGGAGGCAGGCGAGGCCGCAACTCGTGGTGAAATCTCTTGTGGCTGAAGGCAATCGGATAAAACTGCTGCGTCAATCTGGAAAGCGCAGCCGCATTCCAGATATTTTGACGCCTCGTGAGATCAGTAACCTGTGGCACAGGTCAGCCAAACGCGAGCGCGCAATGATGTCGATCGAACCCGCCTGTAAAATCTTCCCTCTTGCTTCCACCGCGTCATGTAACGGAATCTCCAGTCCATCCATTTCCGGCATCACGAAATAAATCACGGTAATGTGCGGCAGATACTCGTCGACGGTCTCAATGGCGTGACGCCCGTTGAACGCCTCACCCACCACGACCCATTCAGCCTGTTGCTTCCAGAAGCGCACGAAGCGGAGCTCTGCAGGACACTTTTCATCGACACCAATAGATATAGGAGTCAATCCGCCCTCTTGCGGACGAACCGAATACACACGGGAGCCGAGTTCTCCGATGCATGCCTTTCTCCTCATGCTTTTTGCTGCACGGATCGAAGCCTCCTGTCGAAATGTTCCCTAAGTGCTTATTCTAGCCGTTTGACGATACATCTGGCCCGATATATGCTTCAATTCGTAAATTTGAGCGCCCAAACCTGTCTCCAACTCGTATGCGCGTCAGGCGCGGACCTCGAACAATGACGCGATCGGCAGGCGTCAGGTTGGAGTCAACACGGGCTGTGAAGGACAGGGTCAACCATGCCGGGTGAACTCTTCGACAAAGTCATCGTAGTGACGGGCGGTGGCGAGGGAATTGGGGCGGAATGCGCGCTGGCTTATGCGCGCGAAGGCGCCACCGTAGCGATTCTCGATCGCCATATCGAAGCCGCGGAGCGCACCGCGGCAAAAGCCGGCGCGGGATCGATCGCGCTGCTTGCCGATGTCGCCGAAGGCGCGATGGTCGAGTCTGCCATCGCGGAGGTGCAGAGGCGCTTCGGCCGAATTGATGGCTTGCATAACAACGCCGGTATCGCCACGCCCTCTCTACCTCTTCATGAGACCAGTGAGGCGCAGTGGGATCGGCTGCAACAAGTCAATGTGAAGTCGATCTACTGGACGACCCGCTATGCCTTCCCCGCGCTGGCTGCATCCCAGGGGACCATTCTCAACACCGCCAGTATGGTGGGTCTGATTGGTCAGCAAGATCATGCCGCCTATGTCGCGAGCAAGGGCGCGGTGGTTTCGCTCACCAAAGCGATGGCGGTCGACTATGCCCGGCGCTCGATTCGGGTGAATGCGATCTGCCCGGCCGCTGTCTGGACGCCGATGCTGGAGCGCTGGTGTGCCGAACAGTCCGACCCGTCCGCCATACGCCGGTCTTTAGATGAGATCCACCTTCTGGGACCATGCCCGCATGGGGACGTGATCGCGGATGTCGCCGTTTTCCTTCTTTCGCAGCGGGCGCGTTTTATGACGGGATGCATTGTGCCGGTCAGCGGTGGCGCTGAACTGGGCTATCGACGTTAGCTCGAGGGGTCATCATGCCAATGTGGGTCATCGACCGCGTCACCGCATTTGATATGAAATACCCCCTTCCACCGGGTGCGGGGACGGATGCGGTTCATACCAGGCCCGAATACAGTCTCGCCGTCACGCGCCTGCACACCACCGGCGGCAACTCCGCAACCGGCATCACGCTCACGCTGGGAGATGGAAACCGGCTGGTTTGCGATGCCATCGAACTGCTTGCCCGGCCGCTGCTCGGGATGGCCATCGATGACATGATGGCGGAGTTCGGCAGCATTTCGAGGTCTCTCGCCGACGATCCCGCCATGCGGTGGCTTGGTCCGCACAAAGGAGTGGTTCACCTGGCGCTCGCTTCGATCACGAACGCCTGCTTTGATCTTTGGGCAAAGAGCCGTGGCGTTCCGCTCTGGAAGTTGTTGCTCGATCTCACACCCGAACAGCTGGTCTCGGTTCTCGATCTTAGTTATCTCGAAGATATCCTCTCAGCCGAGGAGGCTCTCGCCCTGCTGCGCACGCATGGGTCCACCCGCCACGACCGGGAACCGATCCTTGCCAGCGGCTATCCCGGATACGATACGTCCATCGGCTGGATGGCGTATGACGACCAGAAGGTCCGCGAATTGACCGAGCGTGCCATCAGCAACGGGTTTACCGCCTTCAAGCTCAAGGTGGGATCGGCTGACCAAAGCCGTGACCTGCGCCGCGCTGCCATGCTGCGAAAATGCGCCGGAGAGGGCAGCACCCTCATGTTCGACGCCAATCAGCAATGGGACCTGCCCACCGCCTCGCGCATGGTCCGGCAACTCGCGTCTTTCAGGCCACTGTGGATTGAGGAGCCCACGCACCCCGACGATCTGCTGGGCCATGCCGAATTAGCGCGTGAGATTGCGCCAGTAAAACTTGCTGCCGGCGAACACATCCCCAACCGGGTGGTGTTCAAAAACTTTCTTCAGGCACGCGCCATACACTACATTCAGGCCGACGTCACCCGGCTCGCCGGTGTGAGTGAGTTTCTTACCGTAAGCCTGCTTGCCAGGAAGGTCAACTTGCCTCTGGTTCCCCATGTCGGAGATATGGGACAGATTCATCAACATCTTGTGTTGTTCAACCGGGTCGCGCTGGGACACGAGGTTCTCTTCCTCGAATACATTCCTCATCTGCGCTCCCACTTTGTGTTCCCCGCGCAGGTGGAGGCAGGGGTTTACAAAACACCACAGGAACCGGGCGCCTCCTCCGACCTCACCGAGCTGGCGGGTTTACATTCTGCATGACTTCGTCCACAGCGGCAGGTCTGGTGCTCACCATCCTCGCCGGCGTCATGTCCGGCAACTGCATGCTACCCGTCAAGTTTCTCCGATCCTGGAAATGGGAGAACATGTGGTGGGTCTTCAGCCTGTTGTCCCTCGTGGTCTTTCCCTGGGGTCTGGCGCTTGTTCTCGTAAACCATCTGGGCGCCGTGTACGCTGCGCTCAGTCCCTCCCAACTGCTAGCGCCGATCGCCTTCGGAGCGGGCTGGGGTATCGCGCAAATCCTTTTCGGGATCTCCGTGGCGCGCCTTGGACTCGGGATCGCTTACGCCATCATCGTGGGCATCGGCGCAGTGCTGGGAACACTCGTGCCTCTGGTCGCCGCACAGCACAACGCGGTGAACTCCAGAGCCCTTGCTCTGGTGCTGGCCGGTGTTGTCGCGATGGTTCTCGGCATTGCGATCACTGCCTGGGGAGGACATCTCAAGGATCAAATAAAGGATCAACCTTCGCAGGCAGGCAGGTCGCCGTTCGAACGCAGCCGTTACCCAGCAGCGATTTTGCTTGCCGTGTTCTGCGGATTCTTGGCTCCGATGCTGAACTATTCCTTCGCCTTCGCTCAG
>Ga0210406_10002705_pt1 | contig 20034 bp, 13 predicted proteins | sample IncBWC30MmetaG_FD_155454 | JGI IMG/M metagenome (GOLD analysis project Ga0210406, IMG submission 155454) | Forest soil microbial communities from Barre Woods Harvard Forest LTER site, Petersham, Massachusetts, United States - Inc-BW-C-30-M | ecosystem: Environmental > Terrestrial > Soil >... | reverse complement strand
TGATCACGGAGTTCAAGTGTATTGAGGGGTGGAGCGAGATCGTCTACTGGGGTGGGGTGCGCCTCCGTGACTTTCTTGAAGCATTTCCACCACGCATCGAGAATGCAAGCCAGTTGCATCCCTCAGAATTTGTGAACAGCTTCCCCGAGTACATCGGCTTCCAGACGCCGGATGGCCAGTATTACGTCGGTATCGAGCGCCAGGTGGCGCTGCATCCGCAGACATTGCTTGCTTATGAGATGAACCGCCAGCCGCTAACACCGGACCACGGCGCTCCTTTTCGTCTTGTAACACCGCTCAAGTACGGCATCAAACAGATCAAACAGATTGGCCGAATCACCTACACAAACACAAGGCCGCCTGACTATTGGCACGAACAGGGGTATGACTACTACGCGGGCCTATAGCCTCATACGGGAGGGCTCTCTTGTTTCTAAGTTCGGGACGGTTTGTCAGCAGCTCGGAAGGTGGACCAGCGATGAACTGGGTCCAACTGGAATGGGTAGTGGCAACCTGCACGCGGTGTCGTAGTCTCTCAGAAGCTGGACGCCTTCTCTTTCACAACTCAAGAAGCCGCAAGTCATCTCCGAATGACGCCCGATCGTCTGCGCAAAATATCTGACTATCTTCGGCCTCGATTGGAATGTCATTGCTGGCAAACGAGTGAGAGGCTGAGGCGATGGGGTGAAAGCTTGATGTGATGAGCTGTCGTTAACCGGCGAGGACGCGCCCTCCGGACCAATGAATCAGCACAGCCAAGATCAACGAGACCAGGTTCGAATCCATGGACCCATTTAGGGCACTTGCCACCTTTAACTAATTGAAAATAAATGGTCGGGACGACTAGATTCGAACTAGCGACCTCACCCACCCCAATCCTAGAAACTACAAAATTTGAACAACTTGGCGAAATCTATCAATACGTTAGAGAGCGGGAAACAACCCGACGCAACGCTTATTGGACCCACAGTTGGACCCACGCTGGCGCACGCGATTGACAACGCGGCACGAACGGCAACCAGCAAGGGGGTCCGCACTCAGCACTACGGCATCCTGACCGGCCCTGACTCGCAATCACCTTTGGGTGCGTACGCTTGGAAGTTTCCGATAACCCGTCTTCGGAACGTCACTTGTACGACAAGCCGACTACTCGTTCAGGTGCCAACTTCCAAATTGCCGACTATTCTTATTTGCGAGAAGCCATTCGATCATTCCCGGCAAAGTCCAAGTCGCTATAATCTCACCTACTCGTAGAGAATGTTTGTTCAGAATGCCATCTCGGTTTTGGGTGACTGCGACCTCAACGCGGATAACCTGCGGGAGCTTGAGCCCGCGCTCGACAAGATCGTGCCCTTCGTAGGGGCCGGAATGTCCGCTCCTTTCGGTTATCCGGGGTGGGGACGTTTTCTGGAGGGGCTCTGCCCGACACCTGAACCGTGGACAACTGTTCACGAGCGAGTCGCGGCCAACCGCTTCGAAGAGGCTGCGGAAATCGCAGAACAATACCTAGGGGCGCAGTTGGATCAAAGCATTCGTGACATCTTGAGCGCCGATAGGCTGCCGACGCCACTCCCAGATGCGGCCGTGATGCGTTTGCCGCGGATCGCCCGCGGTCCTGTGCTCACAACAAATTTCGATCCCGTGCTAGAAGTCGTGTTTCGCCGGGACGGACGAAAATTCAGCGAGGTTCTTGCTGGAGACCAGATTAAAGACGCGAGCGGTGGTCTCCAATTCAGGGAACGGTTCCTCCTAAAGCTGCACGGTGACTATCGCAGGAAATTTTCGCGTGTATTAACGCTTTCCGAATATAACAGCGCTTACGGCGTCAACCCGGCAGGTGAGATTGACTGGTCCCAACCTCTCCCGAAGGTGCTACGCCAAGCGATCACGGGGAACACCGTGTTGTTCCTAGGATGCAGCCTCGTGAACGATCGAACTACTGCGATCATCGCCGGAGCTGGAAAAGAGCTTCCTGGAATCAGGCATTTCGCACTCCTATCTTCGTCCGAGAATACTGAGAAACGAAGAGAGGAGCTCAAACAGTGGAAGATCTTGCCGCTGTTTTATCCGGAGGGTCGCTACGAGAAGATCGGCGAGTTCCTTGATTGTGTCGCCGGAGCGCTGGACCCGAAACCTTTGGCGCCAATTGATTTGGGCCGGCCGTATCTCACAAGTTATGTGGGGCGCGAAGACGAGATGCGGGACGCTATCGGCCGGTTAAAGGGCCGTGAGCAACTTGTGACAATTACCGGCCCAGCCGGAACCGGGAAGACACGTCTCGCGCGCGAGGTGCTTGCGCATGTAGCGAGCGAATTCTCGGACGGGGCTGTGTTTATCGGCCTGGAAAATTTGGCGCAATACACCCTGGTTCTCCCAACGATTGCGGCGAAACTGGGATTGCGGGAACGCTCAAGCGAAACTCCGGCAGACCTGTCCCTCGCGGATACGATTAAAGACTATTTGCGTAACCGCCAAATGTTGTTGGTGCTCGATAATTTCGAGCAGGTGATCGAGGCATCAGCCACCATCGCTGACCTTATTGTAGCCTCTCCGAATCTGAGAATCCTGCTTACCAGCCGCGAACGCCCAAACGTTCAGCTTCAATCGGAGCTTGTGTTGGGCCCCCTCTCGCTTCCGCCGAGCGACCAGGTGGGCGACATTGAATCGATCCGCCAACACTCTGCGGTCGAACTCTTCGCGGCACGCGCGCGGGCGGGATCGCCTGAGTTTAGAATAACTGCGGCCAACGCCCGCACGGTTCTTGAGATCTGCCGGCGGCTGGATGGTTTGCCTCTGGCCATTGAACTCGCCGCTGCCAAACTTCGCGCGCGTCCCCTCGAATGGGTGGCGGACCAATTGAAAGAAAGACTGACGTTCCTGACGCGTGGTGGTGTCGACATTCCTCCCAGGCAGCGCACCATGGAAAGCGCGATTTCATGGAGTTATGAGTTGCTGACGCCGGAGGAACAAGAAGCACTTCAAAAATTGAGCGTTTTTGCGGGCTCGTTCGATCTCTTCGCGGCTAAATATGTCGCAGACCCCGCCGACGAGGATCTACTGGATTCGCTCGCTGACAAAAGCATGCTCAAGCGGGAACAGTTTGACACCGCGCCGCGCTACCGAATGCTGGGGATCATTCAAGAGTATGCACACGAGCGTCTTGAGAACGTAGCCGACATCGAGCGACGGTACACGGAGTATTTTCTATTTGCTGCAGTCGAACATCTCGGGCACCGGACGCAGGGCGAAGAGGAGCAGGTAAATGAGTGGATCCGGCGGGAAATATCCAACCTCCGAGGAGCGCTCGATTGCTCGGTTAAGACTGATCCTGGCCTCGGGTTAGAGCTTTGCGTGTTGCTCAGGCCCTATTGGCTGGACTTGGGCTATGTCAGTGAAGGAAGGGAACGATTAGACGACCTTATCAACGCTTCGGAAGCCACGATCGAAGTCCTCGGGGAAAGGGAGGAGCATTCTTCCTGGCTCTCCTCGATGTCTGAAATGTTCAGTGATCGGGAACCGGCATCGGAGGATGGTCCCTGGGTCGAGGTCCCTGACCCTAGGCGAACCGATGCGCAGTATTTGGCTGCCATTCTCAGCTTAATTCAAAATGACTACGCCGCTGCCCGTGCCTATCTTGAAGAGATAAAGGCTCTCGGGGAGAAGTTCCACGACGAACGGCTAGTCCAATCCACTGCCGTTCCACTCGCAGCTCTGGCGAGTCAAGACAATGTTCCTGATGATTCGGACGCCGTCAGGATGTTGAGGGAGAACCTCGAAAAAACAGGTCGCGGCCAGCGCGATCCTCAGGACTTGATGCTTGCGGCTGCGAAAGCTTTACGCCGCAAGGATTTTGTTGTCGCAAAGAGTCTCCTCCAGCAAGCCTATGACTCCATACCTGCGAACAATTTAACCCTCCGAAGCGCGGCTTTGGCTGGGCTCGCGCATGTTGCTCAACTTGAGGGCAGAATCACGGAGGCTATCGCCTTCTGCACACGCGCAGAAGACAATGCCGACCAAACGGGTATCGCTATGCTTCGAGCAATGACGTTGATGATGACTGCTCAGGTTTACGATGGTTTGGGTCGGTTATCCGCGGCCAGGTCACGGTACGACGAGGCACTCGGCATTGCCGAGAGAATGGGCATTATCTGGTTCATTGCTTCCGTAGCTTCGAAAGCTGGAGATCTTGCTCTTCGTCAGGGTACGTATCACGAAGCGAAGAAGCATTTTGAGCGCCTTGAGGCGGTAGGACGTCAACTCGGAAGCTCGCAATTCCTCGGCGATGCTATTCTGGGGATCTCGCGTGCGGAGATCGGCCTTCGGCTGAGGCCAAGTCGTCTATCTGAGGCCCTTGAGCACTTTCAGAAAGCGAAGACAAGACCGGGCAAGGCTGTCTATCTGATGGTTTTGGGAGATGGTGAATTAGTCATGGCGAAATACGACGAAGCGCTGAAGACGTTCGAGCAGGCCCGCGTAGCTTTTGAGAAGATCGGCGATTTTAACGGAATGGCTAACAGCCTTCTTCGCATGGGCAATACCTATCGCGAGCTCAATGAGTATGAAGAGGCTGAAACGAAGTACAAGGAAGCTGAGACCATCTTCCGAGACAACCGGCTAGATGTCGGCTTGACCAACGTTATACGTGCGCGAGGGGATCTCTACAGGCGTCAGCGCAAATTCGACGAAGCTCAAAAAGCTTATGAAGAGGCTTTGAAGCTTGCCCAAGAGAAAAAAGACGCTCAAGGCGAAGCGAATCTGTTGCTTGCGCTCGGGGATCTTTACGTAGATACCAAGCAGTGATCGGGAAAGAACGTCGATCCTTAATATTCATTGCGGGAATTCCTTGTCCACTTTCCTTAGCAGTTGTGAGGCAAAACCGTCGCCCGGTTGAAAAATTGAATCTGGATTCCTTCGTTGAGACGCCCTTCTCCGCGGGCACCTATCGGTGGCTTTCGGGTACATCGTGATTCGTTGGAATGGGAGTTTGTTACCATGGGCCTTCAGCAGCGTGGAGGTATTAGCACGTGGCAGACAATGACAATCCATATCGCCGTCGAGCCGAGCAATATGCCCGCCTAATTGTCGAGTGGCATTCGAAAGTAAACGCGGCCGATTTGACAAGCCGCTTCCCGGGAAGCCCTGACTGGATCGGTCGCTACGAACACATCGTGCAGCATTTCAAAAAAGCCGAATTGTCTGACCCTGAAGTCTGGAGAGCGATTGCCAAGGAGCAAGTCTCCGGCTGCATGGAATGGGCCTATGGTCAGCTTCTGACTGAGCCTCTTCCCGGGCATTCCACCATAAAGCTCGGTGAACTCGCGCGCGAGCTGTCGAGGTTGGCATCACCGCACGAGCCTACAACACGACGAACGGTGTACTTCGAGACCGCCGAGGAGCTGTTGCGAACCGCTCGTGAATTCTATGGCGATACAATTGGCCCTGATCAGCAGGGAGCTGGTGGCCTTTCGTTCCTGGTCTCATGCTCGCTTGAGCGTTCGGATTCTCGGGCGCATTTGGAGCTCCTTTCAGCCGAAGTCCTCGGCGCGGTTTACGCGCCAACAAATCGCCCGGACGACTTCATTCAACGGATTCAAAATGGGGATTTCGAGGTTGAAGAAGTAACCGGAGGTGAACATGTATTCCGCGACGATTCGGATGCGCAATAAACGTCCTTTTGATCAGAGTGGCATGATTTACGCAGGAACGGTCATCGAGACAGTAGACCCTTTTAGTAGAGTTCAGAACCTGTCCGTCGCCAGGAACGTTCTATTTACAATACCCGCTGGCCAGACACAGACGGTAACAGTGCCCGCATGGTGCCTCAACCGGTCATTCAGTGCGCCTCGCACCACTCCCATGCGTCTTACTGCATTTACCGTCCAACCCTTTGCGTCTCAAACTGAAGCGTGGGACGATATGGGACGACGGAGATAATTTGCTCCATGCGCCCACTCGCCGACGTTGAACGGGATATCCGAAATCATTTGCGCACGTCTAGCGCTGACTTTAGACTGCGTTTTTGCGAGCAAAACCAAGTCTGGATTATCAAATACATTCCAGCCCGCTTCCTGCGGAACTTCGAAAAGTCGCGTAGCTTGGCCATTTCGGCGACCCCAGGCTTCACGTGGGGTGACGGCGTTTATGTTGCACCCTTGAGTTTTCCGTATTCGACGATGATGTATGGTCGCGCTGGTATCATGGGTCGGCTGCCATGGGACGACACTCGAACCGCCTGGGATGCCACCGCTATCGGTGTGGATATATATCTTGAATGGATCCAATACTTTCGTGGGCCATACCGGTGGGGCGCGACTACCCTTCATGCCGACCTCGCCAACCGTGTACTACGAAACGCATTCCGAAGAAAATTTGGAATTGATATCGTTTTCTTTCCGCCCGATCAGTTCAACAAGGCTTATGTTGATCTAACCGTCGACCGTTGGTTCGTAGTCTCCGATTGGAGTAGCGTCGGCCCTCAAGCACCCGGACAGACTCCGAAGAGCTCCTCGATGATTCAGGACTGTGAATGGGTGGCGATCGTTGAAGAAGAGTTTCAGCAATCTGTCTGGAAAACGCACTACACCGAGTTGTTCCGCCCAGCCCTTCATGGGCGAGCCATCATGACCCAGAATGCTACACTCGTTGTCGACCTCAAGAACGCATATGCGCAGAGACGCACCGGGACGCCAGCGTTGGTGAGAATCGAGGCATAAATGTCGAATCTGTTTGCATCATTGGCAGCACAATACATCGAGGAACATAGGACCGCAGCGCTCCCAAACGATTCCGATGAAGCATTGCAGTGGTTGGAACAACAGATCGAGTTCGATCCTGAGTCGGGAACCCAGGACGAGCAGGATCTGCTCGACTCGTACCTTGCGCTCCCAAACGATGAGTTACAGGCACTTCCAGGTGTTGTGCATGAGTGGTTTCTTGAACGACTCGCGCTTCACAACCAAAAATCGGTATACACACCGGAAGAGATCGGCTACCGGGTTACTGAGATATTTTTGAGTGCCGGACCAGGCACTTACCAGGCCACCGCTATCGCCGTGCTGTTGACGCTCGATGAACGCTCGGACGACCGCGGTCTTAGCAATGTCACGCGCATATGGGATACGGTCTTACACAATTGGGAGAGTCCGGAACGCCGCCGTGGGCTCCTCGATCCACTCGTCGAGGCGCTTCTTGATTTTGCCCTATTCAATAACGAACCGCGTATAGTATTGGCCGCGCTGAAGGGCATCTTGACGCGTAACCATGGGCGGGACTATGCCGAGCCCCTCATCCGTCGCCGCGCGGAAATCGTCGGCACCGTCGCGGCACGCCCTTTTGTCAGCTTGCTGGACGGCGATCTGGACGGACGTTTTTAGCCAACTTCAATTTGCGCGGCCAGATATGGCCATTATAAGGCGGCTTCCCCTCACCCTCTCGCCGGCGAAGACGTAATCGTCCTCCGTCGGGTAGCCATAAAGGAACCCACATGCTTAAGTCGGCCCGGAGACGGGGTGCTCAATTAATCCAACATATGATAAGTGAAGGAAAATAACGAAAATTCGCATAAGCAAACGTAGTAAATAGCGCAGTTGACTGTTATACATGTACTGATTCAGGGATCCTATGTCCAGGACAATTGCTGTGCGATAGGGATTGCTGGTTTTGGCCGCACTTGATTCCGGTCGTCGTCTGCCGAGATAAACGCAACGCTTGTTGTGCTCTCAAACTCACTACGGGCCCGATACCTTCCGTTCACTAGGAGTGCCATATGGCGTCCGCAGATTTCAGCCCCTCCCAGCGCCAGTCTTTTGTCTTAGGTCTCGAAGTCCCTGACGTTCCCAAAGCCCTCGCATCGTCGCAATTTCGCGGTGCCTCCTTACGTGACGGTAGCGAGAACCAGGCATTCGTCACCGCCGGGAGTCTCGTCTCCTTTGTCTCCGGCATCTCGAGCCAAAGCCAGATTGACGTCCTCAATTCCACGCTCCTTGCACAGATTGCTGCCGATAAGAAGTTTGAGCGCGAGGAACAGACTGCTGAATGGCTCGATTTTTATCGTAACGTGCTCGAGCAAGTTGGATGGGTGACCCAGGAGTGGTCGTGGAATCCTTTCAATGCAAGCGGCAACGAGACCGACGTTGATAAGGCCGTCCTCACCATCCTCGCCGCCATCGCTACTCAGAACGAGTTATTAATCATCAAGGCAGCCATCGATGCTGCTAAGGCGTTACCCGACGGCGACGGACGCATTACCCTCTTCGATCACTATAGCGCCAGCAAGACCGCCGGCTGCTTCCAAATCGGAATCGCGTCCGAAGACGGCGGGGCCGTGGCACTCAAGATGGGATCGTTCCGTATCTTTAGCTCCAACAACGTAACCAAGATCCTCTGGTTCAAATTCTCCACGCAGAATACGCAGATCACACAGGGAACTATGGCGGCAACATTGAACGCGGGAATCTACGGTCAACTCCGCACCACCGTAGAACAGAAGCTCGGGGATCGCGCAAAGTTGCTGTTGGCTGGGATTGACGTTTAGCACCGATTGAGGGGATCCCATCATGCTTGACGAAAGGGCGTATATCGCCGAGGTTGAAGCTGCTTCTTCGGAGCAATTCGCAGAAATTCTCTCTACCGCCAACATGGAACAACAGGCCGCATTGCGAGCTTATTTCGGCGCGTCCAAACTAGAACGATTGCGTGCGCTTGCGCAGCGGCAGGTGGTTCGCGGCCCCGCAGCGAAAAAGGGCAACCTCGTTATCTTGCCCGGCATACTTGGGAGCGAGTTGACGGTTGCGACCGACAATACCGAAAAAGTATGGTTCGGGTTTTGGAGCATCCTGAAGGGCGACTTCGATCAACTTCAGGTAGATAGCGCCGGGAAGTCAATAAAGACTGTAAATGCGACCGGGGCCTTCCGCCGCTATTACGGAGAACTGGAACAGTACCTGCTCGCCGACTGGAACGTACTCGTGGCTCCTTACGACTGGCGACTAGATATTCGGGACTCTGCCGACCTCCTCATCAATGGGATCAACAGTCAATTCGGTTCCGCCAAAGACGTTCATTTAGTTGCTCATTCAATGGGAGGACTGGTTGCACGCAGCATGGCCCAGCGTCATCCCGAAGTATGGGCCGACATGGGGAAACTCGTTATGATGGGAACGCCAAACTACGGTTCTCTCGCCATCGCTCATCTCTACACCGGTCTTTACCGACTCATGCGCGTGCTAGCAGCAATAGACACCCAGCATAATCTTGCGGCTCTGCTGCAATTCACAAAGAATTTTGTGGGTACCTACGAGATGCTGCCGCGTCAGGATAAGCTGCTGACTACCCAGAATCACGCAAGGTTGTACGACCCTGGAAGCTACGGCAACTTGCAACCTCCTCGCGATCGTTTTGACGATGCTCTCAATTTTCAAAAGGAATTAGAGACGATTCACAATCCTGAGCGTATGACTTATATCGCCGGAACAAATCAGCCGACCGCCGACGGCGTTCAGGACTGGTCGCGGCTCAACAGTATGGATGGCTACACTTTCACGCTGTCAGGTGACGGAACCGTTCCCCATGCGCTCGGTCTTCTTCCAGGCATTGCTGCCACCTACTTCGTCGAAGAGGAGCATAGTGCCCTGCCTTCCAATCAGATCGTAATGGAGGCAGTTGGAAACATCCTCGCCGATCAGCCTGTGCCTGGGGTTGCCACCCAACCTCCCGTTCCCTCGCGTGGAACCTCCGATCGAAATCTGGCCGCGATCAAGACTGCCGACGATGATCACGCGGTTGCCGAAGCAGAGGCCCTGCGCGCGCGCCTGCTCGCCATGCGCGGCTCCTATAACACCAGCACCATTGCACCCGAGGAACAACAGATCGCCGACCTCGCAATCTCTGGCAAGACCTTAGATGAGGCCGCGGCATTTCCGTTCAAGGCTGGCGCGTCCAGCGATAGCCCCCAGCCACCCGCCGGGTCTTCCACTTCCGCCAGCAATTCGGCCCCCGTCGGAGTGATTGCCAGTCTTAGGATTCATATTTCAGTCGAACCACTGCAGATTGTTGGCATTTCAACCGAGTTGACTGGATCAAATCGCGTCCACTCCGTCGATGCGATTGCCGTCGGGCACTACATCGGCGTGCTGCCGGTCTACGCGGAACTCGCCATCGATGAAGCCATCACCGGCGCACTCGATGGCAACCCACATCCTCCGGCAGAAGCCTCTCAGAATGATTTCTCTGACTACCGCGACACGTTGTTGCTAACGCAATTCACGCAGCGCGGAATCATTCGTGGCGAACTCGGTCGACCGTTCTTTCTCCCCGATCCACGCGAACCGTCGCGCCTCGTCGTCATCGCCGGCATGGGGCCCGTCGGACGATTTGGTTCCTCTGAACTCACGGTCCTGGCTCGTGAACTCTTCTGGTCTCTGGGGCGTTTGAAACGCAAGCACCTCGCTACCGTCCTGATCGGATCGGGCTCCGGCAACATCGAGACCGCCGTGGCCGTTCAATCTTGGCTGCGTGGTGCGGCGCTGTCCATGCTCAATACGGTGGACGAGTCACGTCTCGAAGAATTGACCGTCGTGGAACTCCAGCCCGCCAAGGCGAACGAGATACGGCAAACAATCCTCAATTTGCGCGGGAGGTTCCTCAATCAGGGTCTCGACATCGAGGTCTTTCCGGACAAGGACTTCCCAGTCCCAATTGCCGGCCCAACTCCCGGCCCCCACACGAACCAGGGACCTCGCCAGGTGGCTACGCGCGTGCTCGTAGAACTCGACAGAGGTGTCTATCGCTTTAGCGCCGTCAGCGCTGACGCCTCTTTCCCTGAACGCATCGTTCGCATTAATCCAAACCTCGTCGTCAATGTGAACAACGCGCTCGCCGCCCAGCAGACCGCTGCGCTCAAAGCAGAATGGGGTGAGTTCCTGCTAAAGTTGCTAGTCCCGCAGGATATTCAGCCGACTCTTTCCACGGATGCCCCCATCGTTCTCGCTTGCGACAGCAATGTCGCGCAGCTTCACTGGGAATTAATGGTCGCCCCCAGTCCTGCTGCCTCAATCGGACTCGAAACTTCTTTCCTCGGTCTCTTCCCCGGCATTACTCGCCAGCTACGCAACACCTTTGGCGGACCACCCGAGCCTCCACCGCCTTCAAACCGCCTGCTTCGAGTTCTTATCGTCGCCGACACCGATTACAAACGACCCCTCCCCGGTGCTGCCATGGAAGCAGCACGAGTTCGTGACCTCTTCTCCAAGTATGGCGACAATCTCAAGAAGACCGGCTCAAAGATGCGCATAGAAGTCGAAGCCCTGATCGGACCCAATGACGCCACCTGCGCCCAGGTCCTCAAGCGCATGCTCAAATACCCGCCTTACGATATCCTCCACTACTCCGGCCACTGCGAGTATGTGCAAGACGATCCTCCCAGTTCCGGATGGCTCTTCGGCGACGGACTGCGACTCAGCGCCAACGAACTAAGCCGCGTCGATCGCGTTCCCGCCTTCGTCTTCTCCAACGCCTGCGAGTCTGGCGTAACCCCTTCTCGGCCAGACATGCGCACGCCCCAGCTTGCTCCAAGCTTCGCCGAAGCTTTCTTTGAACGGGGCGTGAAAAACTTCGTCTGCACTGCGTGGCCGGTTGCCGACGACTCAGCCACAAAGTTCGCCGGCTCTTTTTACGAGACGCTTCTAGGCGTCCAGACTGGACGCGCCGCGTACATTCACGAGGCTATGACCACCGCACGAAGAGAGATTTGGCAAGATGGAACAGGCGTTCAGACGTGGGGAGCCTATCAGCATTACGGAAACCCCTGGTTTAAACTTTTTTGACCAATCAATTCAGGTTTTTCTGACCGCGCTTTTCTCTAAGCAACTCACGTCACTCTTGGAGTGAGACCATTAGTGCATCCAGCGATTCACTATTGAGATGAATCCCTCCCTCCAAATCCTGCAGGCAGACAAACAATCAAGACGCGGTCGAAGGTTAAGATGTTCAGCAAAAGAAGCGGACCAATCTGAGGGTACTATGACTCTCGTCGAGCCTTTTGTAGACATTCCAGCTCTCTCTAGCTTCCTCGAATCGATCGATTCTTATCATGTTGACCTGATCTTCACGCCACAAGTCGCCCTCAAAGGCGGAACGCTTCCGCTATATCACTACACCGACCTCAACGGGTTGATTGGAATTGTGGAGAAACACGATCTTTGGCTTACACACTCGCGCTACTCGAACGACGACGAAGAAATGACTCATGGGTTTTCCATTGTGATGGCGACGATTAAGCGCGCCGTCTCTAGCGCTGCTTATGACCTGCAATATCTTGAGATATTGGAGAATCTGATCAGCGTTCCTGAAGGTGTTTATATCTGCTGCTTCTGTGAAAAGGACAACCTTCTGAGCCAGTGGCGTGGCTATGGTGCAAATGGAATAGGAGTAAATCTCCAGTTCGCGCCAGATAAATTTGCAGATATTGCAGGTCCAGACAATCCGCACGGCCTGCTTCGATTTTGGAAGGTCTTTTACAGACCGGGAATACAGGCAGACATCATCGAGAGTGCGGTCTCCCACTATTCGCCGGCCAGGAATCCCGGACGTAGCGTGCACCGAGCTTGCCCGCTGGGCAGCGGACGCGGTCCGATTCTTTATTCCCACTTTCAAGAATGCGGACTTCGAGGAGGAGAGTGAGTGGCGACTCATGTTCACGCCATCGCCAACAACGCTGATCAGACCTCGCTTTCGAATCAGTCGCAATATGTTGGCGCCGTTCTACAGCTTGAGGGAATTGATAGGTATTGGCTTACCCCGACTTCCGATTCGGCGGGTGCTCATTGGCCCCAGCGTTCATAAACAGCTAAATCTTGAAAGTGGAAAAGCGCTCCTTTTCCAAAACGGCTACACAGATGTCCAAGTCCTCGTTTCCAACACCTCATATCGTGGCTAGAGACAAAAGAATAGGGCAAGAGGATATTCGATCAGGATCTTCGATCGTCAGTGCGGAGTTGAGCGGAGGTTCGTCGGCCACTAGGGAGTTCGACGATCCAACGATACCTCGTGGACACCGCGGATTGCCACACTATGCGTGTACCGATCTACTACAAAGCCGAGAGACGAGAGAAGCGGAGGGGACGGTCAGCCAATCCGCGCTCATAGAGGAACCCTATGAACGGGCCGACCCGCAGATCGACAATCCATGCGATTGAGGAGGTGTGGAGATACTCGGCTGGCCAGCCCAAGGAGTGCGGAGCGCAGTCTAACTCTCCTTACTGCTCTAGTAACATACGCAGACGCGCTGCCCGTGCGCTTCCGTCAAGGCCCGGATAAATGCTTGAGTAGTTGATGCCCATGAAATCGAGATCGGAGAGAGCGGCCCTCGCTTCGCTAGCTGGCAGCGTTACCTTCCGCAGCGTCCCGCCAGTCTTATCGCACTGAGCAACGTGATCTTCCACGGTATCGAATGGACTCTGCAACAGTGTGAACTTACCAAGTTGACTCTTCAGTCGCTCGTTGTAAGGGGAAGTACCGCTGAGAAGCGTAAGTCCTTGTTCCTCCCCCCAAATACGGCTAGTCACGTCAAGACACCAGATAGCAACGAGATTACCGCTATCCGGAGCAGAGGCTATTCCAGAAAAAGCAAAGAAAGCTGCAACATATGGGCTCTCCGTCCAATCTAGCAGGCGCGTGGGCAATCCATAGTGTTGGGCAAGAGCGAGAAGCTGGTCTTGACTAGCTGCTAGGCCCGGATCCGGAGAAAGCCTGGAGGATTCCTCTCGGAACAGCGTAAGAAAACGCTCGGCTGCATCTTTCTTGCTCAGCCCTTTCACGTTCGCGGCCGAGCTATACCAGCGGTCAAAGGACGACTGGAGCGGCCACAATGAGGAACCTTGACCTCTGAAGTAAAACTTCCCGCGCGTCGCCAAGGTGGTCCCGAAGAGACCTGGTAGGTCAACAGCTTTGAAGGATGACCAACTTAAGGAAGAGATCTCTTGGATCGGTGTCACACTTGCTCCTTTTAGGCTGTTTCGTCGACGTATTGCTTGTCGCGCTGGAGTGCGCTGAATCTTTAGCTCCGCTTTCATTTTGCTTGCACATGACATATTTGTCGAACCATTCTTGGATCCAAAGCTATATGCTGGCCTAATTCATTGCCCGAAACTAGGCATCCTGAATCAGATACCTTCAGAGAAATTCGCTTTTGGGAAGCAATGACGCAGTTGTCACGCGCCGAAAGAGTTGCTTTTTCTGGATTGACCAGAACCGATTTCGCCGCTCGCTGAAAGAATCAAATCATCTGACCCTGATGATCCCACGGACGGAGCCCGCGATGAGTGATCGTCGCCAGATGTATAGACGGAACGCCGGGACAATATTTTTGTCGATGAAGGGCAAGATTGGCCGGAGGAGGTGAGATCTATCCTGTTTATGCTGTTCGAATCCAAGGGATTCATAGTTGCAGATGACGTAGATCAGAACCGCAGACGCCTGCTTAGCAGCCACCGCCTGGACATACTCAAGTGCCGATATGGCCTGGTGCGCTGTGCCTGATGCCAGACATGTCAAGGGATCGGAGTTCACGGCGACGACCGTGCACAGCGCGACAGCCAAAATCCCAGTCACCCGATGGAGTGGTCGGCGAATAGGCACCCCTTTTCGAAAACCGCCGGTAAAGAGGAAACTTCCGCTGTATCATAATCTGCAGAACTTGTCACCAGAAATCGGGCCGGTTGTCATTTCGCAAGCGGGAGTCGCTAAATTCGATTTCGCCAAAGGAACCAGTATGTCGAGCTATGTTCCGCCCTTCGATCCAAACGCCCCCTTGCCGCCGATGCCGACTGATCCCTCAGCTGGACTACCCGATCAAATTCCACCTGATGGCCCTTCAATACAGATGCCAGATCCATTCAATACTCCGGAACAACCCGGAGAGCCTGAGGCCCGGACGAAGGCGGCGAAGACCCCGTTGAAGTACCTGAAGTCGAGCCGATCGTTGAAAACGGGGGTGATCCGGTTACCACGGTCGCCGAAGCGGGCAACATCTCCGAGGGGAGTGATGAAGGAACGGGTGGAGACGGTTCCGACGACGGAGACGGCGATGGAGCTGGTGGCCGTGAGGACTAGTCCCTCAGCCGGTGATATAGCTCAGGCAGTTGGAGCGGCAGTCACCAAGATTATCAGTTGCACTGTGGGCTCTCTTAGACACGAGATGAGGATGCTTGCTCAATGGCCTTCGAGGATTTTGACTGGGAGAAACTTCTGAGTAGGATTGCCGCCGGCACTTGTACTCCTTTCATTGGAGCAGGAGCTTGTGCTGATTACTTGCCTTCTGGCGCGGCGCTTGCTGAAGCCTTCGCAGAAGAACATGACTATCCCTTCCCGGAGGGAGGCCGTGATCTCTCGCGTGTGACGCAGTTCATGGCGGTAGATCATCGTGACGCTCAATTCCCCAAAAATGCCATGACTAGATTCTTTGATCTCTCGCCAATGACAGGAGCAGCTTCGACCTTTCGTTTTCAAAGGGAACAATTCCAACTTAAGAAACCCTCCGGACGATTAAACGGCCTCATCGTCGATCGCAAAATTCCACGCTTCGCCGAGGAAAGTGGAATCCACTCTGTCCTCGCAGACATCAACAGCACGCTGTATCTCACGACTAACTATGACGACTACATGAGGAGAGCGTTGGTTGCGAGGGGACGTAATGCCCTATCGGACTTCTGTAGGTGGACTCCTCAGCTATTCAACACGCTTTCGTCGCCATTTGATAACGGATACATACCGAGTGAAAGCAAGCCTCTCGTCTACCACTTGCATGGTCATGCTAGCAACGCCAAATCACTGGTTGTCACAGAAGACGACTATTTGGACTACACGGCTTACATCGCTCAAGATCTGGCGCGATCCAAGGAAGGGAAGGGAAAGAAGGTAATGTTGCCAGGCTTTATCAGAACAGCTATGACTGATCATCTCCTCCTTTTTGTGGGTTACCGCGTGCGCGATGAGAATCTGCGTGTAGTGCTTCGAACGCTATGGCAGACCCTGAGTCCGTCTTCAGACCAGCTAAATTTAGCAGTTCAACTGAGTATGGAGCCCGGCAACACAAGCGCGGAAGTCGAACGAATGAGAGTGTACCTCGAAAAGCACTATGAAATAAGTTTGAGATTGCACGTGTACTGGGGGGACGCGCGAGAGTTTGCGAGAGAACTGAGGAAACGTCTACCAGCATCACCGGGCTGGGCGAACCCATGATCGAGCCATTTCCAGGACCGCGCCCATATACGATAGCTGAAAAGCATCTCTTTCGAGGTCGTGATGAAGAGATTCGCGACCTCAGAGACTTAATCTGTGCCTACCCTCTGGTCTTACTTTACTCACAATCAGGAGCCGGCAAGAGTTCTTTGCTTGAAGCAGGACTCAGGCCTCTGCTCGAGGCAGAACCCGGTGATTTTGTAACCACGCGTATCGGCTTTGCGGCAAACAAAGATTCTGTGTCCGATACATCAAATGTTTTCATCGAGGGGATTCTCCGAAACGCATTTTCAAAATACTCAGGGACGGGTGACCTTAAGACATTGCTGACACGTGAAGGTCCTCGCCGCCATGTGCTCGTTGTCGATCAACTGGAAGAGCTCTTTACTTTATTCACGGATCGTTGGGAGCAGAGAGAGGGCTTTTTGGTAGAGATAGCGAATGCAATACAAGCTAATCCCGAACTTCGGGTGCTGTTTGTGATTAGAGAAGAATACTTGGGGCAACTTGTCGCGTACTCTGATTTATTGCCCCTCAATCTGCAGATACGCTATCGACTCGAACGCCTAAAAAGTGATGCGGCCTTAGAAGCTATCCAAAAGCCGCTTCAGTCTTATGGAGTGAGCACCGATCAAGAAGCAGTTGCTCGATTGGTTGATAATCTTAGATTGATCAGAGTTCGTGTTGGAACAGAAGTTCGAGAGATCAAGGGGGAGTTTGTAGAGCCCGTCCATCTTCAAGTCGTTTGTCAAGATCTCTGGGACAATTGCCCGAAACCTTGTGCAAAAATAGACCTGCCGGAAAAACTGGACGGTGTAGACAGCGCACTGCAGAGGTTCTACGAGAGTGCTGTAAAACAGACCGTTTCGGAAACACACGTGCGGGAGGGGCGAATCCGAAAGTGGTTCGATGAGAGAGTGATCACCTCCAGTGGAACGAGGCGGGTGCTCTTTAGAGAGGAGAGCGTCACCGACGGCCTTCCGAACCGCGTTGTAGATTCGCTAGAAAATAAGCACATAGTTCGATCTGAACCACGGGCAACCGAGCAAACATGTGAACTTACACATGATCGACTCATAGGACCGATCAGGCGTTCCAACGACGCATTCAGGAGACGAAGGCGAGTTATTATCTGGCCTTTATATGTTCTCCTTATATGCGTAGCAATGTTTTTTATTCGCAGTTGGATTCATCAAAACGCAATATCGAGACGTCGCATTAGAGACCAGGCTGCTCAAAAGGCAGAAACGATCGCGGGTGAGAGTGATCTTCGTTACGCAAGTAAGCTGGCCTTGTCTACTGATATTGTGAAGCAAAGGGACGCACGGGCTCACTACGCTAGTGCCTTAGCGCACTTTATTAACGCGACAGAACAGTTTCTACACCTAGAAGAGACATCAAGTGGTGATGAATTGATCTCTGAGATTGCGTTTATCGGCGTTCAAAGGGGGCCCTTCGGAGATGAGGCAAGACAATTTTTGGAGAACGTTAGAGGTAGGCACTCCTGGGATCATGTTAGCCTCACGCACATCGAGATGGGACTTGCCGAGCTGGACTACCAGTCAGGACGAACACAGGAGAGTTTAGATCATCTGAAGGGACTAGATCGATCATTGCTGACCGCCAGCGAGACCGCTAGGGTCGATGAGATAGAGGGTTTGGCCCTAGTCAGAAGCGGTCAGTTCGACGCCGCAGAAAACGACTTCAGACAAGGTCTGAATACTGCGCAAATAGATGATGCCAGCAGTCGCTACAATCTCAGATTGGATTTGGGTATTTCTAAGAATGCACGCAGTGATTACAAAGGGGCCGTCCGCACGCTCGAACAAATGCTAATAGGAAGAGATTTCAAGGAGACAGCGAAGCTACACATCTTTGATCCGCCAAGTCTCCTACGTGAGTTGGGAACTGCATACTCCGGAATGCATCGATTGGACTTCGGCAAAACACAATTCTGGAATGCCCTGAGGGAGCCACAAATAGAAACATACAACCGAGCACTCGTCCTTTTGGCTTTCGTTCGCGCAGACATAGAGGCGGATTATAAGAAGACTAAAGAAGATATGGATCGGGTTAATCAAGCGATCGCTGCTCTGGACGACCTGTCGACGAAGGAACATCCTTACGATCCAGTGGCACTCGGTGCGGCCATTGCGTTCAAAGCTCGCCTCCATACGGTTCAAGCTTCAAGAAAGACCAATGATACTCGTGATGCCCAATGCGCTTCGTTGGACGGATCAGGTGAGCTTCGCTGTGCAGCGTATGAGGTTAAGTTGGCAAATGAACTATGGCAAAATGCTCAATACCGATGGGGCGTTGCCTTCAACGATCGAACAATCGCCCTAATTGAAAGTGCACAAGGCAGACGGTAGTCGGACGAGTTTCTCTTTGGGGAACTAGGTTTTATAAGAGGCTTAGAACCCTCAGGTTCTTCAGTAGTTCCGCGCCCGCTTCGGGACTCCAGCGGGGTTTAGGGTGACTACGTCACGGGGACAGTTAGAGTTAGTAAAAGCTCGCCAGTTCCGAGGTTCCAGACCTTAGCTGTCCTGTCCTCACTCGCTGATGCGAGGTGTTTGCCATCCGGGCTCCAAGCCACGCTGTAAACTACTCCACTCTGGCCACGGAGAGTTAACAACTCCTCGCCAGCTTCGGCGTCCCAGATTCGTGCCGTGTTGTCCCCACTCCCGGTCGCCAGCCGTTTTCCATCCGGGCTCCAAGCCACGCTGTAGACTGAACTGGTGTGGCCCCGGAGCTCTAACAACTCCTTGCCAGCTTCGACATCCCAGATTCGCGCAGTGTTGTCCCCGCTTCCGGTCGCTAAACGTCTTCCGTCCGGGCTCCAAGCCACGCCGTAAATGGGTGAATGGGTGCTACCAGAATTAAACGTCAGCCCCTTTAAGCCTGCCGCGACGTCCCACACTATGCCGATGCCGTCGAGGTCTACTGTTGCTAGCCGAGTCCCATTCGGACTCCAAGCCACGCCGTATACAGGACCAGAATGGCCACGAAGGGTCATCACGAGAGTGCCGCTTGCAGAATCCCACACTCCTACCGTGCCGTCCCCACTGCCGGTTGCAAGCTGCTTTCCTTCTGGACTCCAAGCCACGCTATAGATTGCTTTATGATCTCCAAACGGTACGCCAATCTCTTTGCCGGTTTCGGCATTCCAGACTTGCACAGTACCGTTCCCTCTCCCTGTGGCCAAGCTTTTTCCGTCTGGACTCCAAGTCACGCTTGATACGGAGGCGCCTTGGGCAGACAAGGTTAGTAGTGCTCCCCCGGTGATTGCATCCCACACTCTCGCGGAAGCGTCTTGACTGCCCGTCGCAAGTCTACGGCCATCCGGACTCCAGACCACGCATAACACAGCCGTGCTCGTAACCCTCGCAATTTGTGCCTGGGCTGTCTGTTGTCGTGCCAAGTCGAAGCTTCTTTCGGCTTCCGCCTGAGCCGCTTCCACTTCCTTGAGACGCGCTTCAGCTAAACGATCTGCTCTACGCGCTTGGTTAGCAGCGAGTTCTGCGGCGAACCCTTGGCTTATTGCTTCTTTCCGAGCGCGCTCGGCTTCAGTCTGACGTTCTCGAGCATCTGCTTCGCTCTTCTGGGCTTGAACCGCACTCGCTTTAGCTTGCACCTCGTTCCTCAATGCGACTGCGGCGTTTTCCCTTGCCAATCTTGATTGCCGGTAAGCGTAGACGCCCGAAACAATAACAAGCAGCAACAAAAAAGCGAGACTTTGCAACCACCAACGAAGCCGCCGCGCCTGCCGGGATTCTGTCTCCGCGCGTTGTTGTTGCT
>Ga0210406_10002704_pt1 | contig 20035 bp, 21 predicted proteins | sample IncBWC30MmetaG_FD_155454 | JGI IMG/M metagenome (GOLD analysis project Ga0210406, IMG submission 155454) | Forest soil microbial communities from Barre Woods Harvard Forest LTER site, Petersham, Massachusetts, United States - Inc-BW-C-30-M | ecosystem: Environmental > Terrestrial > Soil >... | reverse complement strand
TTTCGGTGCGCCAGTTGGTGGCGTGCGCGGCGAAGCTGAAGTAGTGCTCGAGACGGGTGCGGATGGGGGTCAGGTCAGGCTCCAGTTCGGCTTGGTGCCGGCTAGGATGAGCAGTGTATGTCCAGCATAGCTTGAGGGTCTTGACCAGGCGCATACGGCCGCAAAAATCTGGATACCGATTCAGGGGATGATCACCGAAGTTCGTGAACAATGGCGCCAACGACTGCAGGCTGTCCCTGACGAGGCCATGATGTGCAGCGGATGACGAGAAAACTCGTTCCACTGCGAGCGAAGAGCAAGCCTTAAGTAAGTTACCTTGCGAAGAGGTCTTTGACTTGCTGGATGAAAACGTCGCGGCCCATGTCGGAGATGGCTTCGGTGAGGGGGAGCTGTTTGGGGCAGGCCTGGACACAGTTTTGGGCGAAGCCGCATTCTTGGATGCCGCCGTCGCCGGCCAAGGCGCGGAGGCGCTCTTCTTTGAGAACGGCGCCACTGGGGTCCATGTTGAAGAGTTTGGCCTGGGCGATGGTGGCGGCGCCGACGAAGCCGGTGGCGTCGTTGAACTGGGGGCAGACCTCCATGCAGATGGTGCAGGAGATGCAGTTGGAGAGCGGGTAGCGCTGCTCTTGAATTTGCGGGGCCTGGCGAGGGCCGGCGCCTAGGTCGTAGGAGCCGTCGATGGGTACCCAGGCTTTGACCTTCTTGAGGTTTTCGAAGAGGACGGAGCGGTCGACGGCGAGGTCGCGGACTACGGGGAACTTGCTGAGCGGGGCCAGGGTGATGGTCTGGTCTTTGTTGGGGCCGGTGAGCTTGTCTACGAGCGCGGAGCAGGCCATGGCGGCTTTGCCGTTGATGAGCATGGCGCAGCTGCCGCAGATCTCTTCGAGGCAGTTGGAGTCGTAGGTGATGGGGGTGGTGGCACGGCCGGAGACGTCGACGGGGTTGAGGGCGATCTCGCCGAGGAGGGAGGTGATGTTCATACCGGATCGGTAGGGGACCTCAAACTTTTCGGTGGTGGCGGGGGCGTCGGGGTTGGACTGACGCTTGATCTCTACCTTGATGGTGCTCGGTGGCATGAACGCTCCTTAGTGACTGCAGATTTCCTGTGCCTTCGGCGTGTGGCCCTGCTGGAGGCGATTATTGGGAAGGCTGGCAGTCGGGGAGCAGTTCGGGGAGCGGGCGGCTAGAATCTGCCGATCTTGTGGTTGTGCTCCTTCTCGAGTGTGGCGACTGCGATGCCTTCTTCTTTGCTGATCGGCGGGCGGCCTTTGAGGGATTGGCACCGCTCCCGGGGTTTGAGGTGCGTAGTGTAGAGATACATATACGTCATGACGGCTCCGTATATGACGGCGAGCGCGATGTAGACAAGATGAGCGTCTTCCATGGTTGGTTAGACGGTGGGAACGGGTTGTGGGGTGACCTGTCATTTTTTCGAGTGTTTTCGCCTCGCTTCGCTCGGCGCAAACAAAATTTGGTGTTCCCTAGTTGTCCGGGCTGAAACCCGGACCTATCTCAAAAGCAAGGGCAACGGCAAGTGCGAGAAGCAGATTCCTCCGCTACGCTGCGGAATGACAACAAAAAAGAAGGCAACGGCAATAGCAAGTGCAAGAACAAAAGCGAACAGCGGATCCTCCGCTTCGCGAAGGATGACAACTAAAAAGATCATGCGGTGGCGTCGTAGCGGCGGGGGCGCGGTTTGATGTGGCTGATGTCTACGTCCTCCCATTCGAAGGCGGGGGCGTCGTCTTTGAAGGCGGCTTTGGTGGTTTTGAGGAACTTTTCGTCGTTGCGGTCGGGAAAGTTGGGTTTGTAGTGGGCGCCGCGGGACTCGTCGCGGAGGCGTGCGCCCAGGACGATGACACGGCCTAGTTGAAGCATGTTCCAGAGCTGGCGGGTGAAGGCGAAGCTGGTGTTGGCCCACTGGCTCTTGTCGGAGAGGTTGACGTTGCGGTAGCGCTCGAGGAGTTCGACGATCTTGGCGTCGGCTTCGTCGAGGCCGGCGTTGTAGCGGATGATGGTGGCGTGCTTGGTCATGGTGTCGCCGAGCTCGCGCCAGAGCTTGAAGGGGTTCTCGGTGCCGGGGTTGTTGAGGAGGACCTGGTTGAACTCCTTCTGGCGCTGGAGCTCGGCGGCGTGGCCTCCGTCGCCTTCCTGCGCGGGGAGGGATTTGGCGTAGGCCATGGCCTGCGGGCCGGCGACGAAGCCTCCGTAGATGCAGGAGAGGAGGGAGTTGGCGCCGAGGCGGTTGGCTCCGTGGATGGAGTAATCGGCTTCTCCTGCAGCGAATACGCCGGGAATGTTCGTCTGCTGGTTGAAGTCTACCCAGAGGCCGCCCATGGTGTAGTGCATGCCGGGGAAGATCTTCATGGGGACCTTGCGGGGGTCGTCGCCGACAAACTTTTCGTAGATTTCGAGGATACCTTCGAGCTTATGCTGGGCCGCGGGCGGAAGGTGGGAGACGTCGAGGTAGACCATGGGCTGGCCGTCGATGCCCATGTTGTGCTCGTAGACGACCTTGAAGATGGCGCGGGTGGCGACGTCGCGGGGGACGAGGTTGCCGTACTTGGGGTACCACTCTTCGAGGAAGTACCAGCGGTCGGCTTCGGGGATTGATTGCGCGGCGCGCTTGTCGTTCTTGTCTTTGGGGACCCAGACGCGGCCGCCTTCGCCGCGGGCGGATTCGGACATGAGGCGGAGTTTGTCTTCGCCGGGGATGGCGGTGGGGTGAACCTGGATGAACTCGCCGTTCGCGTAGTAGGCGCCCTGCTGGTAAAGTGCTGATTGAGCTGATCCGGTGCAAACTACTGAATTTGTGGATTTTCCGAAGATGGCTCCGTTGCCGCCGGTGCAGACGATGATCGCGTCGGCGGGGAAGGTGCGGGTGTCCATGGAGCGGAGATCCATGGCGGTGATGCCGCGGCAGGCGCCTTTGGAGTCGAGGACGGCGGAGAGAAACTCCCAGCCCTCGTATTTGGTGACTTTGCCTTCGGCTTCGTATCTCCGGACTTGTTCGTCGAGTGCGTATAAGAGTTGCTGGCCGGTGGTGGCTCCGGCGAATGCAGTGCGGTGGTAGAGGGTTCCTCCGAAGCGGCGGAAGTCGAGCAGGCCTTCGGGGGTGCGGTTGAAGGGGACGCCCATGCGATCGAGCAGGTCGATGATGGCTGGGCCCTGAGCAGTCATGTTTTTGACGGGGGTCTGGTTGGCGAGGAAGTCGCCGCCGTAGATGGTGTCGTCGAAGTGCTTGAAGACGTCGTCGCCCTCGCCCTTGAGGTTCTTGGCGGCGTTGATGCCTCCCTGGGCGCAGACGGAGTGCGAGCGCTTGACCGGGACGATGGAGAAGAGGTCGACCTTGCCGCCGGCTTCGGCGATCTTGATGACGGCGGCTAGGCCGGCGAGGCCTCCGCCTACTACGATGATTCTGGGGGTTGCTGCTGCCATCTGGACGTTTCCTATCTTGGAGTCACTACTTGTGATTGATGGAAAGAATCAATAGCGCCGCAAATCCGAGAGCGAAACCAGCAGAAGCGATCTGGAGAGCGGTGATTTTCGTTCGAATGGTTCCGGGAGGAATAGACTTTCGAATTTTGGTTAAGGTCCCCGCACTCCAGAAAAAATTCGTGCGGATCCGCTGAAGACCCATCGTTTCCGCCTGTTCGTTGAATGTGCGTAGGGCAGCCCAATCGAGTACAAGCGAGATAGCCAGCAGTAACAATGGTCCGCAGCCAAAAATCACCTTGGAAGAGTGCATCATCGGACCTCGCCCGGCTGCTGCGGGTTCGTTGAGTTTGGCGGCGGTGTTGAGGGTGCCGGAAGAGTGATTCCGGCGGGTTGGTCGGGCATGACGTCTTCGGGGGCGTTCGGGTATTTGTAGACGACGGCCCAGATGCTGATGAGGCCCATGAGGCAGAGGGCTGCTCCGCCGAGGCCGCAGACCCAGCCGAATTTCTTGCGGGCCTTGTCGCCGGGGGTGATGCCCCACTTGGCGGCGAAGAGCCAGATGCCGTAGGCGAAGTGCCAGGTGGTGGCGATCATGGCGATGACGTAGATGGCGAGCATCCATGGGTTGGAGAGTTCGACCTGGACTTTGTGGAAGGCAGCGCCGGGGTGCTCGGGGAGCGAGACGCCGCTGAAGCGCTGTCGCCAGACGTGCTGCACGATGTAGAGCAGCGCGATGATGCCGGTGACGCGCTGGGAGAGGTACATCCAGTTGGAGGCCCAGGGGTACACGTTCACATTGACGCGGCCGCGGAAGACGATGAAGAGGCCGTAGAGGGCGTGGTAGGCGAGTGGGATAAAGATGAAGGTCCACTCGAGCACGCGGACCAGGGGCAGGGAGTTGAGGAACTTGACCTGTTGGGCGTAGGCGAGAGGGCCGTTGACGGTCTCGTAGTTGGAGACGATGTGCTCGACGAGGAAGGCGCCGATGGGGACGATGCCTGTCAAAGAGTGGAGTTTGTGCCAGAAGAAGGAGTGGCCCTGGCCGGCTCGGAGGGGCTGGACTCCTCGAAGGGGCGGCGCGGCAGGAGGTGCTGGCGGGGCGGCGGTGGCCATGGGGACTCCTTCAAATCATGATGAATGCACTGTGTGGAAGGAAAAGTGCAGCAGAAAGATTATTCCGCTGCCGTCTGACCAGCGTCAAGAAAAGTGAGGCGGTTTGTGCGGTTATCGTAAGGTTTGTGCGATTAAGTGCAAATTCGAAGTAGCCGCATGATGAGAAGCGTTACCAAGAGCGATGTACTAGTCGCGCTTTTCCGAGAAGCTTTCGGACGCTGGCGTAAGGTGACGGTCTTGTCTCTCGGCGAAAAACAGCATTAACCAGCAAACTACTCCGATTGCGCCAAAGGGAATCAGAAAGAAAACTGCGTCTGCGCCATCGCCGCCGCTATACTTCCCAGGATGCGTGCGGGAATCGTGAAGAATCTGAAACCCCAACACGAGCCACAGAACTGATACGACTACGGCGAGCCCAGTCGCCCACCAGCGCCTGAATATCCTAAAAATCGAGAATCCAAGAATGACAGCTGCGATTAACAGACCGCAGATCAGACTATAGGGCCGAGTTTGAGCTTTGGGGAGAAGTAATCCAAGAATCAATTCAACTATGAGGATACCTTCGGTAATTACTAGAGGCACCAATGCACCTACTTTAAGCATGTGATGTCCTTCCTCATTGCACACACACTATCACTGACTTGCGCTATCTCAAATCGTAATTATTTGCACTGCCAAAGTCTGCATCGCTCGGCCGCGGTGGCTGAAGGTGAGTTTGGTTTTGATGTCGAGTTCGGCCATGGTCTTTTTTTGCTCAGGGAGGTAGAAGAGTGGGTCGTAGCCGAAGCCCTGGATGCCGCGTGGGGTGGTGAGGATCTCGCCTTCGACTGCGCCGTGACCCACGGCGAGGATTTTGCCGTCGCGCGCGGCGGCGAGGACGCAGTGGTAGCGGGCGCTGCGCTCGGTGAGAGGAACGCCAGTAAGGAGGTGGAGGAGGTAGAGGTTGTTGCGCTGGTCTGTTGAGAGCGGCTGCGCGGAGAGTGGTTCGGTTGGGTGGAAGTTGTGGTCGTCGGCGAAGCGGGCGGAGCGGACGCCGGGCGCTCCGTGGAGAGCGTCTACTTCGAGGCCGGAGTCGTCGGCGATGACGATCTGGCCCGGGGCGTGGCGGGAGTAGTAGATGGCTTTGAGGCGGGCGTTGCCTTCGAAGGTGGGTTCGTCTTCGGATGGCGCGGGGATTTTCTCTATGCCGGGGAGCGGGGTTAGGGTGATGTGCTGCGATGCTGTGGCAGCGAAGTCGCGGAGCTTGCCGGGGTTGGAGGTTGCGATGAGGAGCTGTGAGCTGTGGGCTGTGAACATTGAGTTAAGGCTACACGCTGAAGGGACAGCACTGGGTGGGAAAGGAGAGCGATTCGCGCTCCGCGCGAATGCCCACTCATGCGATGAGACAGCATGAATGGGGCACCCGGTTCTGTTTCGCCGGAAACGTTCTGATTATTTTGTGATGCGGAGACGGACGAAGGCGACGACTCCCCAGGGATGGTGGCCGTAGGTGGAGACGAGGGGTTGGGTGTGGTGTAGGTGGTGAATTGGGCTCCGGGGGCGGTGAGGATGTGGGGGAGGATGTGGTAGTCGCGGTCATAGCCGAAGGTGTAAGCGGCGACGTGGCCTATGGGGGACTCGGTGAAGTTGGGTGGGAGTGCGGAGCCGGGGGGGAGGAGGAGTTCGTTGGTGCGGGCGGCGTTTTCGATGCGGGTCCAGACGTAGTTGCGGGTGTGGAACTGGAGGAGGGATTCGAGGAGGTAGCTGTTTTCTATGCTTCCATCGGTGAGGGATTTTGTGCGTCCCCAGAGGAGGGTGGTGGACCAGTTGCCGGTGGCTGCGGTGGTCATGTCGGTATCCATCTTCATGCCGGGCATGCTGGTGGTGTCGTGGTGCGCGCCGATCGGGCGGTTGTACATGATGGATGCGGTTTGGCGTTGCTGGTTTTCGTGGGGGTAGAGGGCTTCGGGGCTGACGATGTGGGCTATGGAGTATTGGCTGGTCCAGTTGGGGGAGGGAGAGAAGGTGACGCGGGAGGAGTAGCTGTCGACGGCGTGGCCGTTGGGGGAGGGTTGGAAGCCCCAGCGCTGCTCGGTGGGTTCGGCACCGTGAAAGCCGGACTCTTCGAAGCGGAGCCAGCGCCAGGTGATGCCGCCGGTGAAGACGTTGAAGGCGATGTGGGTCGAGTCTTGCTGATGATGTCCGAGGGCGGCGATTGGATCTTCGGAGGCGGAGTGGCGATGCGGGTAGGCGGTGGGGCCGATGGCGGGGTCTCCTACGGGCGCGGCATAGAGGCTGAGGAGGGTGTGCTCGCCGAGGCGAAGGTCGTAGAGGGCGGCGACCTCCATGAAGAAGTCGTGGGGGTGCTGGCCGTCGATGATGGGCTTGCCGAAGGCGGTTTCGCCTTGCTGGAAGAGCTCGGGGTACTGGCGGGCGCTGATGGTGGCGGGTTCGAGCGAGAACATGGCGCGGAGGGTGAGCTGGCCATATCTGCCGTTTTGTCCGAGCGGACGCATGGCCATGGGCATGAGCCAGTTGGTGGAGAAGAGCTTGTCGCCGCCACGGGTGACCGGCGGCAGGCAGGGGGCGTTGAATTGTTCACAGGTGGCGGGCGAGGGACCGGTGGGGTTCCCAGCGGCGTGTTGCTGGGTGTCGGTGATGAAGGCGCTGCCGTGGAGCATGAGCATCCAGCTTCCGTGCTGGGACATGATCATGGAGGTCGGTGTGGATGCGGGTTCGATGCTGGTGCCCGAGTTGGTGTGGTTGAGCTCGACTTCGATGAGGTTAGTGGGCGGCTTCATCATGTCCATGTTCATGGGAGTCATGTTCATCGGCGCCGCGGGAGTGTTCTGCGCTGTGGGCATCTGCATGGATTGCATATCCATGCCTGGCATGTCCGGCATGGGGGATTGTTTGGTCTGTGCATGGAGATATGGCGCAGCTAATAGAACGAACGAAAGCAACGTAGTTGCCAGCCTGGGGGGCATGGTGATTCCTTCTCTCGAAGACTGCATGGTCGGCGGACAGCGTTAGGAGGACGCTGCAAGGCGCGAACGGGCAAGAGAGGAATCAGATTCGAAGGGTTGGGCGAGGCGGGGGTGGTGGCGATGCTGTTAGCCGTGTGACGGACGACGAGCGGAAGGGCAAAACTTCGTGGTTCAGCGAGGACGTCAAAACAGCGATCGATGGGGCGGGCTGTTTGACCTCGGCGGAGGTGACGGCCGGAGGTTGTTGCTGCGCGGCGCAGCAGGAGGGGAGGGTCTGGCTTTGGGGGGCAGGTTTTGGGCAATGGCTGCAGGAGGACTGTCTCGGCTGCTCTGCATGCAGGCACGTCGCTGCGTTGAATAGCAGCGTGAGCAGGCAAAGGAGAGACGCGAGTCTATGCAGCGTTTTCTTCATCTCTATCGTTGGACGTTTCTGCTGCGAAGGGGATGCATTCGTTGAGAGCTTTTCTTTTGGGCATTGAGAGGGGCGAGTTGTGCATTCAGATAGTATTCGCACGGAAGAGGAGAGACTATGGCAATGATAAAGGCGCATACCGAGTATCTGACCTTCCATACCGAGGAACGGTATGAGATGGTGCACATCACTTCGCAGGTGGAGGAGATTGTGCGGCGGAGCGGCATTGAGGACGGGTTGTGTTTCGTATCGCCGATGCACATTACGGCGGCGATCTATGTGAACGACAACGAGGAAGGGTTGATCGAAGATATCGGAACGTGGCTGGAGAAGCTGGCGCCGGCGTGGCCGGGGTATAAGCATCATCGCACGGGCGAAGACAACGCCGATGCGCATTTGAAGGCATTGCTGCTGCATCACGAGACGACGCTGCCGGTGACGCGGGGGCGGTTCGACCTGGGGACGTGGCAGCGGGTGTTTTATGCGGAGTTCGACGGGCAGCGATCGAAGCGCGTTATTGTGAAGCTGCTGGGTGTCGCAAAAGGATGATGTCGACGCGGCGGTTCTGGGTGCGGCCGTCTTCGGTGGCGTTGCTGGCGACGGGATGGAATTCGGCGTAGCCGGCGGCGGAGAGGTTGACCGGATTGATGGGCCCGCGTTCGAGGAGCAGGCGAGTGATGGCGGTAGAGCGCGCGGTGGAGAGCTCCCAGTTGCTGGCGAACTGCGCGGTGTGGATGGGAACGTTGTCGGTGTGGCCTTCGATGCGGAGCGGGCCTGCGGGCAGGGTGGTGGCGAGGATCGAGAGCATGGGGATCGATGCGGCGCGGACCTCAGCCGAACCGGAGGGGAAGAAGCCTGCCTCGTGGAGCGAGATGACGAGCCCGTCGGGGGTGATACGCATCGTCATGCCGCCCGGTGGGATGCGGCCGGCGGCGACCTGCCCGGCGAGAAGTCTGGTGAGCCGCGCTTTGGTCTCCTCGAGGGTTTCGGTGCTGGTGGTCGGCAGAGGGAGAGTGAGAGCCGCGGGGGTTGCGTTGGTGATAGCTGCGGCGTTGATGTCGGTCAGTGGCGGGGTCTTTGAGTGGGCGTCGAAGGTGCCAAGCGGGGTGAAGGCGGACTGCATCGCTTCGGCGAGCCTCATCTGCTTCTTCTTGTCGGTCTGGCTGGAGGCGAAGAGGACGACGAAGAACGCGAAGAGGAGGGTGATGAAGTCGGCGTAGGAGACCAGCCAGCGCTCGTGGTTGACGTGTTCGGGATGCTTTTTCCTGCTCATGCGTTAACCTCCGAGTGCCTTGTGGTGGAGTCCGTTGCCGAGGAATCGAAGAGATAGGTGCGGAGCTTGGTTTCGATCATGCGCGGGTTCATGCCCTCGAGGATGGAGATGACGCCTTCGAGCGCCATCTCTTTGATCATCTGTTCTTCGCGATGGCGGAACTTGAGCTTGCCGGCGGCGGGCAGGCAGATGAGGTTGGCCATGCCGACTCCATAGATGGTGGCGACGAAGGCTACGGCGATGCCGCGGCCGACCTCGTCGATGTTGGAGAGGTTCTTCATGACCTGGATCAGGCCAAGGACAGCGCCAAGGATGCCTACGGTGGGCGAGTAGCCGCCGGCGGCTTCGAAGACTGCTGGGATTTTTTCTTCGATCTCGGATTTATTGTCGAGCTCGAGTTGCATGATCTTGCGGACCTCGCTGGGCTCGGTGCCGTCGACGGCGAGCATAAGGGCTTGTCTAAGAAACGGGTCAGAGATTGAGGGGAGATCTGCGTCGAGCGAGACGATGCCGCTTCTGCGGGCCTTGTTGGCGAAGCTGACGATCTGCGCGAGCGTAGCTTCGCCGTTGGAGCTTTTATGCAGGAACACTTTGAGAATTGCTTTGAGAGCGGCGAGGAAGATGTTCATGGGAAACTGAAGCATGACGGCGCCGAGTGTGCCGCCAAAGACGATCATGGCTGCAGTGGGCTGGGTGATCTGAGCGATGCTTCCGCCTTCGACCATCATGCCGGCGAGAATGCCGAGGATGGCGAGTGCGATTCCACCGATGCTGGCGATATCCATGAGATTCCTCTTCCAAAGGTGAAGTCGATTATTCGCCGGAGGCGCCGGGAGCGTGGTCGCGGACGTGCTCGCCGGCCAGGCAGGCGGATTTGGCGCTGAGGGAGGAGGCCGCCTCGGGCCATGCTTTGCGCAGGACGGCGGCTCGATAGTCGAGGGTGCGTTGCGAAACTTCGTTGCAGGGCTCGAGGACGACGAGCTTTTCCCCGGTGACCAATGTGAGCACCGTGTCGGGTGCGGCCTCGGCGTATTTGATGAGGTCGCAGTTGATGGCGAGAGGGCTGCCGTTGAGGCGTGTCAATTCGATCATGTGCTTGTGTTCCTCCCAGGTCTCTCATCGGCGGGGAAACTATTGTCAATAGGAGACATTGGGTGAGGAGTGGAGGCGACAGAGCAAAGTGGAACAGCTCTAAAGTCGACAAAGCCAGAGCCGATGAGGTGGGGGAACGCGGAGCCTTCCGCATGGTGAATCGGATCTCACGAGCTGCTATGGCAGCGATATGAGTTTGCCGGGCGGTCACTCGGGGCGGCGTCGCGGCAACTCAAACCGAGCAGTACAGGAGCGTTTCCTTATGTCCTTGGGCATTCTTACTAACGTTGCAGCAACCTATGCAGAGAACAATCTCAACCAGACGCAGGGCAGTCTCCAGACTGTTCTCCAACAGCTCTCCTCGGGTTCGCGCATCAACAGCGGCGCGGACGACGCAGCTGGCCTTTCGGTTGCCGACGGGCTTCACGCGAACGTAGCTGCACTGACCCAGTCCGCGCAGAACGCGCAGAACGGCGTTGGTTTGCTGCAGACCGCTGACGGTGCTTTGTCGCAGGTGACAAGCCTCCTGGACCGCGCTACCACGCTGGCGACCGAAGCGTCGAACGGCGGCCTGACGACGGCGCAGTTGACGGCGGCCGATACGGAGTTTCAAAAAATCATCACTCAGATCGGCAACATCGGAGGCAAGACGAACTTCAACAGCATCGGTGTCTTTTCAGCAACTCCGACGAACTTCGTGGTTACCGACGGTACCACCTTGGGAACGACGACGATTGGAACCACGACCGGTGCTTTAAGCTCGACCAGCATTGGCGGGGTCACGTTCGCTCCCGCTACTGACACGCTGACGACCACAGCATTGGCTGGGACCACGCTGACCGATGTCACCAACGCGATCGCCGGCATTTCGGCTCAACGCGGGACCATCGGCGCCGGCATCAACCAGTTGAGCGCTGCGGCGAACGTCGCCAGCTCGGAGAGTGTCAATCTCTCCTCCGCCGAGAGCAGCATCCGTTCGACCAACTACGGTCAGGCCACCAGCGACCTGGCGAAGTTCCAGGTGCTGAGCCAGACCGGTATCAGCGCTCTGGCGCAGGCAAACAGCGTGCAGCAGGAGATTCTGAAGCTGCTGCAGTAAATCGTAAGGAGCGGCGATCGCAACCGTGTGTTCGGTCGCCGCTGGATTTTGTCCCGCTCGTCTAAGCCGGCTCTAATCTTCCGGCTTCCGGCGTGGCAGAGCTCTTGCTTGTGGTTAGAGGGAATGAGATCGGAAAGGTGCTATGGGAACTGTTGGATTGAGCTTCGGATCGGCAACCAGTGGTCAGGGCTTTGATGTGACGACGACGGTGACTCAGATTCTAGCGTCGGAGAAGGCGATCGAGACGCCGTGGAACAACCAGCTTACAGCTCTGAAGGCGCAGGATGCGGTTTTAACGTCGCTGGGGACTGATCTTTCCGCTCTTTCCACGAGCTTGCAGGCGCTGACTGATTTTCAGGGTGTCTTCTCTGCGAAGCTGGGTTCCAGCTCCAATACCAACGTGCTGGACCTAACCTCTGCCAGTGCGGCTGCGGTGACAGGGAGTCACACGATCGAGATTACCCAGTTGGCGCAGACCTCGTCGAATGCTTCTACGGCCGTCTCCGCCGCGAACAATACGCTCTCCGGCACACTGACGATTCAGGGCCATACCTTTAATGTGGACAGCGCCGACAACAACAACACCTTGTCGAGCCTGTCGGCGGCGATCAATGCGGCGGCCATCGGCGTCACTGCAAGCGTGATCACAGATTCGTCGGGGTCGCGGCTTTCGATCGTGAGCGGAACCAGCGGAGCGGCAGGTCAGCTGACGATTTCAGCCTCCTTGACCGACGCGTCTTCCAATCCGGTCACCTTCCCCAGCGGCAGTGGCCAGGGCCAGGTGGGCCAGGATGCCAAGCTTACCGTGGACGGAGTTTCTGTCACGAGCCCGTCCAATACTGTAACCACAGTGATTCCGGGCATAACGTTTCAGCTGCTTGCTCTTTCAACTGCTCCCGTGCAGGTCCAGATTACAGACGATACAACGAGTATTGGAACCGCTATAAGCAGCTTTCTCTCCGCCTATAACAAAGTGATCGGCGATATCAATACGCAGGAGGGGAAGGACTCCAGTGGCAATCCTGAGCCGCTGCTGGGCAGTCCGGTGCTGGCCCAGTTGCAGGGCGCGCTTACGAGTTCACTGTTTACGGGCGCGGCAAGCGGTTCGATCAAAAACATCACGCAGCTGGGCATCAGCATGAACAACGATGGCACCTTGACGCTGAACGCGGATACGCTCAACAGTGCGCTAAACTCCCACCTTGCCGATGTCACGGGATTTCTACAGAACTCCGGAAGCTTTGGCCAGAGCTTGTCGACTACGCTGAACAATCTTGGGACCCAGGCGCCGAATGGTTCGATCTTTCTGGCGCAGCAACAGAATGCCGCCCAGGAGTCGGCCTTGAATACAGACATCAGCAATGAAGAAACTTTGCTGTCTGCCCAGAAGACGCAGCTTACAAGCCAACTGAATGCGGCGAACCAGATTCTGCAGTCGATCCCGAGTCAGTTGAATCAGATCAATGAGATTTACAGCGCCATTACGGGCTTCAACCAAAACCGAACTGGGTGAGCGCATGGATGAGATGAGTTATCAGCAGCAGGCCCTTGCCGGCGCGACCGGCGTTGAGTTGATCGTGGCGCTTTATGACGGCTTGATTCGCTCTCTGTATCGGGCGATGCAGTGCGTCGAGGAGAACGATGTTCACGGGCGGCGCGTGGCCGTGAAGAAAGCTCTTGATGTGCTGATGTATCTGCAGGCGCGGTTGCGGCCTGATGTGGGTGGCACTGTTGCCGCCTCGCTCGGCGATTTTTACTCAACGATGTTTACGTTGACCTTGGAGGCGTCGCATCTTGAATCGAAGGAGCAGTTTCAAGAGGTGATTTCGCTTGTCCGAAATGTTCGCGAGGCGTGGGTGGTGGTGGCTCGCGATCCTGAAGCGGGCAGGGTGTTGCCGAGAGAGCTGCGGACGCGGGAAGAGAAGTTCTTGCTCCCTGTGGAGGTACATGCGGCCAGCGAGGCTGGCGCTTCGCGGTGGTCGGCCTAGATTCGCATGAATGGAAAAGCGGTTGGAGCGATGGTTCGGGTTTGTGGCGCTTTCGATCGAATTGCAGGTTCTTCCCCTTCGACACGCTCGGGGTTAGAAGCAAAACTCTAATTTCATTTGCAGGAATTCGAAGCTTAAGTTGCAACGGCAAGCTCTTCTTCGAGGCGCTGCTTTTCGAACAGACTGGTGTAGTAGCCATTGCGCGCGATGAGTTCGTCGTGAGTGCCTAGCTCGGCGATGCGGCCTGCGACGAGGACGGCGATCTGGTCGGCGTTGCGGGCGGTGGAGATGCGGTGCGAGATGAAGATGGTGGTGCGGCCCTCCATCACTCGCTTCAGACCGCTGAGGATCCGTTCTTCAGTGTAGGTGTCGACACTGGCCAGGGCGTCGTCGAGGATAAGAATTTTGGGGTCGCGGATGATGGCGCGGGCGATCGCGGTGCGCTGTTTCTGGCCGCCGGAGAGGGTAAGTCCGCGCTCTCCGACTTCGGTGTCGAAGCCTTTGGGGAACTCGAGAATCTCGCTGCAGATGTGAGCGATTGTTGCTGCTTCCTCGACCTGTTCGAGAGATGCGTCGGGTCTGCCGAAGGCGATGTTCTGGCGGATGGTCTCGGAGAAGAGAAAGGTCTCCTGTGGGACGAAGCCGATGTTTTTGCGCAGCGCTGACAGGGTGTAGTTGCGGATGGGCTGGCTGTCGATCAGGACAGTTCCGGGGGGTGCGTCATGGAGGCGGGGAATGAGAGAGACCAGCGTGGATTTCCCGGAGCCGGTGGGCCCTACGATGGCGAGACTGGTGCCGGCGGGGATGCGCAGGTTGATGTCGTGGAGAACAGGCGGAGCGTCCGAGTAGGCGAAGGTGAGGTTGCGGAACTCGATGTCTCCTTGTATTTGCTGCCGGGATGGCAGAGAAGCAGATCCCTCCGCTGCGCTGCGGGATGACAACAAAGAGGATGGACTGCCCGGTTCGGCAGAGGAGGCTCCATTGAGGTTGATGAGGGAAGGATCGTCGGCGATGGAGGGCTTCTGCTTGAGGAGTTCGTCGATGCGGACTACGGAGGCGGTTCCGCGCTGGAAGAGATTGACGACCCAGCCGACGGCGATCATGGGCCAGGTGAGCTGCACCATGTAGACGTTGAAGGCGGTGAACTGGCCGACGGAGATGCGGTGGGAGACGACCTCGTGTCCGCCGACCAGCAGGGTGATCATGAGCGAGAGGCCGAGGACGAACTCTAGCGTGGGCCAGAGCATGGCCATGAGGCGGACGAGGTAGAGGCTGCGCTTGATGTACTCGAGGTTGGCGGTCTCGAAGGAGGCGATCTCGGCCTCTTCCTGGGCGAAGGCGCGGATGAGGCGGGCGCCGGAGAAGTTCTCCTGGGCCTTGGCGGAGATGTCGGAGAACATGGCCTGGATGCGCTCGAAACGGCGATGGATGCGGGCGCCGAAGTACTGAACCAGGATGGAGGCCATAGGCAGCGGGACGAAGGCGAAGAAGGTCAGCTTGGGGCTGATGCGGTACATGAAGGGCAGCGCGGCGGCGGTAAAGACGATGGTGTTCGCCGAGTACATGATCGCGGGGCCGAGGAGCATGCGGACGGCGTTGAGGTCGTTGGTGGTGCGGGCCATGATGTCGCCGGTGCGGTGGGTGTGGTAGTAGCTGGGCGACTGGCGTTCGAGATTGGCAAAGATGTCGTTGCGGAGGTCGAACTCGATCTCGCGCGAGGCGCCGATGATGACCTGGCGGCAAATGTAGAGGAAGATGGCCGAGAGCGCCGCGATGAGGAGCAGGCGGAGGGCGTGGTTGAGGACTTTTTGCTCGGTGATGCCGTGCTGCATGTCGTCGATGGCGTGGCCGATGACGACGGGGATCAGGACTTTAATGACGTTGTAGAGGATAACCGCGAGCCCGCCCCAGGCGAGATGCTTCCAATATCGCCTGAGGTAGGGAACGAGCGGTTTAAGTCTTTCGAACATAGGGATTCGTCTTACAGAGTCTTTCGATCAGATGAGTTAGAAGCTCTGAGGATGCGGAGTGGTTTCAGGCTTGGTTGGGTCTGTTGGGGGTGGCGTCGTCGGAGGCACGGCCTGGGGCTTGGTTGGATCGGCAGCCGGGTTTGCGGGGGCGTCAGCTGGTTTGGGTGGAGCGGGGGCGGGGTTTGCGGGTGCGGCCGGGGGGGCTTTTGGTGCGGGTGGCGTGTCGGAGATTGAGACTAGTTCGATGTCGAAGATGAGGTCTGACTTGGCGGGAATGTGGGGCGGCCGGCCGGCTTCTCCGTAGGCGAGTTGGTAAGGGATGAAGAGGCGACGTTTGCCTCCGACGTGCATACCCTGGAAACCGGTGTCCCAGCCGGGGATGACGCGGTGTGCGCCGGCAGGGAAGGTGATGGGCTCGCCGCCGGGATGATCATAGGAGGAGTCGAACTTTGTGCCGTCGGTGAGCCAGCCGGTGTACTTGACGGTGTACCACTTGATCTTGGAGTCGGCTTCCGAGGTCCCTAATACGCTGGAGGTTGCGAGCGGACCGGTGCCGGTGACCACGTCGACGTAGCGGAGCGCATAGGCGATTTTGGGGATGCCGACGACCTTCGGGATGTTGGGAGGGGTGGTGGTTGCGGTTGCGTGGTGGGTGGTGGCGGTTGTCGCGGTCTTTGGGGTGGCTTTTGGTGCGGTGGCGGGGGTGGTTTGAGCGGTGGCGGATAGGGTGAGGGTCGCCAGGAGGGCTATGGAGGAAGGCTTTGCGATCATTTTGATTCCAGTGTAGGACGGTTTCGTGATTGGTTGGTTTGAGGTTCCTGTTTCGGTCGTTTCCGAGGGGGTACCCCCTCCCTATTGCCCGGCTGTAAACTGCCCAAATTCATGGGTTTACTGCCTGTCGCCCTCTGCAAAAATGTCATAACAAAGGGGTTACGTCCAAATATTTCCAAACAAACGAGTTAGTCCTGGAGGGTGGCTGGATTCCCCTCGGGCCTGTTTGTTTTTGATCTATATATTCAGTATAGCGGTTTGAGGGTAACTAACATGCCAATTCGATCTTGTTTTGTTTGTGCGGTTTAGGTGGTTTTGGGACTTGACATGCGATTTTTGGGCAGAAAATGCAGAAAAAATTAACACAACAGCAAGAACAGCAGCAAAACAAAGGCGATAAATCGGTCGCTCGCCTTCGGTTTTGCTCCCATCGTTACACCCAACGACCAAAGTAGTCGTTATCCAGAGAACCAATAGGAAACAACGAATTGCGCGTGGCTTAAGGAATGATACGCGCGGGAAGAAGAAATTTTCTGAATCGCTAGACCGACTGGTCTACTCTACTCCAGTGCGAGGCAAAAAGCCTCGGAGATTCAGGAGGTATCACACAATGTCAGCACTCAAAGGTACAGCTCTTATCACTGGCGCTTCCACCGGTATCGGCGCAGTCTACGCAGATCGCCTTGCAAAACGCGGTTACGATCTCATTCTCGTTGCTCGCAGCCAGGAAAAGCTTTCTGAAGTTGCCGCGCGATTGAAGACCACCGGCCGCAGGATCGAGACGATCACTGCTGACCTGACGAAGAAGGAAGACGTTCAGCGCGTGGCCGAGCGGCTAACCACGGACCCGGCAATTACTGCGTTGGTGAACAACGCCGGTCTGGGGAGCGCAGGCAAACTTCTCGATTCGAACATCGACGATCTCGAGTCGATGATCTATTTGAACGTCACGGCGTTGACGCGGCTGGCGCTTGCCGCTCTGCCTGGTTTTGTGGCGCGCAAGAACGGTCTGCTGATCAACATTGCCTCCGTCGTTGCCCTTGCGCCCGATCTTTTGAACGGCACCTACAGCGGCAGCAAGGCGTATGTGGTGAACTTTACGCAGGCACTCAAGAACGAAGTCGAAGGCAAAGGCGTGACGGTGCAGGCTGTGCTGCCTGGCGCGACTGCAACACCCTTCTGGGACAAGGCCGGCCGCCCGGTGGAAGATCTGCCGAGCGAGATTGTGATGACCGCTGAGGATATGGTGGATGCCTCCCTCGCCGGTCTCGACAAGCATGAGCTGATTACCATTCCCGCTCTGCCTGACATCGCTGACTGGGAGAAGTACGATGCGGCGCGCAAGGCTCTGGGTCCGAACCTTTCCCGTCAGAAACCGGCGGCTCGTTATGGGATTCAGAACTGAACCTGTTCAATGAAGAGTCGCAAGGAGCCTCTTATGGCCGCAAAATCGACGCGTGAGCATTTGATCGATGTGGGTCTTGGGCTAATGCACCGAGACGGGTACAACGCCACCGGGCTGTCCGACATTTTGAAGGCGGCGGATGTACCCAAGGGCTCTTTTTATCACCATTTCGGCAGCAAAGAGGACTTTGCCGCAGCTGCATTGGAAAGGTTTGCGATACGCGAGGCGGAGCACGCGGCGGAGGTCCTGAACGATACGACGACCCCTCCGTTGAAGCGTCTGCGACGTTATTTCAACGATCTCGTGAAGATCTATGGCCAGAAGGGACCGATTCCCGGTTGCATGATGGGGCGCTTCAGTCTGGAAATCGCCGAGGAGAGTCCGCAGCTGCGAAAACAGATCAGCGCTTCGTTCGACCACTGGCAGCACACGATCGCGACAGCGATCCAACAGGCAGTTTCGCAAAAAGAACTCCCTGCCGACACGGATCACGAGTCGCTGGCTGGCTTCCTGCTCAACAGCTGGGAGGGGGCTCTGTTGCGTTCGCAGGCGGAAAAGAGCAACGCTCCGCTCGAAACCTTCGTGCGCTACGTCTTCGACGAATTGCTGAGCACGGAATCCAAGGCAAGGCGAGCGGCAACCCGGTGATCGCCTGGTTATCAACGCGTCGCCCAAAGGATGCGGGCGGTGCAATTTCATTCACTTTACGGTCGTGCCCTTTATGAGGCTTCAGGTAAAACGCATAGGAGAAATAAAGATGGCAAATCCAATTTTGGTCACCGGCGCGGCAGGGCGCATCGGCGGGGTAGGGCGCACGATCACCGAACTGCTCTTGAAGCAAGGCCGGGCGGTCCGTGCGATGGTGCGAAAGGAAGACGAACGCGCGCAGGCGTTACGCGATATGGGTGCCGAGGTGGTGGCCGGCAGTCTGCTCGATCTCGATTCGATGCACCGGGCAGTCGACGGAGTCGAGACGATGTACTTCGGCATGTCCGTTTCGGCTGACTATCTCGCCGCGACGGTCAACGCGGCCGCAGTGGCGAAGCATCATGGCGTGAAGGCGTTCATCAATATGTCGCAGATGACGGTCTTACAGATGAGCATTACTGAAACAACCGCGAGCCCGCAGCATAAGCTGCACTGGCTCGCCGAGCAGGCTCTGAATTGGTCGGGTCTACCGGTAGTTCACGTGCGGCCGACAGTGTTTCTCGAAGGCCTCTTCCTGATTATGACTGCGGATTCTGTCAGTAAATCAAATCAGATCAGGCTACCGTTCGGCGAGGGCAAGACTTCCCCCGTCGCAGCGGAAGACGTTGCACGTGCGGTCGCTGCGCTGCTGGTCAATCCGCAGCCATACATCGGCAAGATCTATCACCTGACCGGTCCTCAGTCCGAGAACATCCACTTCTATGCACAGGAGTATTCGAAGGCTCTTGGCCGCACCATCACCTATCAGGACATTCCGGTCGAACCGTGGCGGGAGGGGTTGCTCAAGAGCGGCCAGCCGGTTCACCTGGTGAACCACCTCGCGACGTTGGCCGATCTGCACCGCGCGGGAAGGTTTGACCGGATGTCGGACGACGTCCTCACGCTGACCGGGCAACTGCCTTTGAGCGTGCGGGAGTTCATCAGGAGAAATGCGGCGGCATTCACCGCCTCGGCAAAAGAAGTCTAAGCGTCTGCGGAGTGCGGGCGGTGCAATTTCATTCACTCGAAGGACGGCTATCTCGACTGTCTGACAAACGGTGTTCACCACAAGGGAGAAGCAAATGTCCACGATTCATCTTCACCAGACAACTACCCTCACGCCCGAGCAGTACATTGCCTCCCTAGGGAGGTTTGAATTCACCCGATAGACTTGTCGAACTGGCGGGCTCAGATTCGAAGCTCGATTTGACCCGAAACAACAAGGAAATGCCTGATGCGATTCATTGACCGCGAAGAGGTTGCCAGACGGCTCACGTATGAGATGTGCATCCCGATCGTGCGCCACGCGATGATCGCATTCTCAAAGGGCGAAACGAAGCAACTCTTGCGGTCGATCATCCCTCTGTCCGAGGGTCGCTTATTCGGAATCATGCCGGGTGCGATGGGGACTCGTGCCCCATTTGGCGCGAAGTTAATCAGCATTTTCCCCGAGAACTTCGCTCGTGGAATACAGTCGCACCAGGGTCTCGTCATACTATTCGATCCCGAAACCGGCGCGCCCGTTTGCGCGGTTGACGCCGGCGAGATCACGGCCATTCGTACGGCAGCCGCGAGCGCGGTTGCCACGGACGCGTTGGCGCGCAAAGACGCCCGGCGCTTGGCTCTGCTCGGCTATGGCGAACAGGCTGAAACCCACGCCCGTGCAATCCAGAAGATTCGCAATCTGGAGTCTATCGTGGTCTGGGGGCGGTCATCCCACCGGGCGCAGGCCTTCTCGGAGCGGATGCAGGCAGAGCTCAATGTGCCTATCGCTGCAGCAGGTGTCGTCCGAGAAGCAGTTGCCGACGCTGACATAATCTG